>ENA-OPCC01000550-OPCC01000550.1-human-gut-metagenome-genome-assembly--contig:-NODE-550-length-19014-cov-4.293634_pt1 | contig 19014 bp, 9 predicted proteins | sample MGYA00241558_ERZ501467 | MGnify/ENA primary metagenome ERZ501467 (study PRJEB25962, sample SAMEA2042620) | human gut metagenome | biome: human gut; feature: human-associated habitat; material: faeces...
TTCTATACATTGTAGATAGTCGCCATCCATATATCCGTATAATACTCTTTCTTCCTAAAGTCTTTTTGAAGCGCCTGCTCCAACCAGTAATAGGTTACGGCGTCATAAGCCCATCGACCCGGACGCGCTTGGTGTACCATGCGGGGCCAAAAAGTTTCAAACTCTCCCGTTATTTGCTGGCCGGCACTTCCATAGCACCATTGGCAATACTTATATTTATTTTGTCGGATATAATCGGGAAGTGCATTGTTTAATACACGTCCGTCTGTGTTTGACTGTCCGGCAGTGATGATGACGGTTGTCGGCTGGTTGCGCTTACTTTGTCCGAGAGCAGTCAGCGAGCATAAAATTGCTGCTGTCAATAGAAACTTTTTCATGATATTTATTTCAGGATTTGATTTATCTGTTGGCAAAGTTACGCAACCTTTATTTCAAATACATGCAATATTATTCAGATATCCTATACATTTATACAGTGATTGCATAGAATGCTTTGTGGGCTTTATGAATGGCGTATAGTGGGCTTTTTTGCATACTTTCTGTACATAATTACATGCGGGAATCGACTCAGACCGCTACTTTTGCAGATACAAAATATACGAATGGTAGTATGAAATACACATTTCGGTTTCTTATATGATAACTTTATTGACCATGAAAAATAAGATGAGAAAGATTTATGACTTTAGGCGGGCGACAGTCTCAATGCTCTGCATTCTGTTGTTCCTGCTATGTGGTGTCACGGCAACGGCGCAGAATCGGGAAATCGGCGGTACTGTATTGGATGAAACGGGACAACCTGCTATCGGCGCCACTGTAGTAGTGAAAGGAACAAATAGTATGACTATTACCGGGTTGGACGGACAATTCAAGCTTTCTGTTCCCAAAGATGCCGGACAGCTGGAGATTTCATACGTGGGCTACGAAACAGCCAAGATAACATTGGGCAGAGGGAAAAATGTATATAATGTGAAGTTGAAAGTGGCGGATTTGGCGTTGGACGAAGTTGTGGTTATCGGTTATGGCACTGCCAAGAAAGGGAATGTGACCGGTTCCATCGCTACCTTGAAAGGCGAGAAAGTTGCAGATAGGCAGAATGAAAACGTACTGTCTTCGCTGCAAGGACAATTGGCAGGTGTGGAGATTACTACAAACAGCGGGGCGCCGGGTGGCGAACTGGAAGTACATATCCGAGGCGCTGCATCTATCAATGCCAGCGATCAACCGCTTTATGTAGTTGATGGTATTCCGGTAGATGACCTAAGTGATTTGAATGCAGACGATATCGAATCCATCGATGTGTTAAAAGATGCCTCCTCTTCTGCTATCTACGGTTCGCGCGGCGCTAACGGCGTTATCCTTATCAAGACTAAAGAAGCGCCGAAAACGGGTAAGGTGAACGTGCAGTTCTCCGCTTCTTTCGGTATTCAGCAGATGGAGAAGAAGCTGGATGTGCTGACACCGGAAGAATGGATTGCCTGGCGCTCGGAAATCAATAACCAGAATTATGTAAAGGCGTATGGTTCGAAAGGCGCTATGGCGACCGATGATTATGAAATACGTCTGGCTTATACCGGCGGTTCTGTAAATACGTCGTATGTAAATGACCCTCGCTGGATACAGCCCGGATACGGCGACCTGATGGCTATTGACTGGCAAGATGAAGTTTTCCGTTTGGCTCCTAAACAAAACTATACCTTGTCGGTATCTAATTCTACAGACCAGTCCAACTATCGTGTGAGTTTGGGTTATGTAGACCAGAAAGGTATTGCTGTCAATACTTCTTATAAAAGACTTAACCTGCGTGCCAACATGCAGACTACCATATTCAACCGTATTACATTGGGTGTCAATCTGGCTCCTTCCATGTCGTGGAATAACGGCGGAACGGCGGATGCTGTGGCTGTACTTTCTATGGTACCGTTTGCCGAGTCGGAAGCAGGCCTTTATACAGGGGCGGAGCCTTACAGCAGATATAGCTGGGCCGGTACCCGTGTCAGTCCGGTAGCTACGTTGGAACGTAAGTCGAGTATGACGGAAGATGCCCGCGTCAATACTTCCGCATTTATCCGTGCCGAGTTGTTTGATGGTTTGCGTGCGGAAGTAACAGGTTCTTATAATTTCCGTAGTACGCAGGCGCGGAGTTTCTTGCCCAGTTCCATCTCTAATCGTTGGAACACAGGCGAAGGTTACTATGCTACCGCTAATCGCACCGACGGACGTAATCATTCCTACCTGTTTCAGACGTTACTGAATTATGACAATTCTTTTGGCAAGCATACTGTAGGCGCTATGGCAGGTTTTTCAATGGAAGCCAAAACTTCTTATTCTTCCCGCCTCGCAGCAACACATTTCCCTGATAATTTGGTGGAGAGTTTCGATATGACTGACGTAGATTTGACTACGGCTTATGCCACAATCGGATATCCGGGACGTATGGCTTCTTTCTTCGGACGCCTGCAATATGAATATGACAACCGATACCTGATGACTGCCAGTATTCGCCGTGACGGTTCGTCTAAGTTCGGTAAAAATAAGCGTTGGGGTATTTTCCCTGCCGTATCGTTGGCTTACCGTATTTCGAACGAACGGTTCTGGCCGGAAGATTTCGTCATTAATTCAATGAAATTGCGTGGCAGTTGGGGCGCCAATGGTAATAATTCTCTCTCTGACGGGGCGGCATTAGGATTGATGTCAAGCGCAAACTACTCTTTAGGCGGTTCGTTGCTGAATGGTTATGCCATGTCATCGCTTGATGTGGAAGACCTGACATGGGAGAAAGTATATAGTTGGAATGTCGGTGCGGACTTTTCGTTGTTCAACAGTCGTTTGTCGGTATCGTTGGACTATTACCGGAAGAAAACGAGCGATTTGCTGTATAAAGTGACAATGCCCGGTATTATAGGTTTCAGTAATATGTGGGATAATGTGGGTGAGGTTCAAAACAAAGGTTTTGAGTTGGAACTGCAAAGCCAAAACCTGACGGGAACTTTGCGTTGGAGCACCTCTTTTAATATGGCTTACAATAAGAACGAGGTAACCGATTTAGGCAATAATGACAAGATATTCAGTGACAGTAATACACAAGTGTTGATGGTAGGACAGCCTATGCGCAGTTTCTATATGTATGATGCTGTGGGTGTGTATCAATACTCCGAAGATTTACGGAAGTATCCGGTACGTAAAGGTACGGCATTGGGTGATGTGCGTTATCGTGATGTGAACGATGACGGAGTTATTAACGATGATGACCGTACGTTGGTGGGCAAACCCAATCCCGACTTCACTTTTGGAATGACGAATAAGCTGAGTTGGAAAGCGTTCGACTTGTCCGTACTGTGTACGGCGCAATTCGGCGGTATGCTTTACAGTATGTCACCGGGGCGTTATATGGACAATCCGGGTATGGCTATTTCGCAGAACGTCTTTTCTTGGTGGAAGAATATGTGGCGTTCGGAAGAGGAGCCGGGTGACGGAAAGACGCCGGCATTAAGCTCCACTACCGGTGAACTGCGTGATACACGCTGGCTTTATAGCTCGGACTATTTCCGTATCAAGAATATTACTTTGGGATACAAATTACCGCTTAACCGAAAGATTATACGCAACGCGCGTGTCTATTTCACTGTGGAGAACGTATGGATGTGGGATAAATACGACGGCGGCTATTCACCCGAAAACAAGGGTAACAATGCCTATCCGCAGGCACGTACTTATACGGTCGGTGCCAATTTCAGCTTCTAAAGAAATAACCTTTAAAAAACATCACTTATGAAAACGATTTATCATATATGTATCAGTATCATTCTGTTGGCAGGTGTGCTGTTTACTACAACTTCCTGTGAAGACTGGCTGGAGGTGAAATCGCCGACCTCACGCGCTACGGAAGATTTCTTTCAGACACCTATTCAGGCAGAGCAAGCATTGCTGGGTATTTATAACGGATTGCTGCCTGTTCCTGAATATATTCTGCTCATGTCCGACGGGCGTTCGGATGACGTATGGACCGAACCGGCCGATGACAAGCAACGTGACTACGTGGATATCAGTGTTTTTAATCCGAGCATATACACTGCCGGAACAATAAACAGCGCTTGGAATGCTTTCTATAAAATAGTATCCCGCGCAAATCTCTTCCTAGAGAGAGTAGAGCATCTGGAGTTCAATGTGGAAGACGATGCTGAGGAGGTAGATGTAAAAGCTACTTTTATGGCCGAAGCGCGCTTCTTGCGAGCCTATGCCTATTTTGAGCTGGTAAGGTATTGGGGACGTGTACCGGTTGCCACTAAATCGTTAAGTGCGGCAGAGGCAATGAGTACGCCGCAGTCCGAAGCGCAAGATGTATACGAGCAAGTAATCATTCCCGATTTGCAGTATGCCATAGAAAACATGAAAGACCGGGCTTACACAAGCAGTGGCGGTATTGCCGAATCAGGGCGTGCTACACTTCCGGCTGCGCAGGCATTGCTTGGCAGAGTTTATCTGACTATGGCCGGTTTCCCTTTGTATGATACGTCTAAATTATCACTTGCCAAAGAGGTATTGGGAGAGGTAATTACATACGCAGAGAAAAACAATAAATACTGGGCTACTGACGGTGACACATGGCAACGTATCTGGATTAGCGATAACGACAATAAATATCATATTTTTGAGGTACAATATGTTGCCGAAAAGAATTATGGCAACCCCGTGGTCTTTATGTCCGTACCCAATGTGGGAACAGATTATATCGGCATTCAGATGTCGGGTAATCGCATAACCTGTTCGGAGGCGCTGGCTGCGCTTTATGAAGAGAACAAGGCGGATGTTCGTTATGAAGCGACGGTCGATCCCAAGAAGAACTACTTTACAAAGTTCTTTGAACATAAAATCAAACGGAAAGAGTTGGGATACAGTGATATTGACGGGCAAATAGTGGATCGCACTTATTTCCCTATCAATTATCCGCTTATCCGTTTGGAAGATGTAATGCTGATGTATGCCGAGATTGCAGGTCCTACGGATGAGGGCGTGCGATTGGTAAATAAAATACGTACCCGTGCCGGGTTGGCGGCATTGAGTGCGGCGCAGAAAAACGAAAACGCTTTCCTGCAATGTGTAGAAGATGAACGCCGGCGTGAACTTGCCTTTGAAGGTATTCGCTGGCACGATCTCGTACGCCATAATACATACATGGAGAAGATACGTGCCAAATTCTCGGATAAAGCTGCCGGAACATCCGTTTATGATAACTACATCAATAACGTGCAACCGGGTACTTATCTCTATCCTATTCCTGATACGCAAATGAAAGCGAAAGAAGGATTGTATCAGCAAAACGAAGCATACAAATAATGAGTGACAAGGAGTAATGAACACTAATAAACAATAGTAATAAGAACATGAAGAACAGATTCTATCTACTTACATTTCTGCTGATAACCCTCTTTGCGGTAGACGGTTATACGGCTGAACGCAAGAAGTATAATTTCAACAGTGAATGGCGTCTGCAAGTAGGGGACTTTCCACAAGCGAAAAAGCCCGACTTTAGAGATAGCGATTGGAAACAAGTGACATTGCCGCGTGCTTTCAATGAAGATGAGGCTTTCAGACTATCTATCGAACAGCATACTGACACGGTTGTTTGGTATCGCAAGCATTTCCGGGTAAAAGAATTGAGAGGTAAAAAAGTATTTGTCGAATTCGAGGGAGTTCGCCAGGGTGGTGAATTCTTCCTGAACGGACACTATTTAGGACTGCATGAAAACGGGGTCATGGCCGTAGGATTCGACCTTACTCCCTATATGAAAGAAGGAGATAACGTGTTGGCTGTGCGTACGGACAATAACTGGTTCTATCGCGAAAAACGTACTAACTCTAAATTTCAGTGGAGTGACCGTAATTTCAACGCCAATTATGGCGGCATTCCCAAGAACGTATTTCTGTATGTGACGGACGAAGTATATCAGACTCTGCCTCTGTACAGCAACCTGAAAACAACCGGTGTATACATCTACGCCACCGACTTCGACATCAAAGGCCGCAAGGCGAAGATACATGCCGAGTCCGAAGTGAAAAACGACAGTCGCGAGGCACGCAGCTTCAGTTACCGGGTGACCCTGACCGATGCGGACGGTAAGCCGGTAAAGACCTTCCATGGCGGCAAGACAGTGCTGAAAGCCGGTGAAACGGGAACCGTGAAAGCCGCTGCCGATGTGAGCGAACTGCACTTCTGGAGCTGGGGATACGGCTATCTGTACACCGTGAATACAGCCCTGCTGGACGACCGCGGTAATGTTTTTGACGAGGTGGTGACCCGTACCGGTTTCCGCAAGACAAAGTTCGGCCGGGGAAAGGTATGGTTGAACGACCGCGTCATCCAAATGAAGGGCTATGCCCAGCGTACCAGCAATGAATGGCCAGCAGTGGGGCTTTCCGTCCCCGCATGGCTGAGCGACTACTCCAATGGCCTCATGGTGGAAAGTAACGCGAACCTTGTCCGCTGGATGCACGTCACTCCCTGGAAACAGGATGTGGAGTCTTGCGACCGTGTCGGCCTTATTCAGGCCATGCCTGCCGGCGACTCCGAAAAAGACCGTGGTGGACGACAGTGGGAACAGCGTACGGAACTGATGCGCGATGCCATTATCTATAACCGTAATAACCCGAGTATCCTGTTTTACGAATGTGGTAATGAGTCTATCAGCCGTGAACATATGATTGAGATGAAAGAAATCCGCGACAGGTTCGACCCTTTCGGTGGACGTGCCATCGGGTCGCGTGAGATGCTCGATATTAACGAAGCGGAATACGGCGGTGAAATGCTTTATATCAACAAGAGCAAGAAGCATCCGATGTGGGCTACCGAATATTGCCGCGATGAGGGACTCCGCAAGTATTGGGATGAGTACAGCTATCCGTTCCATAAAGAAGGGGCGGGACCATTGCATAAAGGGAAACCGGCAATGAGCTACAATCATAATCAGGACATGCTCGCATTGGAGATGGTTCGTCGCTGGTACGATTACTGGCGTGAGCGTCCGGGCACGGGCTTACGGGTCAGTGCAGGCGGTACGAAAATCATCTTCTCCGACTCCAACACACATTATCGCGGTGAGGAGAACTACCGCCGCAGCGGCGTGACCGACCCCATGCGTATAGAGAAAGACGCCTTCTTCGCCCACCAGGTAATGTGGAACGGCTGGGTGGATACGGACAAGTTCCAGACTTATATCATCGGACACTGGAACTATCCTGAGCATACGGTGAAACCGGTATATGTCGTATCGAATGGCGAACAGGTGGAACTGCTGCTCAACGGCAAATCCCTGGGTAAAGGTAAACGGGAAAGCCATTTCCTTTTCACTTTCGATAAGGTCGCTTATCAAGCGGGCAGGCTGGAAGCGGTAAGTTACGACGGAAAAGGCAGGGAAGTGAGCCGCTATACATTGTCAACAGTGGGGGAAGCCACCCGTCTGGAACTTACGGCCATACAGAACCCCGAAGGTTTCCACGCAGACGGAGCCGACATGGCCCTGCTTCAGGTGGAAGTTGTGGACAAGGACGGCAGACGCTGTCCGCTGGATAACCGTACGGTCCGCTTTACCCTGAAAGGCGAGGCCGAATGGCGCGGCGGTATCGCACAGGGGAAGGACAATCATATCCTGGATATGAACCTTCCGGTGGAATGCGGCATCAACCGTGCGCTGATCCGCAGTACGGCCAAAGCCGGCAAAATAGTTGTCACCGCCGAGGCGGAAGGGCTTCCGGCCGCAAGGCTTACGTTGCAGACCGTTCCGGTGAAAGTGGCAGACTGACTGAGTGACTACCTGCCCCAACTGACCCTGAAAGGCAGGCTGGATAAGGGGGAAACTCCGCTGACTCCTTCCTATACGGATACCAAGCGCGACATCGCCATTGTGTCCGCCGAAGCCGGCGCCAACCGCACCGAAACGGGCAACAGCCACGATGACAACGAGTTGAGCGAATGGGCGAACGACGGTCGGTTAAGTACGGCCTGGATTACCTATACATTGGCTGAAAAGGCGAGCGTCGACGACATCTGCATCAAGCTGAACGGCTGGCGTTCCCGCAGTTATCCTTTGGAAGTGTATGCCGGAGACGAGCTGATTTGGAGCGGAAACACGGAAAAGAGTCTGGGATACGTACATCTGGAAGTGGACAAGCCGGTATGTTCCGATAAGATAACTGTCCGTTTGAAAGGCAGCACTACCGACAAGGACGCTTTCGGCCAGATTGTGGAAGTGGCGGGCGGAGCGGCCAATGACATGGAGAAGAAAGCAAAGGAAGGCAAGGGAAAGCATAATCTCCAGATTATAGAAATAGAGTTTCTGGAAAGCATTAAGAAAACATCAGCCTCACCGGCAACTATTTTATAAAACCATAGCTATATGAAAAGAAAAATAACGCTCTTTGCACTGATAGCGACCGGTATTTTAGCGGTTTGTATCCTGTCACAAGCCAAAGACAGTTCTTATGACTGGGGAAACACTTCCCCGGTCAACGACCTGGCATGGACTAAACAAGTAGGCTCCCGCCTGCAACCGGCCGGACAAACTTTGTCCGCCAACTCTTTCGGAGCTATCGCAGACAGTACCGTTCTCAGCACAGAAGCAATACAAAAGGCCATTGACAGCTGTGCCGCCAATGGCGGCGGAACAGTTACCTTACAATCCGGTTACTACCTGACAGGTGCTCTGTTTATTAAAAGCGGAGTAAATCTACGCTTGGACAAAGATGTAACCCTATTGGCTACCCCGGATATTCATTGTTATCCCGAATTCCGTTCGCGCATTGCCGGTATTGAAATGATATGGCCGTCGGCAGTCATCAATATTATCGGTCAAAAAAATGCATCCGTCAGCGGTGAAGGGCGACTGGACTGTCGCGGCAAAAGCTGGTGGGACAAATATTGGGAGATGCGCAGATCTTATGAAACAAAAGGCCTGCGTTGGGTTGTGGATTACGATTGCAAAAGAATACGAGGCATACTGGTAGAAGAAAGTTCAGACATCAGCCTGACAGGAATTACTTTAATGCGCACCGGTTTTTGGGGTTGCCATGTTCTTTATTCCGACCACTGCACTGTCAAGGGGATTACCGTTGATAATAATATAGGCGGACACGGGCCAAGCACCGACGGTATAGATATAGACTCATCAACAAATATTCTGATAGAAGACTGTATCATAGACTGCAATGATGATAACATCTGTATTAAATCCGGCAGGGATGCGGACGGACTTCGTGTGAACCGGCCTACTGAAAATGTCGTTATCCGTAACTGTACGACACGTAGCGGCGCAGGATTGGTAACTTGCGGCAGTGAAACATCAGGGAGCATCCGGAATATTCTTTGCAGTGATCTGAAAGCACAGGGAACATCCACCGTATTACGCTTGAAAAGCGCCTTAAGCCGCGGCGGAACGGTAGAGAATATATATGTAACACGCATAAAGGCAGACAGTGTCCGCCACGTACTCACAGCCGAATTGAACTGGAATCCCAGTTACAGTTACAGCAAACTGCCCGATTCGTTCCAAACAGAAGAACTGCCGGAACACTGGAAAACTTTACTGACTCCGGTGGAACCAGCCTATAAAGGCTATCCCAGATTTCGCAATGTCTATCTGTCGCAGATAGAAGCGACCCATGTAACCGAGTTTATCTCCGCATCCGGAATAAACGACTCTCTACGTTTGGAGAACTTCTATTTACATGATATAAAGGCGCAAACTTTAAAAGCCGGTAAAATCAGTTTCTGCAAGAACTTCAACATGACAGAGGTTACACTCAGTACGGCAGACCGCCGCCCTATCATTTCCGAAAATAATTTGTACAGTAACATTCATCCGACTATCAACTAAAAACATCTAATTACCATGTTTATACGCTCGATTCTATTCGCAGTCTTTATTCTAAACGTTTTCGCCGTATCAGCAAGCAACTTCATCTGGTATGACGGACAACAAGCCATTTCGTACAATGTTCCCCGAAACACCTCACCCGTAGTGAACATCGCTCTCGATATGTTTGCAGAAGACATGAAACTGGTGACGGGGCTCCACCCGAAACAGGTGCCATCCAAACATGCCGCCATCCGCATCATCCAATTGGATAAGGCGGATAATAGAACTCAAAAAGACCTGCATGTTGCAGGGATACCGGTAAATGATTTAATTCGGAAGCAAGATGCTTTCTACATCGCAGTTACAGACAACTCTCCCAAACAACAATTACTCATTGTAGGAAGTAATGGACGCGGAACAGCTTACGGCATCCTTGAGCTATCACGTATGGCGGGTGTATCGCCATGGGTATGGTGGGGAGACGTAACTCCGCGAAAACAAACCCAACTGACGGTTGCAAGCGATTTCAAGAGTATGCAAAGCCCCTCGGTCAAGTATCGCGGTATTTTTCTGAACGATGAAGACTGGAGCCTGCAACCCTGGAGTTGGAAAACCTTTGAACCGGGTAATCCCACAGGACGAATAGGGGCACGTACTTATAAGGAAATCTTCAAGCTGCTACTCCGCCTCAGGGCTAATGCCATATGGCCCGGCATGCATGGCATCACCACTCCTTTTTATCTTGTTCCGGGTGCCAAAGAAGCCGCAGACAGTTGCGGAATAACCATTGGCACATCACATTGCGAACCATTAATGCGGAACAATGTAGGTGAATGGAAAGTCAAAGAACGGGGCGCTTACAACTACATCACCAACCGTAACTCCGTACAGGCTTACTGGACAGAACGCTTAAAAGAGGTAAACCGATACGAGAACATGTACACCATAGGGATGCGTGGCATACACGACGGACATATGGAAGGGGTAAAAACGATGAAAGAGAAAGTCAATGCCCTGCAACAGGTTATCAACGACCAGCGTTCTCTACTTTCACAATATGTCAATCGTGATGTCACCAAAATACCGCAAGTCTTCGTACCCTATAAAGAAGTGCTCGATATTATGGAAAACGGACTGGAAGTTCCCGAAGACATCACCCTGATGTGGTGTGACGACAATTACGGTTACATGACCCGTTTAAGCGATGAAATGCAACAAAAACGCAGCGGTGGCAGCGGTGTCTATTACCACCTGAGCTATTGGGGGCGTCCCCATGACTATATGTGGTTATGTACGACACAACCGGGCCTCATCTATAATGAGATGAAACAGGCCTACGACCACAATGCCCGTGAGGTATGGATTGTCAATGTACACGATTTGAAACCGGCAGCCTATGACTTGGAACTGTTTCTCGACATGGCATGGGACATCAACTCGGTTAGCGGAACTACTCTGAACAACCATCTTGAAGCATGGCTTTGCCGGGAATTCGGCAGCCAAGCCGGAAAGAAGCTGCTACCCGCCATGCTGGAATACTACCGTCTGTGCGGTATCCGCAAACCGGAGCATATGGGATGGACACAAGTCGAATTAAGTAACCGTAAAGTACATCCCAGAGGACGTTCGCAAGTTATCAACACCGAGTTCAGCCTTACAGAATTCGGCGGAGAGTTGGACCGTTATCTGGAATCATACGAAAAAGTCAAAACCACTGTTACGGAAGCGGAAAAGCTGGTTACTCCCGACCGCAAAGACGCCTTTTACTCCCATATCAAATATCAGGTATTCGGCGCCTCGGCGATGGCGACCAAGATGCTTGAAGCACAGCGCGCCCGTTCCTATTCCATGGGACAATGCGACGAAGCATTATGGAAACGTAAGGACGCCATGCTCACTGCATGCGCAAAAAGCCAGAACGCCTATCAGGAAATACGCCGGCTTACAGACTATTATAACAACAAAATGGCAGACGGCAAATGGAAACATTCCATGTGCCATGACCCTCGCGATTTATACGTATTCTATCCTCCCATACTCCCCGTCGGACTGACGGATGAGGAAGTAAGAAACTATCTCCCCACCTCTGCCGTGGCCAAAGAGCATCCTATCAAAGCCGGTAAATGTATTGCCATGAACGCCTGCCGGTACACCCATGCCACAAAAGGAGCAGAAACCATTCAGGCTTTAGGGCACAGCATGAATGCCGTGTCATTGCCTCAAGGAAGTTCATTGACCTTTGAGTTCGACTGTCCGTGGGAAGGCGAAGCCGTTCTATCCACCGCCGTTATCCCCACACAACCCAATGACAAGGGGGATATTCGTTTCAGCGTAAGTATCGACGGTGAAAAACCGCAGATATGCTCCTTCCGCGAAAAAGGCCGTACAGAAACGTGGAAACAGAATGTAATGAGAGGACAGGCCCGAAAAGAGACTAAGCACACATTAAAAAAAGGCAGGCATACGCTCACCATCACCGCCTTGGACAAGCATGTCGTTATAGACCAGTGGATGCTCGACTTCAAAAAAGACCGTAAATTCTATCTATTTCCGTTAGAAGGAGAAAACCAATCATTATAATATATATCTTTATGTCCATGAATAAATTACGAACGCTCTGCGCATTGGCGGCATACCTCTGCAGTACGCTTATAAATGCGCAAAATACAGAAAAGTTATATCTCTCCGGTACCGGACTGGGAGATACACGCACCTGGGACTTTTATTGTTCCGCCGGAATGAACAGCGGCAAATGGCGCAAAATAGAAGTTCCCTCACAATGGGAACAACAAGGATTCGGAGAATATACCTACGGACGCTTTTATTTGAATAAAGAAGCCCAGCCCAGCAGCGAAAACGGCTTGTACCGGTATAAATTCAAAGTACCTGCCGAATGGAAAGACAAACAGGTAAGTATCGTCTTCGAAGGAGTAATGACCGACACCGAGGTGAAAATCAACGGAGTATCTGCCGGAGCCATCCATCAAGGCGGATTTTACACTTTCAGCTATGACATTACCGACAAACTAAAGTTCGGGAAAAAGAACGAACTGGAAGTACAAGTATGGAAAGAATCCTCCAACAAGTCGGTCAACGCGGCCGAACGGCGTGCCGACTGGTGGTTGTTTGGCGGTATCTACCGTCCGGTTTATTTAAAGGCGGTTCCTGCGGCTCACATCGAGCGCATTGCGGTAAACGCCACGGCCGACGGCACGCTGACCACCCGCCTGCATACCCAAGGCAATACTCCGGGATATACCGTAGCCCTAAGTCTCGCGCCGGTAGGAAGCCAACAAACGGCCAGCAAACAAATCATGCCGCTAAACGCCGACAGTGTCCAGACCTTAACCACCTTCTGGCAAGGCGTCCGACCCTGGGAGTGCGAACATCCCAATCTGTATACACTAACACTGGAACTGCTTAATCCGCAAAAGCAGGTGGTACACATACACGAAGAACGGATAGGATTCCGCACCATAGAGTTCCGTCCGCAAGACGGATTTTATGTCAACGGCACCAAAGTCATCATGAAAGGCGTAAACCGTCATTGCTTCCATCCGGACGGCGGACGTACCACCAACAAGCAACTCTCCCTGCAAGATGCGCTGCTCATCAAAGAAATGAATATGAATGCCGTCCGTTCTCATTACCCTCCCGACAAGCACTTTTTGGACGTATGCGACTCTTTAGGTCTTTTTTATCTGGATGAGTTTACAGGCTGGCACGGACGCTACGACGATGAAGTCGGCATAAAGCTGTTGCGTGAAATGATAGACACCGATGCCAATCATCCCTGTATCTTCTTGTGGAGCAACGGTAATGAAGGCGGCTGGAACAAAAAGCTGGATAAATACTTCTCCGAGTTCGACCTGCAGCAACGTCACGTAATCCATGCATGGGCAGACTTCAACGGAGTAGACACACACCACTACCCTGCCTATCAGACAGGAACAGGGCGTCTTGCCAACGGATACAAAGTATTCATGCCCACCGAATTTCTGCATGCGCGTTACGATCAGGGAGCCGGTTCCGGACTGGAAGACTTTTGGAGTAACTATCGTTCCAATCCGCTCTTTGCCGGCGGCTTCATTTGGGCATTTGCGGATGAAGCCGTCAAACGCTCCGACAAGAACGGAATACTCGACTCTGACGGTTCCAACGGACCGGACGGTATCGTAGGACCCTATCGCGAGAAAGAAGGAAGCTTTTACACCATCCGTGAGGTATGGGCACCCATCCAGTTCAAACCGTTACGCATTACTTCCGGTTTCAAAGGGGAGTTCCTGCTAAGCAACGACTATCTGTTCAGCAATCTGAAAGAATGCAGTATGACCTACCGCATATATTCCACTCCTTCCCCACTGAAAGGCGGTAAATGTGCATTGCTGGACAGCGGCAAAGTGGATTTGCCCGCCATCGCCCCCGGTGAAACCGGCAGAGCACGCATGGCACTCCCCGCCCGCTTCTTCGAAGGAGACATACTGGAACTGGAAGCCTGCGACAGAAACGGAAAGAGTATATGTACATGGACATGGCCTATCAAATATACCGCCGCTTATTTTGCGCAACAGCAACCGGCAATATCCGCGTCCAAAGCTCCCGTCATCGAGAATGCAGGGGCACACGTCATATTATCCGCCAACGGTATTGCCGCGACTTTCGATACAGCTAACGGCATGCTGAAAGAAATACGACGGGACGGACAGATTGTTCCTTTCGGTAACGGCCCTCTGCCGGTAGGCATGAAAGCCGATTTAAAGTCAATCACTACTCGTACAGACGGTAATGATGCTCTTCTGATAGTAAAATATACGGGTGCGTTAGATACCGTAATCTGGCGTATGACGCCTGACGGTCTGTTGGGTATGGACGCTCTTATGCTGAACCGTGGTAACGGTGGCAAATATAAAGGCGAATTCTTCGATAAGAAAGTCTATCAGTTGGGACTTACATTCTCTTATCCCGAGAAGGAAGCCAAAGGAATGCGCTGGCTGGGACGCGGTCCTTACCGTGTATGGAAAAACCGTATTCCAGGCACCAACTACGGTATCTGGCAGAAAGACTACAACAATACTATCACCGGCGAAAGTTTTGAAAGCCTGGCTTATCCTGAATTCAAAGGGTATCACGCCAATCTGTATTGGGCTACGATAGAATCGGACACCGCCCCCTTTACCGTGTATTCGGAAACTGATGGTATCTACCTGCGTGTGTTCACTCCGCAGCAACCCGGACAAGGCACCTCCGAAGAAGACAGTATGCATCCTTTCCCCGAAGGTGATATATCTTTCTTATACGATATACCCGCCATGCGCTCATTCAAATCCATCAGCGAGCATGGACCTAAAAGCCAGCCAAGCAGTATCCGTATCAAATCCGGCGATGACGGGCTGCGCATGAAACTCTGGTTCGATTTTAGAAATATGCACAGTAATGTAGCTGAATAAACCGTTATTTCATCCGAAAACAGTTTGTACATTCTCCCCCTTCACCTTTCCATATCCTTTTATATATACGGGATAGCGGGTGAAGGGGGAAACTGTTGCAAACAAATTCATGCCGTGAGACGGCCAAATTCATCCTACAAGATAAAAAAGATCATCCCGTAAGCCGAATAAGTTTATCCCATAAGCTGAAAAAATCCGTCTTACAAGACAATCTTAACGTTGCATCTGTATGTAAAAACGCACTATCCGTTTATGTACGGCACATAGTCTATCAGGCACAGATACATAGTGCGTTTTACCTCAACGGATAATGTGTTTTCCTACGGGGATATTTCTTTTCAAGGCTATGTAATCCTGTACATATGTATAGACAAATTGACGCAAAACCGGAAAACACATGAAAAGCACTGAATATTCCAAGCTGACACAAAAGAAGTTGGCTATGTTTGCACTCAGAAAAACAACACTTTTTTTTAATGTAATATTTATGAGAAACATTCATTTATTGACAGGAGTTATTGCCCTTGTTTTATTAAGCGGCTGCAATAACGACGAGTATGAAGGCCGGGATATTACCGGAGCCAAACTCGCAGTCTACGGAACAGTAGAAAATACCCATACGCGTGTATCGGGTGATAATTGGGAAACGACAGACGCCATCGGTATCACTCTGGCTGGCGATAATAGTGACGGCTACAACACAAATATCAAGTATATACTTGCTGATGGAAACGCAACTTCATCCGGAGCATTCACTGTATCAGATGCCGCACATGCACTCTACGTAAAAAGCAGTAACGCGCAAACATTCCAAGCATATTATCCCTATACAGGAGAAGATCTGACAGCTCCCGAAGAAGTATCTTTCAGCATTGCGGACGGAGACGGTAAATACACTAAGCATGATTTCCTGTATGCCACAGCTGCCGCTACTCTTGAGAGGCCTGAAGTGACATTCGGTTTTGACCACATGATGAGCAAAGTAACTCTAACTTTCAACACCACCGCTGTAACCAAAGCAACAGATGCCGAAATAGAATATACGCTGAATAATATCATTGTAAACGGTACATTCAGTCCGCAAGACGGTACGGTAACATGCGGCAGTACCCTCGGTTCCGTCACAACCGTTTCCGCGATGGGTGGCACGTCATCCGTAATTTTACCTCCGCAAGCCACTACCGGAGTAGAATTATTCATTAAAGTAAATGATAAATATTACGTTACCAACTTTGATTTGAGCACAGAGTCCAAGACCGAGTATAAATACGACGTAAGCATCGATGAAACCGAAGAAGCTCCTACACTCACCATAACAGGTACATCCATCAATCCATGGACCAGCGCAGGAGACGCGAAACCTCTTAATCCGACAGAAGATCCTGCCGAGACGTTACCCGAAATTACCGGCGGACAATGGGAGTCAAGCGGTAATACGGTTACAGACATACCTGAATCCGATAATTAATTTGCCAACTTTAAATAAGTAATGATATGAAACGAAATAAACTTATATACACAATCATGTTTGTTTGCACTCTCGTTGCGACATCCTGCTCTAATGAAGAAGATATCAACTTACCTGTCACAAAAGGAAACATACGCTTTAATTTCAGCGACAGCGGTGTGCATAATACGGTAAGTACCAAAGCGGCTACCGATAAAGAATATCAAACCACATTTGAAGAGGGAGATAAAATAGGATTATATGCTTTTGCAAATGAGGAAACCACTACACCGATTGACGGTTACAACAATGTATGCCTTACCTACCAAAATGGAGAATGGGTACTAACAGGAGAAGAAGGTAGCGCTTCATTAGACTATGACACGCAATTGAAGGATGCAGTATTCCATGCCTACTACCCATACCAAGAAAGTGTTACATTAAGCGGTACACCAAATTCTCCCTTTACTACTTTAATAAGCGATTGGGAAATCAGCTCCGCTAGGTCTTATACAGAGAATGATTTAATGACCGGTTCCGGACATGCTGATATTAAGAAAAATGATATTATCGTATCTATACCCTTGAAGCATGAAATGGCAATGATTGTAGTAGGGCTCTCCGGTGGAACTACTTATAAATTTACCAATGAAGATCCTAAGCTAAGTGATTATACCGCTTCCAGCGGTGAAGCTACATTCTCTATTAATGCAGATGATATGACCACCGTGATGGAAACTGTAGACGGAAAGTATCGTTTCCTTGTTAAACCCGACACAGATGCAACATTAAACGTTATTTATGGCGAAAAGACTTATGAACAACCTGTAAATATTCCGGCAAGCCAATATCAAGAATATTCAGTAGGCAGTAATTCCTCTTCAGAACCTATTGAGTTCGAATTAAGCGTAGGTGATTATTACTGTTCGGATGGTACCTTGATTAAGTCTGATGCAGAACTGACAGATGACATAAAAGCCAAAATTATCGGTGTAGTATATTATGTAGGTAATCCACAACCCGGTTCAACAGGACTAAACTACAATACCGACTATCCTGACATCCTTGCAGCAGAACATCCAAGTTGTACTCACGGATTAGTATATGCCATCAAGAGTGCCAATACTAATGCAGTTACTTCATGGGGTGAAGGCTCCTTTGGTGATGGAAAGGTATCCGGTTATTATGACAAATACTATTATAAAAACAGTCAAAAATATATTTGGGATCCAAGCAGCACCAATCAAAAAGTACGTATGTTAGGTTATGATAATACCGCTGTACTTAAAGCAAATAGTACAGATTATCCAATCCTATTTCAGTATTTAAATGAAGCAGAAGTACCATCAGTAAGCTCCGGTTGGTATTTACCTTCATTAGGTGAACTGGCACTACTTGCAACTGGTACACTGAAAAAGACAGGAAGTGCATCTGCTATCACAATTAATAGAGAGGCTCTAATTACAAGCTTAAACAATATAGCCGCGGAAGCACTATTTGAAAAAACAGATGCGTCATATGCTTCAAGTTCTTTCTCTTACAATAATTCTACTAAATTTGACAGTAAAATCAAGGGATATAAGAATAATGGCAGCGAAATCTCTGAAAGTAGCTTAGATATATCAAAAAATGAATTTCCACACCATCTTCGTTTCTCCCTCGCTTTCTAAAAAGGTGAAAAATTAAAACGTCAATGCACTTGCACTGTGGTAAACATTCTGCTTACCACAGTGCAAGCTATCGAAAGAAATACGCATTTCCATACTCCAACACATCAGGCATCATGAGAAGCATCTTTTTTCTTTTCGGATTTTTCAGTTTATTGTTAGTAGGCACTACCGCCTGCACAGACAATGATACATATCTGCTGAATCCGAGTACCGGCGAAGAAACATCCGAACCCGCCCCTGAAAAGTCTTCCGGAGCAGGCCGTATGTTATGGGCTTCTATCAATGCAAGAAAAGATGCCACCGGTTCTGTTTTTTCCGGTAACAATAACCGAATATTGGTAAGTTGGCGACTATTGGATACAGACAATAAAGGTATAACTTTCGACCTCTACCGTACAGCGGACGGAAGCAGTGAGACAAAGCTCAATAATGCCCCGATTAGCAATACCTGCTACCAAGACAATACGGCAGACCATAACGTGAGCAACACCTATCGGCTGACTCTAAGCGGACAAAACGAGACATTGGACAAACACACTATCACAGCCGAACAAGCCTCAAACGGATTGCCATATATCTCCATACCACTACAAAACACG
>ENA-OPCC01000581-OPCC01000581.1-human-gut-metagenome-genome-assembly--contig:-NODE-581-length-18369-cov-7.102271_pt1 | contig 18369 bp, 20 predicted proteins | sample MGYA00241558_ERZ501467 | MGnify/ENA primary metagenome ERZ501467 (study PRJEB25962, sample SAMEA2042620) | human gut metagenome | biome: human gut; feature: human-associated habitat; material: faeces...
TCGTTGAGGGCGGCAGCCACGACGTTGTGCTGAAGAATGCTACCCCCAGCATCATGAACGGCTGAATCTGAAATATCAAAACACCCACAGCACGAAAAGGCGCTGCGGGTGTTTTTGCATATCCGGGCGGCATCGATGCCCGTGATTTATCCGAGGACAGAAGAGCACTGCCGGAGGTGCTGGTAAAGATTTCGTAAAAAACATTTTTTCTTTCTGTCGTCATTTTTTGCCAAAACCTCTTGCGTCTGCCCGCCAAAGATGCTATAGTGGTACAAACATCCTGTCATGACAGGACGAAACGCGCGGCAGCGCAGAGTTTGTTTGGCTGCACCCGCCGCAGGGGTGCGCGGAAAAAGAGAGGAAACTTTTCATGAGCGAGATCAAAGTTGTGCCGTATATCCCGGATGAGGACTACGACAATCCGGCAATGGTCGTTGATTTTTACGAATTCACTATGGCCAACTGCCTGTTTCTGAACGGCTTTAAGGATACGACCCTTGTGTTTGATATGTTCTTCCGCAAGAACCCGGATAATCAGGGTTACTCCATCAGCGCCGGCCAGCGCAAGCTGACCCGTTTCCTGCTGAACTACCACTTCAATGCACAGGATATCTGGTGGCTGCGCACCAAGGGCATGAGTGAGGAATTCTGCGAGTATCTGCGCACCTATCAGTGGAAGGGCGACATGTACGCTCTGCCCGAGGGCACGGTGGCATACCCGCATGTGCAGATGGTGCGCATCGAGTGCGACCTCGTGGGCGCAATTCTGATCGAGACCTACCTGCTGCAGACCATGAACTTCCACAGTCTGATCGCCACCAAGGCTACCCGCGTCACCGGCCTGAACACCCACACGCCCCGCAGCGTGATGGAATTCGGCACCCGCCGTGCGCAGGGCGAAAGCGCTGGCAACGATGGTGCATATGCTGCTGTTCTGGGCGGCTGCGTGGGCACTGCCAACTGTTTGGCCGAGATGAAGTTCGGCGCGGAGGTGAAGGCTGTGGGCACCGTAGCGCACAGCTTCATCGAGTTCTTCCCCACGGAGTTTGATGCCTTCAAGGCCTTTGCCGATACCTACCCGGATTCGGTCAGTCTGCTGCTGGACACCTATAATATCATGGAGAGTGGTCTGCCCAACCTCATTAAACTGGACGATTACCTCATCGAGAAATACCCCAACGACCCGAACCGCCGCGTCAAGAGCGCCCGTATCGACTCCGGCGACCTGGCCCGCGGCTCCAAGCGCCTGCGCAAGGCACTGGATGCGGCCGGTAAGCCTTACATCAAGCTGGTGGCTTCCAATGGTCTGGACGAAAAGAAGATCGCCAACATGGAGCTGTATGAGCACGCTCATTTTGACTCCTACGGCGTGGGCGAAAACCTGATCACCTCTGCTTCCGACCCCGTGTTCGGCGGGGTGTACAAGCTGGTGGCGGTCAAGCAGCCGGACGGCAGCTACACTCCCAAGATGAAGTGCTCGGATTCCGCCAGCAAGGCCATCATTCCGGGCAAGAAGATGCCGTGGCGTCTCTACGATGAAAATGGTCAGGCCCAGTGTGACCTGATCGCCATGGATGATGAAGTCATCGAGGCGGGCAAGCCCGTCACGATGGTCAATCTGGACTCCGATGCCATCGAGCGCACCGTCACCATTACCCCCACCAAGGTCAAAAAGCTGCTGGTGCCGCATGTGCTGAATGGTCAGCTGGCCATTGAGCTGCCTTCGATCGCAGAGAAGAAGGCCTACATTGCAAAGCAGCTCACCGAGGAGACCTGGGAGAGCGAACTGCGTCTGGAGTGCCCGCATAAGCACTATGTGAACATGACCCCGGCTGTGGCCGAGTGCCGTTCCAAGATGTACGCAGAGCTGCACGGCGGCAAGGTGTAAAATAAGCAAAATAAAAAGCCCCTCAAGCGTAAGCTTGGGGGTCTTTTTATGCCGCCGACGGGGGTCGAACCCGTACTCTGTCTCCAGAAAGGGATTTTAAGTCCCTCGTGTCTGCCAATTTCACCACAGCGGCATACAACGCTAATAATAATACAATAGAATGGCTTCTTTGTCAAGAAAAAGCACGGAGGCCGTCTCTTCATCCTCCATTCACGATTCATTTGTAAAAAGTGCTTTTTCTTTCCGTGGTTTCATGGTATAATAACCTTCAGATACGGCTTTCCGGGCCGTAGCCGCGTGCTTTGGCAGCGCGGCAGAAGAGGCAGAGCGGGCAGCGTACCGCTCTGCTGGGGCAGTGCCCGCAAGATAGGGCGGGCGGGAAATACAAAAAGAGAGGCGAATCGAGATGTTGGATATGATCAAGTGCAGCACCGGCGGCGCATACTATGCCCGCGGTGAATGGGTGCCTGCAGACGGCGAAGCAAGCGCCGCACTGGCAGCAAAGGGCTTTGATGCCGCAGCCATCGAGAACGCAAAGACCGGCACCATGGCCTACAGCATTCTGCAGGCCCACAACACCAGCGGCGATGCCGAAAACCTGAAGATCAAGTTCGATGCCATGGCCAGCCATGACATCACCTTTGTGGGCATCATCCAGACGGCCCGTGCATCCGGTCTGGAGAGATTCCCCATTCCGTATGTGCTCACCAACTGCCACAACAGCCTTTGCGCCGTGGGCGGCACCATCAATGAGGACGACCACCGCTTCGGCCTGTCCGCCGCCAAAAAATACGGCGATAGACAACCCTTATTGAGAACGGTTCCCATTAAGCGGGCATGATGCACCCGACACGCCGTGTGTATTTGACATGTGTTGTGTGGTGTGGTACGCGGAAGTGAGCGTGAAAGGGCGGTGCGGTTGTGGCGTGTCATGTTGCACGGTGTGATATATTGAAGAGTGATAGTATAAACACTATTGAAAATAGGAGTGATTAAAATGAGTTTCATGAATCTTAAAGCGTTGTCTAATTCAATTGATTTTAACGTGAATAGTATTTACGATGTGCTCGTGTATTTCGTTGATATTGCGTCCGATTGCTTGATACAAACTCGGTTTGTTGATTGCATTGACGTATACGGGCTTAGGGATGTACTTGACGATGGCGTGTTTCACGTTCCGGGTGCAGTCTGTTTAGGCTATCTTATTACTCGGTGATTGAGAAGAAAGGTGACCGTTATGAGTAGGATTAAGTACACCGGTTATATTGCCGGTTCGTTGTGTAAGAGTATTCGACACGATAATAGAGCACCTGAGTTTGCATCTAGGAGTAAGAAAGTGGATTGCGCGGGGTGTTTTGATTTTGTCACGTCGCATTATGCGGATGAGGTGGCTAGGATGCGCGCGGGTGTGCGAAGGGGTGACGTTTGATATGATATAGTGTTGTTTGGCCTATTAGCTCAGTTGGTTAGAGCGGCATTCTTATAAAATGTGCGTGCCGGGTTCAATTCCCGGATAGGCTACGCGATTATGATATATTTGGTCATGGCATGTCGTTTGATGTGTCATGACCTTTTTTCGTTTGTGAGGTGGTTTTAATGGATATTAGTTCGATTGTAACCGTTGTCGGGAGTGTTGGTTTTCCGATTGTTGCGTGTTGTGGTATGGCGTGGTTTATCGCCACGACTTTCAATGATTTCAACGAATTGATGACGAAGAACAATGTACTTACTGAGGAGCTTATAGGACTGCTTAGGAAGGATGGCGGCAATGAAGATAACACGAACGTTGCGTAACATAATCGCTTGCATCTGCGTGTCGTTGTTGGTGTTTGTGCCGGTGGCAAGTGCGGATATGCGCGGTGTGGATGTGAGCAATTGGCAATGTGATATTGATACGTATGCGCTGGACGCTGATTTTGTTGTGGCGGGTGCCACTTGGGGCACGGGCGGTTTTAATAATACTTGCTTGACTAATGGCGTGAATCAGGCCGCGAACTATCAGCTTGGGCGCGCGTCGGCCAGTGGTAAGAGCATTGGCGTGTATCACTATGCGATGGGGCGTGACGCGCGTACGGAAGCCGATTTTTTCGTGAACAACGTCACTGGGTATGTTGGCCGTGCGGTGCTTGCATTGGACTGGGAATCTCAGGATAATTCGCAGTTTGGTAATGGCGCGTGGGTTGATGCGTGGGTGAGGCGTGTTTACGAGCGCACGCATGTGTGGCCGGTGATCTATCTTCAGGCTAGTGCGTTGGGTCAGCTTAGCGGGTATGCGCGTGAGCATTGCGGCGTGTGGGTGGCACAGTATGCGTCGAACGTCGCTACCGGGTGGCAATCACGTCCGTGGAATTACGGTTTATATGGCGAAGCGATGCGACAATATACGTCGAACGGGTACGTGAACGGCTACGCGGGTCGTCTTGATTTAAACTATTTCCGTGGCGAACGCTGGCAATGGGACGCATATGCGACGGGTGAACGCAAGGGCGGCGGGCATGTTGTGAGCGCGGCACCGTCAGCGTCTACGCCCGCGCAACCGTCTGAAGGCGCATCGCGGTGCGTGGTCGTGTCTTCGGGCGATACCCTTAGCGGTATCGCGGCGCGCACCGGGCTGAATCCGTGGACTGCGTGGACTGGGTACAGTTCAGGCAATCCGGGTGTGATTTATTCCGGTGAGACGGTGTGTTATGGTGGTGCGGTTGGCGTGCATACGACTGAGCGTACTCATACGGTTGCGGCGGGTGAGTCTTTGTGGTCGATTTTCGGTGCCGATTGGAGCCGTGTAGCATCGCTTAACGGACTTGCTAATCCGAGCCTGATTTATCCGGGGCAGATTCTTAAATATTAAAATTGTCACTGTAAAACGGTGTGTCGCAATTGCGTACACCGTTTTTCTATGCTATAACTTTTTCATGTCAGCAAAAAAGAGTTGACAAAATAACAACAAGAAAAAAGGAAATCATAATGAGGAAAATCAAGAAAATTCTATCGGTCAGCGAGATTAGCTATTACGATCGCGACGGCGTGATGCAATCTGTTACCGTGAACAGCAACGTTCGTACCGTGGAACAGGCTGTCAAAGAACTCATGAAGCGCGGTTTGTACAACGTACTTGTTGACGATATCAAGGTTCGCAAGTACACGTATGCGATGGACGCAGAACGGTTCTTCGAGAACGCCGTTCTTGTTGACACCGAAGCCGAAGCCGAAGCCGAAGCCGAAGCCGAAGCCGAAACCGAAACTGTTAACGAGTGATACGAAAGGAAAAACACAATGACCAACAACACCGAGAACACCGAGAACACCGAGAACACCGAAACCGTGTGTGCGGACAACCGCCGTTTCATCTGCACCGTGGATAACAGGACATTTGAGGGCAAGCGCGCGATCGTCAACGCACGCAACAGTGCCAAGAGCCTGAACGGCTACGGCGAAGGTAAACGGCTTGATGTGGTTGGTGTGTACACCACGCCCGGCGTTCGATCGCAGACGGGGCAGCCTTGCACGAACGTCTATCTTTTCACGGCGGACGGCGACACCTATTTCTCTCAGTCTGAGGGCATTAACCGCAGTATCTTGGATATTGTGGACATGTTTCCGGATATGAACGCCGAGAATGGCGGTATTCCGGTGGTGGTCAATTCGACCGCATTGGGTGGCGGTAAGTCCGTCAAGTCGCTTCAGATTCTGTAAACGATAGGTGATAATGTGAAGTATCAGCCCGTGTGTAATACGCGGGCTGTTTTTTTATCGTAGGAGGTGCGTTTTATGGCAAGGGCGAGGAAAACGGCGGATGTGTTGACGGCCAAGCGTAAGAGGGTGCGCCGCGCGATAAACACGATACGTAAGAGCATTACGGCGGGGGTGCCGGAAAGCGAACGTCGCGCACGCACGGTGTACGTGCAAAGGCTTGAGACGGAGTTGAAGAAAACGTATGTCGGTCGTGTCCGTAACAAGCAGATGCGCGCCGAAGCGTATGCGCGTGCAAATGAAATTGCCGATCGGCTCAGCAAACAGGTCGCCACCGTGAAAGGTGGCGGCGGTAAACGTGGCGAACAGCGACGCGCGTTCAATATCTTTCGTCAGGAAATGCGCATTGCATCCAAGGGCGGGCCGTCGGCCTTGGGCGAGTTTGGGCGGGAGAAAGTCAAGATTTTTTGGCGGTACACGCAAAACATTTGGCAACGCCCCGACGTGCCGCCCGATAAGCGTTTGGATGCGGTCATGAAAGCGTATGGGGCAACATCGCTAAGCGAACTTTTTGAAACCATCATGGAACGGAATAAAAAAGCGCTGGAATACGCGCAGAACATGAAAATGCATATTGGAGAATTGGAGGATTATACGGACGTTGAGGGCGGTAGTCCAATTTGGCTTATCGCGGTAACACCTGACGTTGTACGATGAAAGCCCGTAAAGACTTTCGGTTAGCGGCGATATTCGACACCGAAACCACGAATATTGGTGAGGGTGCCGAAACACGCGCATATCCGATATTGTACATTTTCAATGACATGCGTAATACGTCGGTGGAAAAGTATAACCCCGATGCGGACGACGTGCGTTTCTACCGGCACACCGACGAAGCGCTTATGTACATTGATGATCTTATCACGTATGGCACGGCGCACGATTTTATACCGATTATTGCGGCCTATAATCTCATGTTCGACATGCAAACGCTTATGCTGGAACTGGCGCAAACGTACACGTTGCGCGTTAACGCGCAAACGGCAACGTCCGTGTACACGCTCGATTTATGCACAGGTGAAAACGAAGATATCGTGTGCCGATTTTGGGATACGTTTTATTTGGAGATGGGCGGTTTACGTGCGATGGGTGAGACGTGCGGCTTACCGAAGGCCGTGGGCGACTGGGATTACACGCTTACTCGCACGCCGGAAACGCCTTTGACCGACGAAGAGCTGTTTTATGCGCGGCGTGATGTGCAGGTGATACCGCAATATCTGCAATGGCTGTTGCACGCTAATTCGTGGCTTACAGCCGATATGTTCGGTTGCCGGGTGCTTACCAAGACTTCGCTTGTGCGTCAGATGGCGCGCCGTGAGATCGGTGGCCGTCGTGTCATATTGCGCGACGGTAAGAAACTTACATTGCAACGCGCCTTTGAAACGACGTGCGGACAAGAGTTTCCGAAGAACTATGATTCGTATGCGCTTCGTAAAGCGTGTTTTCGTGGTGGGCTTACCTTCACATCTGCGCGAACTGCGAGTGTAGTGGTGGATAACGTCGCGTCGCTTGACGTGACCTCAATGCATCACGCTTTCATCAATGGCCGTAGATTGCCGGTGAAATTCGCGCCGACACCACCGGGACTCTTGCAGATAGCATGTGAAAGCATTGTAGACACGTCGCTTATTGACGTGCTGGCGCATTACGACGACCCGTTTCACATGGGCGTTCATGTCGCCGTGCGTTTCACGAATATAAGACTGCGCAAGGGTACGTGTTTCGACGCTTGGGGCATAGCGATATGCCCGCGCTCGAAATTCGTGCGAACGCTACGCGCGGGCACCGATTACAGCAATAACGAGAGAACGAAGACACAGGATAACAGCATACGCGCGCACGGCTATGTGGACACCGCCGTAAACCCCACATACGCGTTCGGCAAACTATATAGAGCAGACGAATGTGTATTGCACGTTAACGAAATTGAATTGTGGAATATCGGACAGGTGTACGCCTATGACGAAATGCAAGTACTGTACGGCGAAAGCACCACTAAAACCATAATTCCACCGGATTACGTCACCTTGCAATCGAATATGCTTTTCGCGCGGAAAACCGACGTGAAAAACCTTATCAAGGGCTACACCGAAGGCGTACCATACGCGGACGATATTCCCGAATCGATACCGGAAGGAATCGCCCACGACGCGAAGATAGGCGAACTGAGTATGAAATTCCTACAATCCTACTACGGTTCCACCGTGAAAGGGCAGTTTAATGGTATCTATGGCACACAGGCACAGGACGTGATGAAGGCCGATTATTGCGTGACGGGAGACGGCGAGCTGGAAGTGGACAGAACGACGATCTGCACACCCGAGAATTTCGCGGACAAACGCCCGCATACACCGCGCGTGCTGTACACCTACGGTATGCGGATTGTCGCCGGTAGTCGTATGCATCTTATTATTGCCATGATCCTCGTCTATGCGCGGTTGGGTGATAGGGTGACTGTGACGGGCGGCGACACGGACAGCCTCAAGATTCGATGCGATGCGGATGTGAGCGATGCCGATTTACTGGAAAGTCTGCAACCGTTGCACGACGCGATCGAAACCGCTATTAACAGAACGATGCGGCGTGTGCGTGTCACCGCGCCGGATATGGCGAGCACGTTGGAGCATATCGGCAAATTCGAGGTAGAGGACTGCGGCGGCACCACCCGATACACGAAGCATATGGAGTTGTGGAACAAAGCACGCGTGAGTCTCGATATAGGCGGACGCGTACATGTGACGTGCGCGGGATTGCCACGACCTGACGGCGCTTACACAATTGAGGAGTTTTTACATGACCTTATAGCGGACGAATGTGATTTTGCCGAAGCCGTCGAAATGTCGCTCGGCTATGACGTGCTTGTGGACTATGCCATATGCCATACCTTGCAACGCAACCGACCGCACGTGTGGGACAGATATGTAGGCACCGTCACTGATTATCGCGGCGAGACGGCGCACGTGGACGTGCCCGAAGCGATCGGGCTATACCCGTCGGGGCGATGGTTGGGTGAATCCGATAAACAGGCAAACGAAGAAAACATTACGTATCTGCAAACCACGTATAATAGACATGTGGAGACAACACCACGTGAACTTACATTAACGAACGGGAAACCAAGGATTGTGAGCGTAGATGGCGAACTACTATTATGATCGACTCAGAACACAGATATTGCCACGCAATGCAGATGTTAATCTGATAATCGGAGCGCGCGGCCTTGGCAAAACCTATGGCGTGCGTCGGTATATGCTGGAGGATTATATTAAAAACGGTATCTGCTTTGTTGAGGTCACTAGATACCGTGCGGAAAACAACGACGTAGCGGCGAATTATTTCGACCGGATAATAGAGGATAATATTTTTCCCGAATGGGAATTTAGAGTACATAACAAGGTTGCCGAAGCACGTCGCACCGGTAATAAGGAATGGTGTACGTGCGGTTATTTTATTCCACTGTCATTGCAACAGCAGAAGAAAAAAAGTACTTATGTGCGAGTACGTAATATCTGCATGGATGAAATTATTATTGACACCGATGACCGCTATCACCGATATCTAAAAAACGAATACGAACAGTTGGCGAAACTTGTTGATACCGTCACGCGTGAACGCGCCGACGACATCGAATTACGTAAACCGCGAATCTTTTTGCTGGGTAATGCGTGCGATGCCTTCAACCCGTATTTTCAACATTATGACGTGCCCTTGGAACCTGAGTTCGGTTTGCAGTGGCTCGATGGTAAAACATGCCTTTTCGACTACGTGCGAGATGACGCATATGCCGCGCAGAAAACCAAGAACACCGTGGCCGGGCGAATGCTGAAACACAATAGTGATATGACGGCTGGGAATCGGTTCGAGCACCACGACACCGATTTTTTGACGAAACCGCACGCACACGCAAAATTGTCGTATGTGATTCGATGGCTACACGTTGAGTATGGCGTTAGTATTGATCTACGATGTGGATACGTCTTTATCACCACGACATACGATAAGGTGGCGCGTGTGCCTTATTTTGCCGTGACAAGGGATGATAACCGGTTGAACTATCTCACTGCGTCCGTCGCAAAGGATATTATCAAGAATCTTACTGCATATTATGCCCTTGGATATCTGCGATACGACACGATCGAGACGCAACACGCTATATCCGAGATGTTGCGCGCATTCGGTGTAAAATGATCGTGGCATACCAAGGCGAGGTGTTGTGGCGAGGATGATAAAACATTATCGTTGATACCAACGGTTGACTCCGGCGACGATATGGCCGTGATCGGTAAACGCGCCGTCCATTGTCACGAATCATGTCGCATCTATGCTAATATTGAGCCGTACCGGCGTACATCGTACCGGTACGGCTCTTTTTCATATGAAAGGAATGATAATGGACGATGAAACCACCGAGGAAAGGGACACCGCCGAACGCGACGACCTCACCCCCGACGAAGCGCACCGTGCGGGCGAGTTCGATGACCTTCGGGACATGCTCACGTCGATAAACGACAAACTCAACGACGCTCTCGAACGTATCGGCGCTATTGATGAACGCATTGATGGCATCTATGACAAGTTCGCCGATTCCGTCTCGCAGATGGTCGAAAACGGTGCGACCGTCAGTGAAGACGATGCGGCGGAAGCAATAGCCGATGCCGCCGCGAACGATCTTGAAAACCTTGATTACACGCTCTGAATAAACAGATAGGGGAATTTTATTATGGCTGTAGACAATGCGACTATTTTGGATAAGGTGCGCCTTAAGGGCACCGACGATTACCAACGGCGCGTGCCGAGCGCCACGCAAACGGGCGTGGCGAACACCGCGCGATATCTGTTCGACCCCATGAACCGCCAATACCTGAATGATTGCGTATGGAGCATGGTTAACCGAATTGGTCTTACCGTGATGGCGCAGAACGAACCTTTTGAAAACATGCTCTCGATATTTAAAAAAGAAAATCTTTATTGGGGTTCGACAGTTCAGGAAATTGCCGTCAAGTGGATTAAGGCGCATGGATACAAGGACGATGCCGAAACTCTGTTGAAGATGCACCGCCCCGAAGCCGCCGTGTGGTTCTACGAAATGAATCGTAAAGACCAGTATCCAATTTCTTGGACTGACGACGAACTGCGTCAGGCGTTCGTGGACGACTTCGGCCTGAACCGTTTCATCGCGCAGATTATGGAAACTCCCCGTAATTCTGATAATTACGATGAAATGAACATCATGTTATCGTTGATTAGTCACTACGAGCAGAATCTTGGTTTTTATAAGGTTCATCTTGATGCGGCACCGACCGATGAAGCGTCGGCCAAGACGTTGCTTAAGTCGTTGCGTGCGACTGCGGGGCGTATGCGTTTCCCGAGCACACAGTATAATGCTCTTAATGTAAACGATATTCCGACGTATGCTAACCCTCAGCAGATGGTGTTGCTTATCGAGCCGGAATATCTCGCATCGCTTGATGTTGACGGCTTATCGGCGGTGTTTCAATTGGATAAGGCCGACGTGCCGTATCGTATTATTCAGGTGCCGAGTCTTGGCATTCCAGGCGCGGTGGCATTGCTTGTGTCTACTGACTGGTACCAGGTGCGCGACACCCTTTATGGCACCACACAGTTCTACAACCCGCAGACACTCACCAACACGATGTACCTGAACCACTGGGGCATCTATGGCGTGTCTCCCTTCACGCCATGCGCGTTGTTCACTACCGATGCCGGTACTTCCGTCAAGGTCGTCACGCAAACCGTGACGGGCTTCACGCTGACCCCGACGACCGATACCGTTGCGGCGGGCGATGTGCTTCAGCTCACGCCGAAGCTCACCGCCACCGTCACGCCGACGGGCACCGCCATCGAGGTTGCGCCGAACGCCGCGACTTATGAGGTTTCGGCCACGCACGCCGCCGTGGACAAAACCGCCGGCGCGGCGTTCGATCTGAACGTGAATACCTTCGTGGACGATCAGGCGCGCTTGCATGTCCAGCGCGACGGCCTTGCGAAGGGTGATGTTATCAAGGTGACGGGCACCGCGACATACATTAACCCTAACGACGAAACCACGAAACACACGGCCACTTGCACGTTCACTGTCGCGTAGTCTTCTGACATGTTAGAATCGGGGATACCGGGAAAACCGGTATCCCCGATTCTGTATGTGAAAGAGGTACATAAAAATGAAATTTCCGCACTTGGACGGTGCGACACCGTTCCCCGGTGCCGATGCGCACGTATACGAGCAATACACCAATGTCTATGACTATCACATGTGGACACCGAACACCAAGATCAAGCTGTGCCGTGTGAAGTGGCGCGACGATGGCCGCGATGCGGTGAAATTCAGGGACGATGAGGCGCGTAACGCGTGGTTCGACGCATTGGACGGGGAAGCCGTGACGCTCGATACCAGCATGTATATCGCACGTGCCGACACAGACGGCGTGAAGATACCCGTGCCGTACATGACCGCGCAACGCTATAACTACCTTGTAGTGGACTTCAGCGCGGATATCATGCGATCGCCCCTACAACAGACGGATTGCCAGACTCGTTATCACTATTTCGTCACGCGCGTCACGGCGGAAGCACCGAACACCACCACACTCGTACTGCAACGCGACGTGTGGACAGACTACATAAACACGACCACGATAAACGGTTTGCTATTGACACGTGGCCACGCACCGCTCACTGAGACGACACCGGCGAAACTTTTGGCGAATCCACGCGCGAAATGCCGCGATTTTACGTTGCCCGACGTTGATTATGGCAACGCGGCGTCGAATATCAGGAAAAGCACGCCGTACAATCTGCAAAACGGTGCAAGATACATCTGTTTGGCCGCAACGTTTTCACCCGATCAACTGCAAGCCATGAGTGGTGTGCGCGGTACGAACATCACGGACAGCGACCCGACATACATCAACAATGATGGAACGGTTGACGGTTTCGCGTGGGGTGCCGGAAATATTTACACGTCAAACGTCACCGGCGCGGGTACATCGTATAACTCCGTTGACAATCTCACTGCAAGCAACGTAAGCATGTATGCACTTGAATCGTCCAAGATATCGGGCGATTATTTCGACACGCTTTTTGCGTATTATCCGCATATCATGTCACAGATTACAGCGGTTTTCGTCGCCACCGCGAACATGATGCGACTTGGCAACACCGTCAGTGTGAACGGCGTTGAATGGCATACGGTTAGCGGCGCACGAACGAAACTGGCCGATATTGATTTAACAATCAATGATTTTGGATACGATGCCGAATACGCCAAGATAACACGCTTGTATCTTGCGCCATATGCGCACTTGGAGATCGGCGACAATATCGGCAATAAAACACGTGTCGAAATAGCGGACTGCGGGCACCTCTCGGTGCAATCGGTCACATCACTCAGCTATCCGATATTGCGGCAAATAGCATGGCTTGACGGTATCGGTGCCGACGGTGATACGCCCATTAGTATTAACGCAATCAACGGCGCTAATGTCACCGCCGACGTGCCGAACGCTGACGCGCTCAAAACACTCATATCGCACGACATACCAACTTACGCGCTGCAACGTCGCGCGATCGACGCGCACCGCGCCGACGCATACAATCGCGAAGTTGCGCAAGCACGCGAAAACACCATTATATCGTACGAAAACGGCGCACGTATAGCCAACGTTAGCCGTGACAATACCGCGCGCACAGGACAAACAAGCGTTGCGAACACCGCAACCGCCAACGAATTGCGCAACACGACAACAGCTAATGCTAATCAAGCAGCGACGGACATAACAACGCGCGGAAATACCAAACTAGACAACGAACAGAAATATCAAAACACAAAGATAAACGCCGATCTCTCGGAAGACTTGGCAGTCGCAACCGCGTCATATGTCACCGGGCAAGAACAAGCAGCAATGACCAACGTTACCTCGACTCTTGGTAGCCTCGCCACAAGCGCAATATCGGTTGGCGCGGGTTTAGCAGCAAGCGCGGCTACAGGCGGTGCCGCGCTCCCCGCGGTGATCGGCGCGGCAGCGGGGATTAGTTCCGGTGTAATAGGTGTCGGTACGTCAAGCTATAACGCGGCAATCGCGCTGACCAACAATCAACTTGTGTACACCGCGTCAAGCGACGCGGCATCCAAAAAAGCAAGCAACGCGCTGGAATGCAATGCGGGTCTTATTGCGCAAGCAAAAAGCTATGCCACGGATAGCACGAAACGTTCCAATCAGCTCAACACCGATAACGCTAATGCGTCTAACGCGGCCAATACGACAATAACAAGCGCAAGCGTTACCACGGCGAACGCGAACGCGTCGGCGTCACGTAATCAGAGTGTGGATAATGCTAAACGTGTCATGGTAAACACGCGTTCCAATGTTAACGCTGCGTGGCGTGACTTGCTCAACCACGCCGCGCAACCGGTGGGCGCGTATGGCGGCGACAATTTCAAACAAGCTACAGGGCTTGACACACTAACCGTTAAAGTCGTCACCGAAGACAACGGCGCGATAGCGGCGGCGGGTAACTACATGTTGCGCTACGGAATCGCAAGCAACAAACTGTACAACAAACCGAATCTTACACCTTGCAATCACTTTACGTATTGGCAAGCGGGAGACGTGTGGCTGACCAACAATCTCGCCGGAAACGACGCGCTCGATACGATACGGGAGCGATTGACCGACGGTGTTACAATTTGGAATGACCCCGACGAAATCGGCGGCGATTATCTCACCGCTAATCTCAATCAGTAAAAGGAAAAGACATGGGAGACAAACGAACTCACAAGCGACCCCGGACACGTGCGGGACTAGGCGAAAAAGGTTTGCCGGTGTGGCAACAGTCGCAACAGATCAACTCACAAGCGTATTTTACGACATATTCGCAAATGCTCAATATCGCGTTATCGCGCTTCAAATGGCTTAACTTACCGAAGACATGCAACGCGTGGTTCCTTGAATACAATCTGTTGTACTACGGTTATGCCACTATCGCATACCCACACAGTAAGCCGGGCGTGTTCTTCTCCACGCAAGCCGTCGTCAACTCCAGATTCAACGTCTATTATCGTCCGAAAAAATGGACTTCATACGGTATTAACGGTTGGCATTTCGACGTGAACAATTCCAACGGTGTATTCATCTACGCCAACAAGGCGCGCACACCATTGGTGCCGACGCTCGAATTCTTCGCTAAAGAGATAGAAGACTTGTACATGACGCGCCGCCAGAATCGTTTCCACCAAAAAACACCGTTTATTCTTGAGGTTCCCGCGAGTCAGCAAACGGCGGGTGTAAACGTGGTTAAACAGATATCGGGCGGTGAAATGGCAATCATGGCAACCCCCGGTTTTACCGATAGCATGAAGGCGCAAGTGTTAAAAACAAGTGTTGAATATATCGGTATGGAATTGCAGAACGACATTCAAAACACTTGGAACGCCTTCTATCAAGCGTTAGGTATCAAGAATCTACCCATGAAGATGGAACGTCAGACAGCGGACGAAATAAACGACTACGGCGAACCGACCGATCTTCGCGCCTTATCCGAGCTTGAGGAACGCCGCGCCGCGTGTGACGTACTCAATACCCGTTTCGCAAAATACCTAGACAAGCCTATAGAGGTGGTGTGGAACCAGGACAATATCAGCAAGAACTACGATTACATGACGAATCTTCAGGAACAGGAAGAGAGCGACAATGACACCATATAACACGATACCGGCATACGAGCCAAGCGAACCGTGCGACGATTTTCACGCCATTGCTACGATCACGTTGGGTGAACTGCTCACCGGTGGCGGTGTTGACTGGACACAGCCGGAATGGTCGTGGCGCGACGATGCCTACAATGATGCGCAGTATACGCGTTGTTGTCGCAAGATAGAAAACCGTTATTATGATCGTGAATTAGGCGTAATGCCGCCGAGCAGATGGCGAAGACACCTCATGCGTCTAATAAGCGAATTTATGCCGGTGCTGAAACCGCTCTACGATCTTGCGGACGGCAACCCCGGCATGTTCCTGGCGGACGCCGACACGTGGCACAAGATGCGTACCGTGTTCTCGGACTTTCCGGCCACGCAATTGCAACCGAGTCAGGATTACGCAAGCAATGCCACCGATACGCAATATGAAACTATTGTCAATGGCAATTACATAGACAAGATAAAGGCGATACGGCAAGGCGACTACGTGGATATCGACGTGCTACTATTGGAGCATCTAGAGGAATGCTTCAGCCCCTTGTGGACGGTGAACATAAACAACTATTAGGAGGTATAACACATGTTCTCACTTCCCTTGTACAGCGTATGGCCATATACGCCGGTCATACCCGCGTTCTACTGGAACGCCAAAAGCACCGAAGAGATAATAAAATATCTAGCGTGCGAATACGACCATATCACAGCATATTTCGACAAGATCGCCACCGATCTAAACAACACGCTAGCCGACTATGATGTGCGCATAAAAAACATCGAATCGCACATAAACGACTACGCGATAGCCATAGCACAAATACAGGAACAGATAGAACACATAGGAAACACACAACTAGTATGGAACGTTACAAAAGGCGAATACACTGATAGCAAGACCGCGTTGCGCGATCTATACCGCGAACTGGCCGTGTACGGTGCGCGTGTCACGCAAATAGCCGATATTAACACCGGCAAACTATCCGAGCACCGAACGGACGAAACGCCCGCAATTGGCAATCTTACCATATTCAACGACACCACGCCACGTGTCACTAACCCAACCACCGGTGAACAATACCCACCGTTAGCATGAAAGGATAAATCATGGTTGACACCACGAACTATGCACTAGAAAAGTACGAAGCGGGGAATCCCGCGAATCTACTTGACCAATACAACGGGTCAATGGATAAAATCGACGCGGCAATAAAAAGCGTCAGCGACAAAGCAGACCTAGCGTTAAACAACAACGTGTTACCGGCCGGACTAGCCGCGTTCATAAAAGCGTTAGGCCTGACCGAAACTAATGCGCAAACTCTTGGTACCATTCTCAACCACATATTAAACCGTATCGGAACGGAAACATTCAACGTCACCGACCTTAGCAAGCTCAAAAAAACCGCAGAAGGCTTTCCAATTCCACCAGCCAAGTAAAGGCGTACACTCATGGCATCAGAGACACCGTTCTATCACCTACCGCTCTACGAAACCGGCGATTTAGCCGACCTGCGCGACGGATACAACGCGGCAATGCGCACGCTTGACCGCGTAATACATCAACTAAAAGTTCAAGAAGAAATAAATCATCCAACGAACCTCAGAAAGGTCAACTAACATGACCGATTACACAACTAATTTCAACCTCGAAAAATATCAAACCGGCGACGCGGCCAACCTCAATGACCAATACAATGCGTCAATGGATATTATTGACGATAATCTATACAAAATCAACACTAACGCAAACACTGCGGGTGGTAAAGCCACACAAGCGCTAGAAACAGCACAAAACAACAACAAAAATCTAACGGCATTAGGCGTAACCGACACCAAAACCGCAACACAACTCAAAAACAAAATAGACACAACCGCAATAAATCTCGCTACCACAACCGAAACAGCGAACAACGCTGCTAACAACCTCAATGCATTAGGCGCGGATACCGTAAAAAACGCGACTAATCTTAAAAACCGTATAAACGATACCTATACAAAAAACGAAAGCGATAGTCGATATGTACAAATACCGGTTACACAAGATACGCTAATTGCAATAGGTGATAGTTATTTCGAGGGTTTTCGAACAACTAATCCCGCTACCGATAGCATGATAGTAAAAGCGGCGCAAAAACTTAGATTGAAATGCAATAATTACGCAGTCGGCGGTAGCGGTTTCATCACCGGCACGACATTCCTACAGCAATTGCAAAAAGCTAACAGCGAGACAACCGATAAGACTAAAATCAAATATGTTGTAATCGGCGGTGGCCGTAACGATGCATACAACAAAATGAAAGAAAACGACGTGGCAACGGCACTGACCTACGCTAAAACCAATTTCCCATATTCAAAAATCGTTTTTATACCAATGATGTTCGATAACACATGGCCTACACACGATGACGGCCAAAAATACGGTGTCATGTGCGCCGGTGGCCGCAACGCAAACGTGCTCACAGTCAAGGACGCACCATCATGGGGATTATACTATGCTAGCGGAATGACAGACATACACCCAAATACCGAAGGATCAGAAATATACGCACAATACATAGCGACCGCAATTCAAACTAACGCGACCGCGATGCCACGCGTGGAACGCCACATAGACGTAACACTTCCGGGCGTAACAAACGGTACACTCTCAGTATTCATTAACGGGCTAAACATATCCTACGTATTCCGAGGCAATAAACAAGAATGGAATCAAAATATTTTCGCCACCGTAAACAAGTCAAACACTTGGGGTGCATGGAACATGGTACTAGGTTTTTTTGACGATGGCACACCGCTTAAACTTAAATTCGACGGTATGAATTTCAGTATCATAGACACGTTAAACGGTACAGGTAAAGCCGGTTTTGTCAACTTCGCATACAATATGAATATATTCGAGCACAACTAACAAATAACAATTAACCCCGATAGGTTTCCCTATCGGGGTTTTTATATGTCAATCGCCGTTATCAAGTGTTTATACTATCACTCTTCAATATATCACACCGTGCAACATGAC
>ENA-OPCC01000589-OPCC01000589.1-human-gut-metagenome-genome-assembly--contig:-NODE-589-length-18260-cov-10.322823_pt1 | contig 18260 bp, 17 predicted proteins | sample MGYA00241558_ERZ501467 | MGnify/ENA primary metagenome ERZ501467 (study PRJEB25962, sample SAMEA2042620) | human gut metagenome | biome: human gut; feature: human-associated habitat; material: faeces...
TTTGCTTTAGTAGGCGGTTGCGTAGGTTTTTGCGTAGGTTTCTGCACAGGCTTTTGCGTTGGCTTTTCAGCAGGCTTTTGAGTAGAAGTTTCGGTTTTCTTTTTCGCAGTTGATTCTGATTTTTGCTGATTACCTTTCACTGTATTCTTGCTGTTGTTCTGAACCTCGGATTGTGTTTTCTGAATCGGAGCCGTTGCCGAAACAACCGCCGAATTTTGTCCACTGTCGGCTTTTTCTTCGGTTTTGGCATTCTGTCCCGAAGGCTCTGTTTCTTTTGAAGCTGTGGCATTTTCGCTATATTGCATTGTTTCGGTTGTTGCCATTTCAGAACTTTTCCCAGATGCAGAAACACCCACGGAAGTTGAAACCGTGGGTGAAAAAGAACTGTTATTCACTTTTTCTCCTGTTGTACAAGCTGTGAATATTCCTGCCATTAATATTATGCTTATCATTATTGCGATTTTCTTTTTCATACTATCGCCGTCCTTTCAGCAACAAGTATATCCAAAGAATTTGAAATGTCCAGAGATTTTTGAATACCAACTGATAATCACTTCTTTTTGGCAGACGCAAACGGTAAACTAACATTCTGTTTTTCTGCCCACAGCAGAGAGAGATGCAGAAGTGCATCTCTCTGTTCTTCCTCGGACAGACTGTCGAGGAAGTCTTCAAGGGTGAAATTTTCCTCGAATTCTTCTGCAAATTCATTACAGTTGTCGCAGATTTTTTCTCGCCTGACAAGTACCGAGCCGTCATCCTGTTGGATGAATGATAAAACATCGTTGTATCTGAATCCGATTCGCTGACGGATTTCATAGGGGATTGTAATCCTTCCTTTTTTTCCGAGAACTCTGTAAATTTTAAGCACTACTCGTCCTCGCTTTCCGCAAGCTCTGCTCTGCACTCATCACAGATACAGTCGCAACAACATTCTTTACAATCATCATCGCACCTCTCAATCAGAATTGCTCCGTCCATAGCTGAAATTTGCACAGCACAGTCAGATGTGATTCCTGATACAATAAGTGCGTCAAGCGGTATACTTACATAAATTCTATTTTCCATTGTTAATAATACACTCCTTCAAAATTTGTTCTAAATCAATTTGTTGTTCGGTGGTTAAATCAAGCAGGCTCAACTGCAACGGCTTGTTTCTCTGCCTTTCATACATATCGTAGTTGCTGATTAGCAGTTCAGGGAATTGTTCGCCTGCGTTGATTCGCTGCTTCATATTGTGAAGCCTTGTGAAATCAAAGAATGAGTAACCGTCATATAAATTGCGGATTTCTTCACAATCGTTGTATGATACAAGCCATTTGCCTTTTGAATTTGCAAGCGTGTTTTTCAGCCTCAGATGGTCATCCCAAGTGAATCCGCATTGATAAACATACTCGCTTGAAAAATACGGCGGATCGCAGTAGAAAAATGCATTTTCTCGGTCATAATGCTTAATTAAAATCTCAAAATCCTGATTTTCAATCACAGTATTTTCAAGTCTTTTTCCCACTTGCTCTATCAGTTGAAACAGGCTCACTACTGAAAATGGCTGACAGGCAAATGATTTTCCGCCGCTTGAATAGCTGTATCGCAAAAGTTTCAGAAACATTACTGCTCTGCGCAAGTCGTAGTCCTGTTTCATTTTTATATACAATTCTATGATTTCTTCTGCTTTCAAGTCAGGCAGGATAATCTTCGTCAGTTCCAATTCCTCATCAAGGTACTTATCGTCAAACTTTTCCTGTTTAAAAAAGTTCTTTATGACATTGAAATCATCCCTTGAATTAAGCGGATAAAATCCGAGTTCTTTTATGAACGCCATAGGTCTGTCACGCATACAGCGAAAAAGGTTTACAAGATTATGATTGAAATCGTTGTAAACCTCCATTTTATCAGGCTTTTTCTTGCCTAAAAGTACCGCTCCCGAACCTCCGAAGGGTTCAATATACCTTTCGTAATTTAGAGGAAACAGGGCGTACAAAATATGAAGGATGGAGGTTTTGTTACCCATCCAACTTACAGGGGTTTTGATATTCATCACTCCTCTCGGAATATCAATCGCCCCTGAAACGACAAAAAGCCGTTGATTAAGTTTTTAACTCAACCAACGGCTTATATATATTGAAACCAATATCAGTCGTTAGAAACGATTGATATTAGTTGTTGTTATTTAATTTTTACCGTTTACCTTCTTAATAATCTTACCGATTTCAGAGATTACATTTACTGTAACAGCGTTTCCTGCCATCTTGTAGAGCCTGCTGTCGGATAGTCCTGTCGCATTTGCCTTGTCGAACTGATCGTCCGTGAAGCCTTGTAATCTCCAGCACTCCCTAGGAGTAAGCTTTCTTATTCTGCCTATGTGAACTTCTCCGTTTGGCTCAACAAAAGCAACTGCGAATTTTTCATCATCTGCAATATTCATGCTTTCTACGAAAACACCCGAATGTTCAGTCTTTCGGTTACTGATTCCCGAATCGTGCCTTGCAGTTATGCACCTTGCAATTTCTGTCAGTTTCGGGTCAGGGTTAAGGTCAATAAAATAGTACGCCTGCGTTGCTGAGGTTGTTAGAGTATGTGCTACCTGATTGCCGACTCGACCACGTCTTGAGTTCTGTACAGAAAAAGCAGTATCAATGCTGTCGCCGGGATATGCAACCTGATAACCGTCTTTGGTCTTAGCTTTTATCAGCAATCCGAAATTTTTGATGTTAAGTACCTGCCAGCACACATTATACCCCAAACCATCCAATGTACGGAGGATTGTTTCAAATGTTTTCCCTGAGTCATGGTTAAGCAAACCGGGAACGTTTTCCATGTAGATATACTTAGGTTTTTTAACGGCAGCAATTCGAGCAATCTCGAAAAACAGCGTTCCTCTTGTATCGTCAAATCCTTTTCTTGCTCCGGCGATTGAGAAGGACTGACAGGGAAACCCTCCAACAAGAAGGTCGAAATCGGGTAACTGTTCGGGTACAATTTTTCTTGCGTCATCAAAGTAAAGTTCACCTCCTGTATCGTACATTGCTTCATATGCCTGCTTTGCATACTTGTCGATTTCGCAGTATCCGACGCACTCAAAACCGCCAATGGCTTCAAGTCCGGAACGGAAACCGCCGATGCCTGCAAACATATCCAAAAATTTAATTGACATAAATCTTCATTCCAAACGAAGATTTATATTCTTAAAATCACCTCACATTCCCATAGTAATTCCACTATTCTCATCAGGAACTTCATCATCAACTTGTGATTCGGATTGGTTTTCCTTTTCGATTTCTTCCTGTGTGAGCTTTCTGAATGAATCCTCACCGGGCACTACGCCAAGTGAACGACCGTTGTCCCACTCAGGGAATATCGTTCCCATTGAATCAACAAATTTTACTGTTCCTCTTGTTCCTGCCGGAACAGGTGCGTAAGGATCCTTCATACTGATAAGCTCAATTCTTGTACCCGGCGGATACAATTTCTTTGTGCTTTCAGCGATTCTGCGCTGTCTTTCATATTCGTTCAAGTTATACATCTCCTATTTTTTAGTTTTGATTCAAGCAATATCCATTAGTGGGACTTCTGATTTTTATTGTCATAAAATCAATCTCCTTCTTTTTTTCTGTTTGTATTGACATTTTTGTTGTCAGAGAAATGTGAGATTTCATTTTCATCACACTCATCATTGCGCCTGTCAAAATTCGGTTTCTGACGCATCTCTCTTTCAAACTTTCTGAGTTCGGGTGTGTCGGTAAAATACATTTAAAATCATTCCTTTCAAATTTTTTGCAAATAAAAAAGGCAACCGTTCTAATCAAAAAAATTAAAACGATTGCCAATAAAAAAAGAGCCAACTTTATATTTCTATAAAATTGACTCTGCTATAACAATATTAAATTTTAAAATGGGGGAAAGGTCAAAAGTTGATGTTCGAGGGTTCGAATCTCCAAAACTGCCGAAACAGGCAAAATACATCTACGGTTTTGTAACTAAAAATCACGGGCTATACAACAAAAAAAGCCCGATAAAATCGGACTTTTTTGCGGTTACATCTTTTTTGCACAACCATTATGGTGGGAGAAGGTGGATTCGAACCACCGAAGTCAGTGACAACAGATTTACAGTCTATTATTTAAGCGTTTGAAAGCCCCCTCTGGGAGCTGATGAACAAGTTTTTATACTTTTAGACTTATTTTAAGCAATATTAGAAAAGTATTTCCCAGAGCTGGAAAACAAAAAATCAATTTTTAATTATTTTGTTAGACAAACTGTTAGACAAACACAGACAGCAATTACCTTAAAATTAGTTTTGAATAAGTTAAAAACCATTCAAATAACTATTTCTGATTTTGCAAATTTCTGATTATTAAATTTATTTTTAATTTGATAAATGGTTTGTTAGACAATTTTGACTTTACACATTGCAAACTAATCCTATTTTTGATATAATATAATAGGGTTAGTATAAAATCACAAGGAGGTTGCTATGGCTAACAATCTAATAATTAATCGGCTGTTTACTTTAGCAGCCTTTCAAAAACTAATTGACGGAACAGATAGTAGAGTCTATTCAGAAATCGTGAATTCATATGTAGATAAATCTGCTGTTCATACAAACGGTGAAGCAATTGCAGAAATATACAAATTTATGAAAAAAGAATATAGAAATCAATACTACTATAAAAACACAATTTTAAACAGACTTTTGTTAGGTGTACACAGTATCAACACTACTACTGCATTAACAGAAATTCCAATATCTACATCAAAAGCAGATTTTGTTTTAATAAATGGTAAGGCAGTTGTATATGAGATAAAAACAGAATTGGATAATCTTGAACGTTTGGAAAGCCAGATTAACAACTATTACAAAGCTTTTAATCATGTATGTGTTCTTACTTGCGACGAATATGCTTCTATCTTACTTGAGAAATTAGCTAACACAAAAGTAGGAATATACGTTTTGACTGAGCGAGATTATATAAGAAGGTTAAAAGAACCCGAAAAATTTGATGATTTATTAAATCAAGAAGAAATATTTAGAGTTTTAAATAAGCCTGAATTTGAAGAGATAATTAAACAATATTACGGTAAACTACCTACCGCTACTCAAGTAAAATATTATAGTAAGTGCAAAGAATTGTTTTCTGAAATACCTTTGCAAAAAGCATATAGTCTTTTTTTGAAACAATTAAAAAGCCGTAATACTGTTACAGATAAAAATTCATTTAAAAAGGTTCCTTATGAAATAAAATCTCTTGCATATTTTTCACAATATAAAGATATAGATTATTCTAATCTTGAACACTTTTTATCATCTAATATAGGAGGTTAAAACAATGTATTTTCCTTATTTAAGAGGCAGACAATATGAATTACTTGCATTAAGGGAATTAATAGGAAATGACAAATTAAGCGATAAAATCATACCAGTAATTGAACCCGTTAAAATTACTTCAACATTATTAAGTACAATAAAAGCTTTTACTGATAACAACAAAAAACTTGTCGTTATTAGGAACCCAAAAGTTGGAACTTTTATTACAGACAGTAGAAAGCCTAAAAATACAGATATATCTAAAGCCTTAGTCCAAGCTATTGATGATACAAATATATATTCTGGTGTAATAGTTGATGATAATATTCAGGATACCGTAAAACATTTATCTGATAAAGGTGTGCGATACAGTCAATTGGTAGCACTCTGTTTAAGAGGTGACTCAATAGATAGTTGGAAATCTGTTTTCATCAATAATTCGCCTATATACAATATCATTCCATATTCACCATCATTTAGGCATATTCGTAAAGGCAGAGTGATGTTGGATGATAAGTTTGTTAAATTACCACGCAATAGCGATTACTTAAATTGTGCTGATGAATTTTTTTCTGATGACCATATTTTCTATAAGGATGATGGATACAAAGGTTTTTCAGACTACTCAATAGTTGGTAAAGAATACTCTGATTCTGGTTTTGCGCCTTATGCTGTTGCAATTCATATTGTTTATCCTGCATCTATCTCAGATGAAACATTAAGAATTCATCATTTCGTATCTGATAGCAATTTTGGTATTGAAGACCCTGCAAATAAATTTTATGAAGCATTAACAAAATTAGTTATTTGGAATAAAAAGAAAAAACTCGATACTTTGGCAATAAAAGAGTTTGAAAGAATGTACGATAGTGAAACATATCCAGGACTTGGAGTTATAAAAAAACTTTCTATTATGCACCACCTTGAGTGGATGGGGAATTATTTGGATGGGGTGTCAAAATGATTTTCTGTGACGAATGTTTCAAGGATGAACAAATTAAATCTATAATTGTAGGTGCAACTCTGAATGATCATCGTTCAAAAGGTAACTGTCCTATATGCGGTAAAAAAAATGTGTTTTTATATGACACCGAGAAAGACAGTAGTTTAGATGGATTTTTTGATGAATTAATTAACATTTATACTCCAAAAGATTTGTTACCTCCTGATTATCCGATTAGCGATGTTCATATGATTGCAGATGAACTTAAGAACGAATGGAATATCTTCTCAGATGATATTAAATCAAGTGATATTTACAATATCATCAAATCCTTATCAACCAGACTTTATTCTGAAGCTAATAATTATTTTAGTAGCCCTGTTGGAGTGCCTGAAAAATATGACAAGGAATATTTAAAAATACACTCTATACTTGTGGGACATAGTTGGGATGAATTTGTTGAAAGCATAAAGCACGAAAATAGATTTCACACGCAACTTATAAATACTGATAAACTTGAAACTTATTTATCATATCTCAGAAAAGACTATGAGAAAGGTATCGTTATGTATAGGGGTCGCCTGTGTTATGGTGATAATCAATATAAACCAAAAGAAATGGGTGCTCCTCCAATTGAATTTGCAAAAGAAGGACGAGCAAATTCAACAGGAATAAGTCGTTTGTATCTTGCAGATAGTGACAAAACTTGTGTTCACGAAATACGTTCTGGTGCATTTGATAGCATATGTATCGGAAAATTCTGTTTGATGAAAGATATTTCTGTAATTGATTTTAAACAAATAAACAACTTTAGTCCTTTTAACGGAGATTTTGATTTTCTTGAATATCTAATAAATAAGCCAATACTGCACAAAATTGACGGAGAAATGGGACGTGCTTTAAGGGCAGGCGATAATCATCTTGATTATATACCTACACAATATTTATGCGACTTTATTAAAACTCTTACTTATAAATCAGATGAAAAATATAGCGGTGTAGAATATTCAAGTACACTAAATCCAGGCGGAAATAATCTTGCAATATTCTATCCTGATTTATTTAAATGCACTAAAGTAAAAAAATATACAGTAAATTCACTTAAATACGATTTTTCGTAACTATACGGGAGCTGTATCATTTCAATAACAACAAAGAGGTTAAGCAATTTTTCTAATGCTTAACCTCTTTTTTTATTTTGTTGATTACAAAGCATTCCCATACCATAACAATCCTCTATATTTTTGTTCTCAATTAACATTATGCTTCATCACCTACAAAACTGTATATTGACATCCTAATACTTCCTTTCTATTTTAAATATGATTGCTTTCTAAAAATACAATTTAAAATTGTACCACATAAAGCACAACCACTAAACATAGTATTATCAATACCCATATATTTTGCAACCTTTCCTATTATTTTATTATATTTTACCACATATTATAATTAAATTGAATACTTTCTTTAGTATAATATTTATTTTTAGCATAGAAAAAGAGGGTTCATAAAGAACCCTCTCTTCCCAATAATTTTTTAAGGATTTGTACTTGTTATCTAATTAATACTTAATTGATAGGAACTTTCTTATCCCAGTTATCATTTTCAGATACTTCCTCGTCGTAAGCTGGGATTGTTTCGGTCCAAGCTGGAGTAATAACTTCGTCATAGGCTGCTTTCCACTCACCGTCTTCTACAGTCTTTGTGCCTACCTGAACCTGCTGTTCTTCGGCATGATATGAACCTCTACCACCGTTATCCATTTCCCAATTAAGATGCTCACCCAACTGGTTATCATCTACCAACTGTTTACCGCAGTCATTGCAAACATTTACCCATCTTGTTTCATATACCGGTTCCTCGTGAGTACCTGTTACAACCCACTCTGCATCGTGATGTTTTGTAACAGCATCGTGATATACTGTTACAGCGTCGTGATGCTTATAGTACCTATATTTCTGAGCTACTGTCGTTTCAGTCTTTGATGACTCACTCGGCTTAGCTGGTGTCTGGTTGTTATTTGAAGAGTTGCTCGGCTTAGACGCTGGCTTCTGGTTGTTACCTGATGTATTGGTATTTGAAGAAGTGTTGTCTTTCTTTGAAGATGTATTTGACTTAGTATCTTCTTTCTTTTCGGTGTTACCCTTGTTGCTGTTATTGTTGTTAGATACCGTAGTTTTTACATCGTCAGCCTTAACTGTAACTGTCTTACCGTCATCGGTTTTTACTTCTACCTTACCGTCTTTTACTTCGACTTTCTTACCATTCTTGTCTGTAATGTTGCCGTCTTTATCAATTTTTAGACCGTTATCCTCAATAGCCTTGCTAACCTCAGATGATACAGTTGAAGTCTGTACAGTTGAAGATATTATTGACGGTTCTGTCGGTTCTTTCTCAGCGTTACAGCCTGCAAGAATGCTTATGCCGACTGCTGATGTGCCTGCAAGTATTGTAGCAACGCAGACAACGGCAATTACCTTTGTTTTTACTGTCGCATTTGCTGTTGCCTTTACGATAGATGATACTGTTGACTTTGCACCTGTCGCAAAGCCTTTTGTTGCAGATGTTGCAAGTGTCTGTCCGTTCGGGAGCTTGATTGTAATGTTCGGTACTGCAAGGCTCTTTGCTTCTTCCTTGAAAATAGTTGTAAAGAAAGGTACAACAACAACACCGTGAAGCTTGTCACCGCTTTTGTTTTCGTAATCTTCAATTGCAGTTTTCATCTTTGCCCTTGAATAATTGAGCCTTGAAAGCACAGTACCCCTTGAACATTCAAAGACTTCTGCGATTTCATCAACAGTCATTTCATTAAAATAGTGCATAATCACTGTCTGATACTGAACATCGGACAGTACTTCCTGCATAATCGAAAGAATAATTTCTCTCTTTGCCTTGTCTGAAATGTATTCTTCGGGAATTGATATACGCTCGTCAACTATTGCCTGATTTTCAAAAATTTCATCGTCCAGTTGGATTTCACCTTTACCTTTCAAATAATTTTTGCACTTATTAACGGCAATTCTGTTAAGCCAACTTCTGATTTGTGATGATTTTTCCAAAGATTGGATTTTTAAAAAAGCCGTTATGTAAGTTTCCTGCATAATGTCCTGTGCGGTTGTTTCGTTCTTTAAAAAGCTGATACAAGTAAACCACACTTCACGCTCTGTAAGCTTGTAGAGCTTTTCAAATGATTTGTTATCTCCCTTTTTAATTTTCTCTACTAAGTGGGAAATGTTCATAAAATAACCTCCTCTCATTTCCTTTCATAATATAGACAATTTAAAACGGCTTTTGATTTTATAAAATCCGAAAAAATTTTAAAATTTTTCAAATTTTGTCGATTTTTTTAAAAAGCAAATATTTTTCGCATAAAACAAAAAGTGCGTAGCTGAAGCTACGCACGAAAAATACATAGCTTTGATTGTTGCGACACAATATTTCACTTATAAGGTGTGAAAAGTAAAGCCTGCATTTTTACCGAAATAAAAACACACACTTAGGTGAACTTAAAATTAAATTTTTGTTTGGCATTTTTATTTTAGCATACAATATGTGAAAATTCAATATTTTTGTAAAATAACTTTCAAAAATTATATGAATGAAACTGTAAAATTTGAAGTAATTTCAATTTTAGGGGGAACAACTTTTCGGCTGTTCCCTCTTTTTTTAGCTGTGCAGTACAGGCAGTTTGCTTTCGCTGTGGTTATACTTTTCAGAACCGAACATATCACGGATTTCATCAAGCGTTAATTCTCGCTTGCTCTTCTTGCGGTACGGTTCTGTGTGGTAATACCAAGCCTGTTTTTTGTGAGCGTATCGGAATTTTAATTCTTTCAACACTTCTTTGTGTGCTTTGGTGTTTCCCGATACCCACAACCAAGTACCGCAAATTTCAACCTCAATGTCCGAAAGGCTTGTAAGCACATTGATTATATTTATAAATTCCTGCGGTGTTTCCGTTGTTTCTTTGGTGTAGGTTTCGCCCTCTGAATTTGTATGTATATTTTTCAGGCGTTCCCACAAAATCTCATATTCGTTTTGCATTACCTTAAATTCTTCTGTATCACCGCCTAAATCGGGGTGAAGCTGTTTAGCTAATCTTCTGTATTCCTTTTTGAGGTCTTCTGCTGTGTTACAGTTTGTAAAATACTTCATAATGTTTTCTCCTTGAAAGTTGATTAAAATTTATATTCGGTAATTCTGAATTGGTGGGCTTTTAAAAAGTCCGATTTAGATATTCACGCTGTATTTTTCACTCCTTTCTGATTTTTTATATTCGTTTAAATCGTCATCGTATGGGCTTTATGAGCATTAAAAGCGTAGCGAAATTTCGTAAGTCAAGAAGCAAGTTTACGATACGCCGTAGGGCAATTCTTTACTTATAAAATAAGCGGAGCAAAATGTGAAATTAAAGCCTACGGTGACGATTTGAATATAGAAAACAGTTAAGGCTTATGAGCGTGAATATCGGCAAAAATCGGACAAAAAAATAACGCTATGGCAAAATAGCCATAGCGAACCTTACAAAATAAACCGCAGAAAATATAAAATTCCCTGCGGTTTCGTTATAATCAGCTGTTTTTCTCTGCTTGCAATTCTTCAAGGACGGAAATCAATATATCTATTTCTTCGGGGTGAAGAGCTGTGTAGTACATTGCTTCATAATCTTAGTATATTACTTTTGTATTTTCATCTTCCTTAGGATATATACAAATCTCCTTTTGGTTGTATATGTCTTTTTCTTTGAGTCTATCTATAAAATCAGAGTCACTTAAACTAATAATTTCAGAAATCTCATCAAGTGTATCTGTGGATTTCCATAAGCCATAAGATATTCCAGCACCACTTTTTAACACATCTTCTGAAACAAGTAATATTCTTGACAACTTCTTTAATTGTTCGTTTGTTAATTTAGGTTCGGCACTTTTAACTAAAGAAGCAATAATACTTTTTCCTTTTTTTGGATTTTCCCATAGTAAATTCGTTATATCGGTATCAGTGAAATTCTGTATTTTTTTAATTCTTTTGAATAACTCTCCAAATCGTTTTGGTGTTTTGCTTATAAACTCATAGACAACATTTTGAAATTCTGCTTTTAGCTTATCAATTCTTTCATGGTTGAAATCTACAATAACAGGATTATCAATTTTTTTAACATATTCAAGAAAATTTTCACATTTACAGTTTCTATAATCGCTGTCACTGGAATTAGAGTATTCATATGGTATTTCATTATAAAATTTCACGCAATAGTCATCTATAAGCTCTTTATATTCGGTGTATTTCTTATTAAACAGATTTTCAGCTTCATCTGGATGTAGTTTTTGACGTTCTTGCAGTTTTTTTATTTTTATCCATTCAGCCTCTATGTCAACAGCTTTATCATTTAGCATGGTTTGAATTATTGAAATAATCTCAATAGTTTGTTTTTGACATTCCTCAATAAAACATTCATATTCTTCTGGACAACTGAAAAACAACCTCTTAATAGATTTAATTATTTTGTGGATAGTTTCTACACACTCAAAATTATCTTCGTTTAACCCTTTTTTACTTAGTTTTGCCTTGCTTAAATTTAATACAAAGTCTAATTGCTCTTCAAATGAACCTTCAAAATTAAGCGTTTTAGCTATTCCCTGAACATTATCTTCTGTATTTTCTAAATATTCATCATAGGTAGCGTTGCCCCTTTGATATTCACGATAATCAGAATAAAATGTCATATAATCACTAATTACTTGATGAGCAATCGGGCAAGACATACACTGATTTAGTTTTGTTGATTCTTTTGTTTTCATTTTGAAAACTCCTTTACAAAATATTTTAGGATGATTTGCAATTGAATTATCATCCGTAAATCATTTTATCACATATCTACAAAATACCGTTTACAGTTGCAAATGTAAAAATACACAATAAAAACTTGTATTAAACTATAAAGGTAAAGTATAGACTGCATAATGAAATTTTTACATTATCAAATGCAAAGTCAAGAAAAGAAAAATTGTATTATTCTATACTTAAAGGCAATTTACTGACACGTCATATCATATATGTAAAGCAAAATATGTGAGGCAAATTTTACATAACGAAATGTAAAAGAGCTTTTGCTTAATATATGGTAAGCTTATATCAACAAACAGGTTGCATACCGCTGAACATATTGGAGGTGAAAATTATGGTACGCAATAAGTCACCGTGTTATATTTTCTGAATTTTTGAATTTTTAAATTAAAAGTTAGGAGGAACTCACATGAAAAATTATGTGAAACCACGAATTGTAGCTATACTGCTTTCGGATTACTACCGTGAAGCAGGCAGTGCTGATATACAAGGTAAACTTGTTGAATGGTCTGACGGTTACATACTTACTGTAATGCAGTATGGCGGTAAAAGAGCCAGTGATATTCGCAAATATACTGTTGATGTTTCTGCAGAAAAGGAAATTTCCGAACAGCTTGCCAGTGTTAGTTGGGGAGCATTGCTTGATATTCGACTTGATAATAACAAAGTAGTTGCAGTCAGTGTTATTTCAGATTGGTCTGAGAATATTGTCGCAGACTGATAAATGAACATCGCTGTGGGCTTTTTGCCCACAGCAAGATGTTCATTTTGGTAGAATGCAGAATAGTCGCTGTTTTTCAGCTACTGATTGGACTTACCGCCCGATTGGGCTTGTCCATCGGGCGGTAGAATGGTAGAACAAGAATAAACTATGTATCCAAATAAGTTTTTTGATGTATCAAGCACTTATTGGAAAACATAAATATTTATTAGTATATTATTTGATTTGGGAGGTCATTTGATGAAAATGCCAAAAATTGACACACGTACGTTGCGTGCTTCTTTTATTATAGCAGGTATGCTTTCATTCGCAATAACAATATTGGTTATAACAAATCATACGTCAGATATATTCAGCTCGTACAAGTTAGACCTTATTTATTATCTTTCTATGTTTAGTATTTGTCTTATCGGTGTAATTCCATTAGGTACAATTGTGTACATACTCTTTTTGTTTTTCGATAATCCTTCGTATCAGACTGCAATTCATATATTTGCACGCAAGAAGTGTGAACAAAGGGCAAATAAGAACGCTCCATATATTGCGTCATATTTGAGCTGTTTTTTGTATGAAGTCATTAAGAAAAATGATATTGTCGATATACCTGTTTCTGATACTTCAATCAACTATAGCGGTTATGCTATACGAAAAAACAGTGTGATTTACAGATTCATTATTCCAGTAGCAGATATGCCTGATGTTGATGAATACAATTTGCAAAAAATACTGCAAAATACTGTGATAGGGCAGTTAAACCACTATGGTATTACAGGTCTTTCAAGTGTATATCAAGATACAACTACTATAGTTCCTTCTGTTTATATTGACCGAATTCTTTATTCTGAGGAAAAGCACTTAGTAGCAGTAGATGTTTTGTATATATGTACATCCAAAGATTTACTTTACTATCAAAACGCTGTTCGTGAAAACAATAATAAAAATAAAGCTGAAAGGACAGTTTACGATGATGAAGTTTGATACAAGTGTTTATGTTGGAGTAAACCAAACGGCACTATCAAAAGGGGTTTTAGTACCCTTGACAATCGACTTTAAAAACACGCCTCACATGATTTTGGTTGCCCCTTCTGGAGGAGGAAAAACTTACACGCTTAAGTATATACTAAAGCAATTAGCTGAGGCTGATTCCTTGATATACCTATGTGATTTTAAAGCTATTGATTTCTACGCTATGAGTGACTGTTCCAACTATTTCAGTCATATGGATGTAGGCAAGGGTCTGGATACTGTTTTTGATTTAATGCAAAATCGTATAAAGCACAACGCCAATTGTAAACAGCCTTGTTATCTTGTCTTTGATGAGTGGGCAGGATTTCTGTCATCCTTACCAAAGAAGCAACAGGATGAGTACAAACAGAAATTATCCGGTATCTTAATGCTCGGCAGAGGACTGAATATCTTTGTAATACTTTCATTACAGAGAGCTGATTCAAGTAATTTTATGTCAGGTGCAAGAGATAACTTTGGTGTCGCTCTCGGATTAGGTCGATTATCTTCAGAATCTTCGAGAATGTTATTTCCCGATTCAAAAGATTTACAGCCAAAAGGAAGAGGCAAGGGATACCTAAGGGTAGATGGTAAACCATTGGCTGAGGTATCAATACCCAAAATCAGAGATATGACTAAAACCGATTTGATAATAATGAGGGCGTTACTGCCCTCCAAATGGGGAGGTGATTAAGTTGCCGTCAGTACGTGCGTGTGAGATAGTTTCAAGGCTTAATAATGATGACGGAGAGGTATTATTTGATATGGATAAACTCTCTGAAATATTAGAAGCTAAATCCCATGTCATTAACAATTATGCTTATATAATACACGATAAAGACTTATACACTAAAGCAGATGAGAGCAGAAATCCTAAACATAAAGCAGGAGAATTTAAGCCTGCACATATTCATTTAGTGCTTAAGTTTGAACGGTCACAGCCACAGAAAACTAAGTATATTTGCAAGTGGTTCAATCTTGCAGAAAACTTCGTTTCAAAGATAAATGGTAGTTTTGAGGACGCTGTTTTATATCTGGCTCATATCAATGCCCCTGATAAAGCACAATATGATATTAAAAATATTACAGCTAATTTTGATGTTCAATCAGTTATAGCTAATGCTGACAGCAAGGATAAACTGAGTAATATTGTTGAACGTATTTTGAGTGGTGAAATTAGGGAGTATAACAAAACTACAGAGATTGATACGAAGTTATTGGTTTACCCTGATTCATTAAGAGTGATTGAAAATGCGTTCAAAGTAAGAGCAGAGTATTTACAAAATACTCAATCCGAACGAAAAACAACCTGCATTTATATTTGCGGACAAGCTGGAGCAGGAAAAACAACACTGGCAAAGAAAATAGCTGACAGTCATGATATGGATTATTATATATCTTCTGGAAGCAATGATATTTTGGACGGTTACTGTCAACAGCCTTGCTTAATATTGGATGACATAAGACCGTCAGCGTTGGGGCTTTCCGACTTATTAAAGCTGTTAGACCCGCATACAGCTTGTTCTATTAAAAGCCGTTATAAAAACAAATATGTTAATTGCAGTTTGATTATACTCACTTCTGTTTTAAAAATTGATGAGTTTTATCATAATGTTTTTGAACACGAGGACGAACCCATCAATCAGTTGAAACGTCGGTGTAAGTTTTATATTAAGATGGATTATGATTTTATTAAAATCGTAATCTTGCAGATTACCATCCTTTTTAACTACTTTGATATTTTTTAGATAAAAGAAAGAGTGTATATCAATGATATTTTACTTCCTTTTCTGCTTAATAATAATTCTATAGATAATAATAACACAATTGAAGACGTATTTCCATTTCTTTCTGGCAATGAACTTGAACCAAATTCAAAGTCGAAAGAATTTGTAAAGGAAGGTGATAGCACAAACGATAAATACAATCAGATAGTGTCTGATGAAGAGTTTGAACGCACTTTTTATTCAAAGGATATGAAGTGAGATATTGAACCCGAAATACATAAATACCGAGAAACTTAATTTCTTATAAACGCACAAATAAAAACCGAAAACCCGAAAAACCTAAAAACTGATTATCGTAGAAATATGTTTATAATATTATATAAGGAGAATGATTATGAGTAATAATTATATGCTTAATGAAGTAGTAAAGTATTGGAAAAAAACAAATGACCTTTTGGTAGCTTTTGAGGACTTTAACGGTCAAATACAAAAGCATACGGTTCATTTGCCAAAAGAGGACATTGACACAATTCTTAATATCGGAATTACAACAGGTATTAAGAATTGGTGCGACAGAGTTGATATTTTAGAGGACAAACTGCTTGGGACTTATTATAGTGAACAAGTGTCAAGAGGCGGTTCTCTGATATTTCATGACAAAATTTTTGATAGAGTCGGAGTTATGACTCTTTCAAACTTTCTCCAGTCATATAGCTGTATATACAGTGCGGCAACCGCATACGGTCTTAAAGAGCATTGTATTGACGGTTACTTTTACAATTCACCTCGCATATGTGATTATATTATTCAATTTGCTTTGTTTGAAGACATACCACACTTTCACGCAAAAGAAAAGGAAGGTGACACTATATGATTGATGAAGACGAAGTTATTGTAGATGAGGAGTTAGCGGAGTATTTTGAGAAAGGCGATTTCAGCGATTTAACCTTTAGAACCATATACGAAAAATACTCAACATGGCGTATTAAGGAAGTGTTTCGAGAAGCTGGGTATGAATTAAAGCCGGTGTACTTGGGTTATAAGGCACTTAGGTACAGAGCGTGTCAGAGATATTGGATAATCGACATGAGTAACGGTCAAAAAATGGGTACATCTTATAACGGCTACAGTTTTGAAGACTTGCGATACTTTTTAGGTAAATTAGGAATACCTCTTCACGGAGATAACTACCGCTCTAAAAGACTTTCAAAAGATGAAAACGGCAGGCGTTATGCTTGTGAAGAGTTTTTAAAACTTGTAGAAAGTCTTCCCGATAAGAAAGGAGAAAACTAAAGATAATTATTGAATTAAACGCAATTATGTTATATAATAATATTAGGTAATTGCTGTCACAAAAGGAGGAATTTACTTGACAGCAAGACATAAAGACATTACAGCCGTAATTTCAAAGAAAAAAGGCAGAGATTATTATTACATAATCGTAAGCTATCATCTTTCAAACGGCAAGCGTGTTCAAAAGTGGATTAAAACCGAGTTTTCGGTAAACGGCAACAACAAGCGTAAACTTGAACAAAAAAGGATTGAAATTCTTCAAGAGTGGCAAAACAAACTTGTTCTTGATGAAACTGAAATGTTGTTTTCCGATTATCTAAAACAGTGGCTTGAAGATACCAAATATACCATTTCTAAGAATACCTACTACGGATATAAGCAAGTTATACATAATGTAATTTGCCCGTATTTTGCCGAACGAAGAATAAAGCTTTGTGACTTAAAGCCTTATCATATTCAGGATTTTTACACCTATAAGCTGAATAATGATAAAGTAACTGCAAATACCATACACCATTATCACGCTAACATAAGTAAGGCTTTAAGGTATGCTTATAAAATGGGGCGTATAGAAAGTAATCCTGCGGACAAGGTAGATTTGCCTAAGAAAAACCGTCATGTAGCAAATTTCTATACCGTAGAGGAGCTTAAAACATTCTTAAAGGCTGCAAAAGGATCACCTATTGAACCTGTTGTATTACTTGCTTCTTGGTTTGGTTTACGCAGAGGTGAAATCATAGGTTTAAGGTGGCAGGATATTGATTTTGCAAACAAAATACTTTACATTAACGGAACGGTTAAGGATAAAGGCGTATCAGGTTCAAAAATCAAAAATCTGTATTATGAGGCTACTGCTAAAACCTCTTCTTCTATTCGCTCATTTCCTATGTCTGATTCAGCAGTAAAATATTTATCTGAATTAAAGGCAAAACAGGAAAAGCAGAAACAAAAGAACAAGCTGTATAATCATACTTGGGACGGTTTCGTTTGTGTAAGACCTGACGGCAGTTTATTACCTCTCGAATATGTTACGAGGGCAATACCGAAGTTATGCGAGAACGCAGGCTTAAAAAGAATCAAGTTGCACGAATTAAGGCATACAAATATTAGTATTCTTCTTGAAAGCGGTGCAAGTATGAAAGAATTACAGGAATGGGCAGGTCACAGTTCATACAATACAACTGCAAATATCTATTCCCATATTCAGGCAAAATCAAAAGCAAAGCTCACAGAATCGCTTGAAAATATGCTTAGTTAGTTTATCTGTTAGACAACTGTTAGACAGACAAATTTTCAGAGGGTTTTTATCTCTGCTAAACGCAAAAGGAAAACGCCCTAAACTCAGTGTTTAAGGCGTTTTTTAAGTTTGGTGGGAGAAGGTGGATTCGAACCACCGAAGTCAGTGACAACAGATTTACAGTC
>ENA-OPCC01000593-OPCC01000593.1-human-gut-metagenome-genome-assembly--contig:-NODE-593-length-18167-cov-4.359982_pt1 | contig 18167 bp, 22 predicted proteins | sample MGYA00241558_ERZ501467 | MGnify/ENA primary metagenome ERZ501467 (study PRJEB25962, sample SAMEA2042620) | human gut metagenome | biome: human gut; feature: human-associated habitat; material: faeces...
GATACTCGGCGGTGTGGGCTTTATGGTCGGCACGGGCGGAACGGCGCTTGTTTCTCAGAAGCTCGGCGAGGGTGACGAAAAGACGGCAAAACGCTATTTCACGATGATGATAATGCTGACGGTGATACTCGGTGCGGTACTCACAACATTCGGCCTTATCTTTACCGAAAACGTTGCGGTGTTCTTCGGTGCAACTCCCGAAATGCTGGGCGACTGTGTGCTTTACGGCAGAATAGTAATCGCCTTTTATGCTCCAGAACGTATTCCAGAGCTTTTTTATTGCCGCCGAGAAGCCTAAACTCGGACTTATTTCAACTATTATGGCAGGCTGTACGAATATCATACTTGACGCTGTATTTGTAGGTCTTATGGGCTTTGGCGTTGCAGGTGCGGCATTTGCTACGGGCATCAGCGAATGTGTCGGCGGAATATTCCCTCTTATCTACTTCCTCCGTCCGAACTCAAGCATACTGCGTCTTACTAAGACAAGACTTGAGATAAGACCGCTTCTTCGTGCCTGTGCGAACGGTTCATCGGAGCTTATGTCGAGCATTTCCTCATCGGTCGTAAGTATAATCTACAACTTCCAGCTGATGAAATATATAGGTGAAAACGGCGTTTCGACCTTTGGCGTAATGATGTATGTGCAGTTCATTTTCATAGCGATATTTGTCGGCTATTCTATCGGATGCGCACCCGTGATAGGCTTCAACTACGGAGCGCAGAACCGTTATGAGCTGAACAATATGCTCAAAAAGAGCCTTTGCTTTGCGGCGATAGCGGGAGTTACCCTTGTCGCATTGTCGGCGGTGCTTGCAAGCCCTCTTGCAAAGATATTTGTCGGCTATGACGCAGAGCTTTACGAGCAGACACGTCACGCTTTCAGGATATTCTCGCTGTGCTTTTTACTTGCAGGCTTCAATATATTCACCTCATCGTTCTTCACCGCACTCGGAAACGGCGCTATCTCTGCGGCTGTGTCATTTATGAGAACACTTATATTCCAGGTTTCAAGCATCCTTATACTGCCCCTTATTTTCGATGTTGGCAAGATAGCGCGGCGAAATAAACAGCGCGTCGGCCGCCTTATTCCGGGATTCTTTCTGCTTTGTGCGCCCAGCTTTGATTGCTGCACCATACGGCTTGAAGTCGATTTTCGCAACAGGACGCTTCTCTTTCTTGGCTCTTTTAGGCATCTTCAATCACCCTATTACATTTTACTGTTCACCTTTTCTTTCAGATATGTTTATATAGTTCCGCTTGATAGCCAAAATAATTCATAACTATTACCTTGAAGCGGGCAAGCACATCGGATAGAATAAATATAAAGAAAAGCAGCGGCGATCTGGCACAAACGTCACATCGCCGCCCTTTAGCATTTAGCATAGAAACCTTACATCAACTGTAAGTGGTTTATCTTCCTGCCATGCAGTAAAATATAATCAACAACTAATCAAAAAGCGAAAAGGCAAAAGGTGATAATATGAATTGCAAAGAAAAACTTTTGGAAGTCCGAGATATACACAAGGTATATACGAAAGAGGGTGTTCCTACAAAAGCTCTCAATGGCATTACCTTTGATGTTCTTGATGGCGAATTTTTGGGGATCATGGGCGCAAGCGGATCAGGAAAAACGACCCTGCTAAATTGCATTGCTACGGTTATTAAACCGACCTCCGGGCAAGTCCTGCTTTCCGGCGCAAATGTGAGTTCCTTTGATAGCGAAAAACTGGCTGAGTATCGGGGCAATAAAATAGGCTATCTGTTTCAGGATTTTGCTTTGCTTGACAACTTGACTGGCAGAGAAAATATCCTGCTGCCGCTTTCTATCCATAATGTAGATATATCTGCTGCGGAGAAGAAGTTGAATGACATTGCAGAACTTTTTGGAATCACGGATGTGCTCTCCAAATTTCCGGCGCAGATGTCAGGTGGTCAAAAACAGCGCGTCGCTGCCGCCCGCAGTTTGATTTCCGACCCCGATATTATTTTGGCAGATGAGCCAACTGGGGCATTGGATACAAAGGCAGCGCGGTTGCTTATGGAAAAACTGTACGAGATCAATCACGGTCGCGGACGCACAATTTTGATGGTAACACACGACCCGAACGCTGCAAGTTTTTGTTCCAGAATCCTATTCATACAGGACGGTGTGATTTTCCATGAGCTACGCCGGAAAATTCCGACTGAAACACGGGAGGAATTTTATGCGCGTATCTTACAGGTAATGGCACAGATGGGAGGAGGGAGTGCAAATGTTCTTTAACCTTGCGTGGCGAAACTCCAAACGAAACCGTAGTGAGAACCTGATTTATTTTCTTACTATGGTTACAGCTGTAGCCACATTTTATATCGTCCTCTCCCTTGGAAGCCAGGACGTGATGCGCTTCTTGGAGGAAATCGAAAGTGACGCTGTTAATCGACTTCTGACAATGCTAATGCCGACGGTTTATCTTTTTTCGCTGCTGTTTGTATTTTTCCTTGTCATTTTTGCGAACAAATATCAGCTTGAATGTAGGAGCCGGGAATTAGGGCTTTACCTGATGTTTGGAATGACAAAGCGACACTTGTTTATTCAAATCATGGCAGAGGGGCTAATCACATCACTGCTGGCTCTTTTGGGCGGACTGATCTGCGGCGGCTTTTTATCAGAGGTAATCAGCCTTGCTACGGCACGGCTTGTAGGTCGCGGCATAATTGCACATCAGTCAAGTTTTTCTGTGAGCGCTGTTCTCTTGACAACGCTTGGATTTCTAATGATTCAAGTTGTCGCGTTGTTCATCCTTTGTGGAAAACTATTCAACAAAGAAATCCACCAACTCCTTTATGGAGAAATGGCGAAGAAACAGCAAGTTGGAAAAATGAGTGGGAACTTATTTTCCCTCATTCTCGGAGCGGTAGTTTTGACGCTTGCATATTGGGTAATCCTAAAGTATTTCATGGTTGCTGGCGGTATGATGATAATTGTTGCCGTGATATTAGGTATTGTGGGAACAATGCTTTTTATCCGTGGGCTTGCAGGCTTGCTGAGCGCAGCGGCGGCTTCTGTGAAACGCAACACAACACACGGTCTATATATTTTCACTCTGCGGCAGTTACACGAAAATATAGTCCACAAGTATATTTCAATCGGCGTTGCGTCTATTTTGATTATGCTTACTATCATGCTCATTGCAGACGGATCAACCCGCATTATGTCGTATGGGAACCAAATGACGCGGGGATCTTCTGTTTACGATTTTACCGTCACGGGCAATGAAGCGACTGTTGAAAAATACCTTTCGGGTAAGCAAATGCAGCCCTATGTGGCTGATTTGAGCCGCATGGAAACAGGAACAATGAAACGCCCAGCTTCCGTGGACGCAAACTCTTTCATAGATTGGTCTGGGCTGCGTGAACAGGTTGTTTTGAATCTGCCGCCAGAAGTAGAGGATCCCGCCACACAAGGATCTGCAAGCTATGAGTTTAGTTCCAATCAACCGGCCGCGCTTAACCTTTTAGGGTGTATTGATACTACGGGTGCCTCGCCATTTTTAATTCCAGTATCTTCATATAACGAATTGCTGGAAGCAGCCGGAGAAAAAGCTATCGTTCTTGGAAACGGCGAAGCTGTATTCTATCTTAACCCGGATTTTTTGGGGAGTACAAAAGAAGAAACCACCGCCATGTTGAACCAGATTGCGGAGGACGCACAGGCTAATGGCAAAGTTTTGATTTCTATTAACGGACTGCCAATTACGCTTATCCCATCAGTACCGATGAAAGGCTTGACTGCGGACGAAAACGTAAAAATCGTAACTGCATTGATTGTTCCCGATGAAGTATATTCCGAATATGTAGATCCAGATACCGTTACGGTTTATCACAATTTCTGTATTCCGAGCGAAACTGTGGAAGTCAATGGCCTGATGGCGTCAATTATGGAGGCGCGTAATCTGTTAAAACCCTCTGGCCTGTACTACGAAAGCTATTTGGATAATTTTGGGCGGCAGCTATTTTATGTGATTTCTGGAAGTTACACGACCTTATACATGGGCTTTATGCTTCTGATTATCGCTTGCGCTCTGCTTGCCCTTCAATTTCTGACGCAAATGCGGGAAACAAAGGCAAGGTATGCAACACTTTCTATTTTGGGAGCACGGCGCGAACAAATGAAGCGTTCCATAAATCAGCAGGTGCTATGGTATTTTCTGCTCCCGTTGCTCCCTGCGTGTATCAGCGGCACGGTTGGAATTTGCGCAATGCAGCATTACCTATACTCTAATAGGGCAAAACTGCAACAGTCTTATCCTATGCTGCTCGTTATGGCGCTTGTCGTTGTTTGTATGCTTGCATTGTACGGTGTGGCTATTGCGCGGACAGCAAACCGTGAAATCAGCAAATTAAATTGGAAGCCAAATTCTTAATGAGCGTACTCAGGAAAGGAGGTGTTCATATTGGCGCAAATAGTTGTGGTTGAAGATGATGTATATATGCGCGAAGAATTGATTGATGTCTTGAAAAAAGCGGGATATGACGCTGTCCCTTTGCTTAACTTTGAAAATGCCGTATCACAAATAATGGCTCTTTCCCCGGATTTGATATTGCTCGACATCAATCTTCCTTTTCACTCTGGCTTTGAAGTCTGCAAAGAGATAAAGGCCAAACGACTTGGGACTGTGCTGATATTAACTGCAAGAGATAAATTACAGGACGAACTTCATGCCTTAGGATTAGGAGCGGACGATTACCTAACAAAGCCATGCAACACGGAACGGCTTCTTGCCCGCATTAAAAACCTCTTGCGCCGCAAAGAAGAACAGATGCAGCAGGGATTGCTTAACGGGGGCGGCTTCCTGCTTGATCCAAACACTTTTACGCTCTATGCAGGAAAGAAATCTTATGTTCTTCCGCAGAATGAGGGGAAAATACTTCTCACCCTTTTGAAAAGCAGCCCGAACCTTGTATCAAAGAGCGACCTGTTTCATGTGCTTTGGGGAACAGCGGAGTTTATAGACGAAAATGCGCTGCAAGTCAATTTTACACGACTGCGGAAAACGCTGCGTGAAGTTGGGCTTGGTGATCGCATTGAAACTGTGCGCGGACAAGGCTACCGCCTGAAAGAGCGGGTGGAAATATGAAAAAATTGCATACGCTCTTGACTTATATATCATCTAATCGTGTTTGGCTGATTACTCTCGTCTGCTTGGATCTGTTCTTTGCATTTCTGGCATGGGTGGCTTATCCTGGGGATTTCTTGAATCTTGTGGGACTAATGATATTTGTATCATTTGTCGCGCTTGTCATTCCTTTTGCCTGTGCAATCCATAGACGCAGTAAAATAGATACCGCTTTTCGCCGCTTCCTGTTAGAGCCAGACGACACAAATGAGTATCTGCTGTGCGAAAGCACCCCCGCATCAATGCACACATATATCCATGAGTTAGCCCATCATTTGAGAACGCAACTGGAATATGTGAACGAACAGCAATTAAAGATTACCGACTACGAGAGTTACATTGAAAATTGGGTGCATGAAATCAAGAAACCTCTATCTCTTATGACGCTTCTTTTGGATAACCGAAAGGATGAAATGTCACCGCTGGTGCATACCCGTATGCTATATGTGCGCGACCATACACGGCAGAATGTAGAACAGATTTTGTACTTTTCGCGGCTGGGGGCAGTTCACAAAGACTATTATTTTGAACCGCTTCCTATCTTGGAAACTTGCAAGGAAGCAGTCAAGGACAATTTATCTTTGCTCGAAGAAGCCCATTTTTCAGTCACATATTCTGGAAACAACTGCACCGCAATTTCTGATAAAAAAGGCTTCATGTTTATCTTGGGGCAGATTATCAGTAACAGCGTAAAGTATGCCGCGCATGATGCCACTCCTGCTATTCATTTCTCGGTAAGCGACAATAAAGAAATTGGGCAGATTGTTCTATCCATCTGCGATAACGGCACAGGTATTCCCGCGTCTGATCTCCCGTTTGTCTTTGACAAGGGCTTTACCGGGGACGTAGGCAGCTATTTGAGCCGCTCTACGGGAATGGGGCTATATCTTGTGCAGCAAATGGCGAGTGACTTAACAATAAAGATAGATATTCATTCAAATACTAATGGCGGTACAACCGTAATTTTGACGTTTCCAAAAGTGGAGCGTCCTTTAGGGAGGTGAAAAAATGCAGTTACAGAGCAAGAAAAATACTTTAGCTGTATTGCTCGTCGGTTGGTTGGTCGTTTTAGGTTCATACCTGATTATACGATTTGTCTTTATCCTTATAGGGTTTACTTTGAATCCAACAATATTAGGCATTTGCCTTGCGGTGATACCGTGTCTTTTGGAGACGCTGTATCTTGGAAAATGCGGCAAATCGCAAAGAATATCGGTCTATGTGCTGGGGTTACTTATTCCATCCATCGTTGAGAAAGTAGCTTTGTACTTAATTGGTGCGTTTCTTTGCGGGATTGATCCTGCAAATATTGCCGGGGTTATGGAAGCAGCCGCAAGCCGAGAGCCGTTTGTAAACCTCTTTACACAGCCATCGGCTCGATATGTAATCAATATCTTATTCTTTAATTGGGCATATATCGTTTGCGGCATTCTGTTTTCCGCCCTTTGCGTTGTCTTTCTATCAAAGGCGCGGAAAGTTACAGCCGCATAATTGAAAGCTATGGAGGTAAACGCACTTGCGTAAAATTGGATGTCTATTATGCCCTGTTTGCAAAAACAAAGACCTTAAAAATAAAGAAACATTCAAACGAACGATGAACGCTATACGTCTTTCGCCAGAGCAAAAAGCGAATATTACAAGGCGTGTAGCAGAACGTATAGATCAGCCAGATAAGTTCTGACACATAATATTGCTAATCTCAACATGAAAAGATAACTGCCGGACGACGGCAAAAGAAAAAAGCCGTCGTACAGCAGCCATTTGACACGCCCATTTGAAACGGCGGCTTTGATTTCAGAGCCGCCGTTTCTTTGCGCTTGCACAAACCAATGACGACTTGCAGGGACACGGCAACCAATGGGAGGTTATTTTGCCGTGTCTACTTTACTATTCTATTTCTCCTGTGATCTGCACCAGTCAAAAAAAGCTCGTACCCGCCATCGGAGTATTCCGGGCATTGGTATGAACACAGGAATCATGTAAATAGATTGTATACTTCTTCTACGCCTGTCTGCGTTTTGCAGACAGGCGCTTTTTGTCGTTTTCTTGGGTTCTGTGTTGGCTGTCGATCACCGCCTGTTTCTATTCCTCGCAATGCAATGATGAAACAGGAGGTGCAACACATGGCTGCATCCTAAAGAAATTTTTCAACATTTTTTCTGCGCGTTTGCCAAAACGCATGATGCAGACCGTTTTAGTGGCGAAAGGGGAAGAAAAACGTATCACCCGCCTTTGCGGACGCGAAGGGAGGTGAATACATGAAACCTCATTCGCACGATGTAGGAGTTGCCCGTGCCTTTGATTGCTTCTGCAAAAAGGTACTGCGGAACGAAGCACGGGACTATCAGGACGCGCTGGCAAGGAAAAGAAACCGAGAGGTCTATTTTTCTGAGCTGCCCGTCGAAGTGCTGGAACAGTTTGCTGTCCGTGACACCTATTTCACGGATAGCCGCACATTTGAAGTCATCGGCCATTCGGTTTGTATCGACGATGAAACGCTGGCGGAAGCAATCTCCGCTTTGCCTGTTGACCGCAGAGATATTATCCTGCTGTCTTACTTCCTCGATATGTCCGACGCTGAAATTGCAAATGTGCTGAACATGGTGCGCCGTTCCGTTGCCTATCGCAGGACAAGCACACTAAAGCTGCTGAAAAACCTGATGGGAGGAGAAAACAGATGACAAGTCAATCGAAGAATAACCGTCTGTTGCTGCTGACCGTCATTGAAGCGGCTGCTGGCGGTGACGTGGAAGCGATCAACGCCGTTCTGAAACATTATGCAGGGTACATAGCCCGTTTGTCGATGCGTGAGCTTTACGACGAGTACGGAAATCCCCATCTCTGCGTGGATGAAGAACTGCGGCGCAGGCTGGAAACGAAACTCATTACCAAGCTGCTCACATTCCGTGTGAGATAACTGACGCCTGACAGAAACGTGTCCCCCCCTTTCCTCGTTTCTGCCTGATGCTCCTTGACAAATATGCCCGCAAGAGAACGGCGGCGCATCATAGGCAAAACGGGTACGTTCCTTTTGCGCCGAGCTGGGCGGCTGGTACGCCATGACGTATATCCGAGAGGATATGCCGAGCGACAAATACCGAGCCGTAACGCAAGTGTGGCAGCTTGCAGGCGACGACGCGCAAAACACATAATGATACAACCTTACAGCCACAGTCCGAGCGTTCAAAGCGTCGCAGGCGATGGGTAGGGCTGCACGAGAACCGTGCGGGGGTGAAACTCCCTTGGAGCTGCGCCAGCAGCCGTCCGTTTTGTTATTTTCCCTTTTGTAGTTATTTCGTTTCCCATGAAAGGGGGATTTGTTTCTATGGAAACAACCATGAAGAAAACAACGTCCCCGATTGTACGCGAGTACAAGATCGGGGATATAACGTATATCGTCAAGGCCGTCGTCAAAGACGGCGCGAAAGAGGACGCCGTGACAAAGGTGCGCCGCCTGATTCAGAATGACTTGCGGGGTAAAAAAGTTACAAATAATTTTGAACCCGCCTAATGACGGCGAGCGAGATCCCTGGTATAATATAAATAACCTGTTTGTCCGGCTGCCGGAATAGGAGGCAACATGAAAAAGCAGCCCGACAAAATCACCGCATATTACTACCGTGCGGCGAACAAACAAACAGACCTGAACCTTGACAATCAAATGCACCGACTTTTGAGCCATGCGCAGGAAAACGGAACGGACACCTATATGTTCTTCGTGGACAATGGGTACAACGGCCTGACCGCAGAGCGTCCGGCGTTTCAAAATCTGATTGCAGCAATCCATGAGAACCGCGTGCAGAAAATCGTTGTCGTATCGCTTGACCGACTTTACCGCAGCTATCTTGCAGCGGTGGAGTTCCTTGATGATATGGAGCAGCGCGGTATTCCGATTTACTCCATTACAGACGGCGATCTGCCCCTTTGCCGAAATCTATATCACGGCATTGTCAACGCCTACCGCAATTCTTCCGAGAAAGGCGGTGAGTGCAGATGACGGGATTTACCTTTCAGAGCTTGAAGCCGCAGGACAGTTTAAGCAATGAGCTTCGCAGCGTGATCCGCGATAATGTTTTGCAGTTCTACGCCAAGGGGCTATCTACGGAAGCAGAGGAAGAAGGTCTGACCGCTCTGTATGAGCGACTTTCGCAGGAAGATAAGCTGGATGGTGAAAGCAACTCCATAGCGAACCAGAAGAAGATTCTGGAACGCTACTGCAAGGATCACGGGATTACCGCCTACCGCCATTATGACGAGGACGACGGTTATTCCGGCACAAACTTCAACCGTCCGGGCTTCCAGCGTATGCTTGCCGACATCAAGGCAGGGCGGATCAAGCGCGTCATCGTAAAGGACATGAGCCGCTTCGGGCGCGATTATCTCCAAGTGGGAATGTATACCGATGTTGTTTTCCCGGAGTTTGGCGTTCATTTCATTGCCGTCAATGACGGCGTGGACAGCACACGCGGCGAAAGTGAGTTTACCGCGATCCGCAATGTGTTCAACGAAATGTATGCCCGCGATACCTCTAAGAAGATTCGCGCTACATGGCAGAGCAAAGGCAAGTCTGGCGAGCATTTGACGACCATTCCGCCCTATGGCTATATGAAAAGCCCAGCGGACAAGAAGAAATGGATCGTCGATGAAGAAGCCGCAGCCGTCGTACAGAAGATATTCTCCCTGTGCGCGTCTGGCAAGGGACCCACGCAGATTGCTAAATGGCTCAAACAGCAGCAAATCTTGAACCCAACCGCCTATTGCCATGCGAAAGGTCTGCCGACCAGCAACAAGCCAACAGCAGACCCGTACAAATGGACAAATGAAACGGTTTCCCGCATTTTGGAGCGCGTAGACTATCTGGGGCATACCGTAAACTTCAAGACTACAAAACAGTCCTACAAGAGCAAGAAAAAAATCTGGAATGACCCTGAGAATTGGATGATCTTCGAGAACACCCAGCCGCCGATCATTGAGGAAAGCGTGTTTCTGATTGTTCAGAACATTCGCAAGGCGCGTCGCCGTCCTACCAAGATGGGTGAAATGGGTATGTTCTCCGGGCTTCTGTATTGCGCAGAGTGCGGTGGTAAAATGTATCAATGCCGCGCTACCAACTTTGCAGAGAACCAAAAATACTTCATTTGTTCCACCTACCGTAAGGGCAAGGATCTCTGCACGACCCATTCTATCAAGAATGTCGTGCTGCATGAAATTGTTCTGCGAAATCTGCGGGAAGCAATCTCCTATGTTTCAGAGCATGAAGCGGAGTTCATTCAGGATGCCGCCGAGAGCGATATGCGGGACAGGGATGCAGAGTTCGTTCGGAAGCGCGAAACGCTGGCAAAGGCAGACACGCGGATTGCCGAGCTTGACCGCATTATCTCCCGACTGTATGAGGACAACGTGATTGGCAAGCTGTCAGACGAACGGTTTATCAAAATGTCCCATGACTACGAGTTGGAACAAAGCAACCTGAAATCAATGGCAGAAGTCCTGCGCAAGGATCTGAAGCAGCAGGAGCAACAGAAAACCAATGTTAAGGCTTTTATCGCTGCCGTAAAGAAGTACACGGATTTGCAGGAGCTTGACGCGGCTGTTCTCCGTGCTTTCATTGACAGGATCGAAGTTTCCCATGTTGACAAGAAATCCAGAACGCGGGAAATCACCATCGTCTATAACTTCATCGGTGCATTTGACTTCACACGGGCAATCGAAAATGCCCGCAACACAAGTAAAAAAGAGCAAAGAACGGCATAGCTGTTAAGCTACACCGTTCCTTGCTTCAATGTTTTCCTAAGTCACCGCCGCATTCCATGTTTGCTTTTTTGCACATAGTGAATCAACATCTCAAAGGAACAGAGAAGTATTCGCACTTTATAAGGACAGCGACTATTTTCTTAATCAGAAATCTGAACAATCAATAGTCTTTACAACCTTATTGTCTTTCTGCACGGAGTTTTCGCATATTGACGAAACATCATTGATAGAAGTTGATGCGTCCGATTCAAAAAGCTATCAATTATTATTAATTGACGATGTATTATCCAACGCAATAAATACAAACAGAATAAAGACCTATAAGCATGTCATCAGTGAAGATCTGGCAGAATTATTTGATCCGCAAAAAACTGCGATGACTGTTTTAATCAATATGTTGCAACATGAGTTTAGTATTCAGATTAAAGGTAGGACGGATTGTACAATAGAGAGTTATTTGGAGCTTCCTCCGATTCCAAATGGTATCCCTTGCAAAAACCGATTTGATAAGGAACTTATTTTTACTTTATTTACTGATTATCAAAACGCATTATCGCTCGAAAATCGCTTTGATGTCGATGATGTTACGATTGAGGCAATTTCGCGCCTCAATGCACCAATATGGAGAAGAAAGCGGCAAACACTTGGTTTTGATTATATTTTCGTTGATGAAATGCATCTTTTTAACTTAAATGAGCAAAGCGTATTTCATCATTTGTGCAAAGATAGTGGACAAAAAAACATTCCCATTTGCTTTGCGCTAGATTATTCCCAAGCTATCGGGGATCGTGGCGATACGGGGCTGGACTATTTGTCATCTGGTATTTTTGCAAATGGCGATTCTCACAATTTGTACACACTATTTAGAAATAGTCCTCAAATTGCAGATTTTTGTGCTGCAATTGCAGCATCTGGAACGCTGATGTTCGGCGAAACATTTGTGAATCCATATGAAAACGCTCAGTACAATTTCACGAGTGCAGAAGAAAGCAAGATGCGAATTCCTCAACTGCATATGTTTCCAAATGATGAGATGCTTGTCAGGAGTCTACCGGATGAAATAAATCAGATAATCAAGAAATTACAGTGTAAGCCAAAAGATATTGCTATTGTTGCCTTTGATGAAAAATGGCTTTCGAAAGATGCCGTGTATTTTCTTGAAAAATGTATTGGAAGAAACCTTTGCCGGTTGAATACTTGTAAGTCTGTGCCAAAGGACCAATGTATACTTGCCTCCCCGTTTGAAATAAATGGTATGGAATTTCAAGCAGTAGTTCTAGTTGGAGTAGACGAAGGGAGACTTCCCCAAACATATGGAACAAGTGATATCTCGCAGCATTTTATAATGTATTCGGCATACAATATGTTATATTTAGCAGTATCGCGTGCGAAATATCATATTACTATTTTAGGATCTGACACGAACGGAATCTCATCATGTCTTGAACATGCAATAAACGCAGATACAATTGAAGTGCAGCATTATACGGATCTGTCTTTTGACAGTGTGGAATAAAAAGCAACAATTTGCCAGTGCAGTTATAAGTAATAAGAATGTTTTGTTCAAGTTAGCTTCATATGAATCACCGCTTGCATTAGTGCAAGCGGTGATTGAGCGTGGGTAAACACATCCCATCCATAACAAATTGGCAAAGCTTTAGGTTAAGGACTTTGCCATTAAATCATTCATTTGTAAATGTGTTCTCCCTGTTACACTACCGGGGCGATGGCCTCGTTCTTTGTAATTCTGAGCACCGGCACGGATTCTGGCTTCCTCCATAAGCTGGGCAATGGTTTTAGCCGCCATTCTGGCACCTCCGACCCTGACCCTTTACGGTGAGAATACCGTCCAGAGTAGTGGCCGGTTTGTGAAACCGGGCAGCCAGGGCAATGTCATTCTTCATGGTTTCGTCCACGGCATTTCCGCAAACCACCAGCAGAGCGGACCGGTAGAGGTAGTCCTTGGACATATCCAGGCCGTCCTTATGCTCCTGGGGAATGGCTTCTCTCAGGAAAAGCGAGTGCATCATCATAGGACAAATGGGCTGGTATCCGGCATCATAGACGGCACGGCAATATTTGGCAGCCAGCTTCATGTTATCCTCGGTGCAGTCGCCCCAATGGGCGGTAATGTAGGCAAGGGGTCTTTTCACGTCATTTCATCCTTTCTCCCGACTTCCGGGCATGAAAAATGCAGCCGCTAAGGGCTGCGATAATCATGGTTGTATTGCATGGTGTAGTAGTGATCTATGGTGGACACGGAGTTGAACAGGGCCGCCAACAGGTAGGCTTTGGTGTTCCGTACCTGGGTGCGGTTGTCCGCAATGCCCTCCAACACACGCTCTATGTGCGCGGAGGTGATTTTATGGAACCGCTCCTGGACATACTGGGTGGGATACTCTGCATCCCTACCGATACGGATGGTTTCGCTGCGATTCATAGCAACCTCCAGCATAATTTCCAGCAGTTCGTCCACCTGTTCCTGCCGGAACTGTTCCCGCAGCCAATCGTATTCAATCTGATGCTTGATACGCTCTCTCACATCCCGTATTTCTGTCTGTCCTTCATTGGGAACATCGAACGGAAAGAATGGATGGGTATTTGATTCATCCGTATTTGATTTTTGAGTATTTGATTCTTCTATATTTAATTGTGCGGGAATCTCCTGCGTAGGAAGAACCTGCATGGGAATTACCTGCGTTGGATTTTCCAATATAGGTTTTTCCTGAACAGGAGGTGGAATTGCCACTTGCCGGGGCTTTTCCAGGATCGTGTACTCGATGGCACCGTACTGGCCATTTCCGTTCCGGCGGCGTTCCCGAAAAAGATAGCCGTTGGCTTCAAGCTCCTGAATACCGACCCGAATGCTGTCCACACCATCTTTACAGATGCAGGACAGCCCTCTGGTGGTATAGTCCCAATCCTCTGGCAGGGAGAGCATAAGCGACAGCAGACCCTTTGCCTTCAGGGACAGCGCCTTGTTCCGCAGATGGTGATTGGCCATAACGGTGTAATCCCTGGTTTTGTCTACACGAAATACGGCGATTGTATCTCACCTCCTCGCCGCCTGACTGTGCAGGGAAATCAGGATTCGTAGATCACATCTTCTTCGGGGTCGAAGTTCTCCGGGCACAGATCAACCAGATGCTCCAGAAAATCGAACAGATCAGGAGCGGCCTCCGTGGACGGCCACTGGCTGCCCTTGTACTCCCGGTACTCCGTGGTGTAATCACCATCGCTGCCCTCGTAGTCCACCTGGAAGCAGGAAGTGACCGCCAGGGTCATATCCTCCAACAGCCACATTTCCAGATACCGGGTCGTATCCAGCCCGTCATCTTCTTCAGCGTGGGTAAGCTCACGCCACAGCAGCGTTGCGTTGCTGTCAAAGAGCTTCCGGCCACGGTATTTGAGCGCTGCGGAAAGCAGACCGTTTGCGTCGAAGGCGTAGACGGGCTCGGCCCGGTCACGAATTTCGTGGAATAGATTTTCCCAGCAGACCTGTTCGGTAAGGGACATAACAGCAGCTCCCGTATAGCTGCCCCGGACAGCCAGTTCCGCACAGATTTCAGCGAATGTAGAAAGCATGGTTTCGTGAATGGTCATAGTTCATTTTCCTCCTTAGATTTGGTTGGATGTTTTGTTTTTCTACGTTTTCTATCGTCAACGAGATACCCGTTGATCACGTTTGCGTGGTGCAGAATGCGCACTTTACCCGCGGCGGCCCAAAGGCGAATAGTCTTGTACTCTGCGTCGGTCAGAAACAACCGCACCCGGTAAGCCATATTCCGGTACGGAATGGGCAGTTCCAGGCGAAATTCTTCCAACTCCGGTAGATCGTGTGCCGCCTCAAAGATAACCATGTGCCGTGTTCCATCCTCAAATCGGATGTTGGAATACTCTGTGTGTCCACAGGAAACACAGAAATCAGCCGTCATTGGTATTCGCCTCCTTTGTCAGCTTCATGGCGGTCAAGCCGTACCTTGCAATGAGCATAGCATTGATAATAAGCCGGAAAACCTCATCCTCGATAAGTTCGGTATCATCCAGCTCGGATACGATGACACCTTGTCGGTCTGTGGTCAGTGCCAGAGCGGCACGGTACAGCGCATAGTTGTAAGTGGTAATGCCCCGGAGAATGGCGTACCGGAAATCAAGGCCATTGCGGCAGAAGCAGTTTGCCATGCGCCAGTAGATGATCTCATTGGAAGTCAACAGGTACATGGCGGCGTAGTAGGCGGGCGTATTGCGGCCCGGAACGTAGCCCAGTTGGGTGTTCAGGAACTCCATGCGGAAACGATGACGATTATCCATGAAAATGCTTCCAGGGTATTCGGCGGTCAGCTTTGGCAGGCGGCGGGCGAAGCGGTAATGCGGGGAGATCATGGCGTTGACGGCATCCCAATAGGTGACGGCACCGGCCTCAATGCGTTCCGCAATGAACGGACACACATCATGGGGACAGGGGTGTTTTTTGCCCCGATACTCCGTACAGAGCTTGCAGTCAACGTCCTTCTTCTTGTAAGTGAGTTTGCGAATGTACATATGTCCTCCTATAAAAAGAACCGGGCAAGCAGGGGCTTGTCCGGTGTGTTTGGGATATTCAGTTTTAACGGCTTTGTTCCCGCTGCCGTTTGCGCTGCCACGCGTCCAGCAGTTTGAAAATCACCTCCTCCATCTGGATGGGAGAGTAGGAGCGGGGGAAGTATTTGCGCAGCCGTTCCCCGGAGAGGGTGATGTTGGCCTGTACTGGCTTTTTCTGCTCCATCATAATGGAGAGCATGGTATCCTCATTCAGCTCGCCGGACTGGCTCAGCTTCTTCATGCGCTGAGCCTGAGAAAGAGATGGCGTAGACTGTTCGCTTCCAATGGTTTCCACCAGAAGCTCCTGCTCTTTCTCATTCAGAGAGGCCAGCTGATAGGCAGGGGAGAGGGCAATTTTTCCATCGTCCACCATCTGCATGAGCGGCGGTGTCAGGTTAGTCAGGGAGATATAATTACGAATAGTATCCCCGCTGATTCCCTCCTGATCTCCAATGGAATCGTCGCTTCGAAAATTCGCCGAAATTTTCGGCGAATTTTTTTCATCGTCTTTTTGGGGCCTGCCAGCCTTCCGTTTGACAGCTTCCATCTTCAGCTTGTAAGCTTTGGCGCGTTCAGAGGGGAGAATGTTTTCCCGCTGGATATTGCTGTCGATCATCCGAATGATAGCATCATCATCTTTCAGGTTGAGAACCATGACCGGCATGGTATCCTGTCCGAGCTGCTCGCAGGCGTACTTTCTGCGATGGCCGGAAATCAATTCATATCCACCTTCCTTTCTGGGGCGGGCAATGGCCGGAATGAGTACCCCGTTTGTTTTGACGCTTCCCACCAGCTCCTGCATGGCGGGGTCATCCCGAACGCCATAGGGGTTCAGCGGATGCGGGTGCAAATCTTCCAGGGGCATACGGTAGATGATGCCCAGTGTTGCAGGTGATTTCTTTGGCATAAAAGTGGCCTCCTCTGTTTGATTTTGAGTATAAAAAAGCCTCCATTTCTGGAGGCTAATTACATAAAACCCTTGATGTTAATTTCGGGTTTTGATAAAAGAGCGTTCAATCTCATGAAATATTTTTTGTGCAGGGAGTTACGGATTTTATGGTCCATTGTCATATCAGTTTTACCCCAAATTTTACCCCAAATGCGTAGAATATGATGAAGCATGACGGAACTAAAATCTGCGAAAAATCAAATTCTCCCACGTCAAAATCAGCAAATAACGCAGGATAAAACATGATAAATCATACATATGCTAATCCCCACAATGAAGCCGCTGGACTCTGACAAGAAGGTTTCCAAGGAAGTTTCGGCTTCTGCGGAGGCTGCTCAGGCGGCTCCGGTTGTGGAGGAGAAAATTGATTTTTCCAATGTTCAGATTGAGCCTTTGTTTGAGGATCAGGTTGATTTTGACACCTTCTCCAAGAGTGATTTCCGTGCCGTAAAGGTCAAGGAATGCGAAGCCGTGAAGAAGTCCAAAAAGCTCTTAAAGTTCGTTTTGGACGACGGAACCGGCGTAGATAGGGTCATTTTGAGTGGTATTCACGAATATTATGAGCCGGAAGAACTGGTCGGTAAGACCTGCATTGCAATCACCAATCTGCCTCCGAGAGCGATGATGGGTATCGACTCCTGCGGTATGTTGATCTCAGCCGTGCATCACGAAAACGGTGAAGAAAAGTTGCATTTGCTGATGGTCGATCCTCACATTCCGGCAGGCGCAAAGCTCTATTGATTGACCTAAAATTGTCGGTGCTTACGCCACAACTTACGCCAATTTACTCCGAGCTTATGCCAAAAATGCGTCCCCAATTCTGCAATTGCAGACAAGTTCCGATAGCATACGATAAGTTCATATGATTTAAGCCCGCTGATTTCTCGTCAGCGGGCTTTTTTATTTCTGCCCCTATTACATCCCTGCCATGTGATATGGGCTTTTTGTATTTGAAAGGCGGTCAAAAAATTTTTTTTGAAAAAATCCAAATTTGTTTCGTTCAAATCGAAAAAAATTTCCCAGTTGGTTAGTGAGGGCGAAAACCTCACGAACCTTGAAAATCGAATAGACATTCAACAGGTACATACCGTTGAGGGCAACTCCGGCGATAGCTGCCGAGTAAACCAGTACAGGACAGGTCACTACGAAATCCTCGGATACGGAGTTCCAAGTTATTAAACAGTTGCCTCGTTATAAGACTCCTCTTTCTGCTTGGCAGACTTCGTAGATATTTTGTTCTGTGATTATAGTGTTATTCTCAAACTACTTTGCTCAATGTCTGAAGCTAAAGCGTCTTACGGAACGCTCTCCGGCCTTGTTGGGAGTTTCCATATCCAATAATATAGATAAGAAGACTGGCAAATTACTGCCAGCCTTCTTGTTTGCCTGCTTTATTGAATACTCATGTTGCGGTTTTGTATGCTGTTGTATATGAGCGGGTGTCCGAGCCGCTGCTGTTCTTTGCAAAGAAAGTGACAACCGCATAGTATTTTTGACCGGCCACGCCGGAGTAGGGGACAGAGCCGCTGTGGTATGCGGTATTGTATCCCATCATATATCCGTTGCCGCTTGTTGTGTATGAGATGGTCTTTATAAATGCGCCGTTTGATTTGTATATATCAATTGTGCTGGCGCCTAGTTTAGTCATTGTTCCGGTCCCGACAACTGTGAATTCAATTTTGATCTTGCCGTTGCCTGCTGCCACGATCGAAGCACCGTAGCCA
>ENA-OPCC01000594-OPCC01000594.1-human-gut-metagenome-genome-assembly--contig:-NODE-594-length-18094-cov-2.509285_pt1 | contig 18094 bp, 10 predicted proteins | sample MGYA00241558_ERZ501467 | MGnify/ENA primary metagenome ERZ501467 (study PRJEB25962, sample SAMEA2042620) | human gut metagenome | biome: human gut; feature: human-associated habitat; material: faeces...
CACCGAGGAGCAGCAGCGGCTGCAAAGCCGCATCAGCCAGTACAAAGGCCGGATGGAAGCCTTGGGCGACTGTGCGCAGCTGGAATATCTGACAGGTATCACCCTGGAAGATAAGCTGGATCATCTTCTGGAAGAAGGCAGAACAGAGGAACTGGAGAAATTATTCTTCTCTTATATACAGAAAGTAAAGAATATTCATGAGAAGAAACCCTTTGAGAAAACACCGGAATTTGTAAGGGTATTTGGAAATGTAAACCTGCGTTCTGATCTGAAATGTACAGAAATATCCAATATTGATTTTGTTCCTGCAAATATTATCCTCTCTGAGAATAAAGTATCTGTGATCGACTATGAGTGGACCTTTGCATTTCCTGTACCTTCACAGTTCCTGGTTTACAGGATGATCTTTTATTATCTGGAACTGAATGACAAACGGGGAATACTTAAAGAACGGGATTTCTATGAGAAAGCAGGAATCCTGCCTGAAGATATAGAAGTTTATGTGGAGATGGAACATAATTTCCAGCAGTATATTCTGGGTGAGCATACAGCAATGAGAAATATGTATGCCCAGATCTCTCCGGGCCGGGTGGAAGTAGAAGATTATTACAGAGAAAAGAAACAGGAATCTCTGGAAATGCTTCAGATTTTCTGGGATAACGGAAAGAGCTTTAATGAGGCTGATTCTGTGAGATATCTGTTCAGAAACGGGAAAATTCAGACGGAGTTTGAACTTCCGGAGAATACCACAATGCTTCGCCTTGATCCGGGCGAAATGTCCAAGGGACTTAAAATTGTAAAGCTGACATGGGAAGATGAAAGTCAGGTAAAGTTTCACACAGATGGCTGTGAAGTGTCCTCCGGAGAATTCTATTTCGGCGGTGACGATCCGCAGATCATAGTAGATTCTGTTCCTGAGAACAGAAAGTCCATAAAGATTGAGATGGAGATCCTGGACCGGAAAACCACAGAAAAGAAATTCTGGAAAGTATACGCAGAGCAGAAAAGGGCAATGGAGCAGATGAGTCAGGAGCTTGCGCAGAAGAAAGCTCTGGTCGATCAGGTGGAAGGCAGTAAGGCATGGAAAGTGTATCGTGCCATCAAAAGGGTTTAGTTATGGGAAATATACTTTGGAGTGTAGATAAAAAAATATACAGTGACAAAGAAGATCATACTCTGGCCATTACCGGATGGGCGATAACCAGAAATCAGTCAGAATGTGATTTCATTCTTTATGGCTCGGGAAAGGAACTCTTCGTTCCTGAACCTTCGCGTTGTGAAAGAGCGGATGTTGCCAAAGATTTAAAAGAAACAAAAGATATAAAAGAAGTGGGAAATGTCGGATTCACAGTAAAGATACCGGAAATTATAAAACTTGCAGAAGAACATGAGAAACTGCAGCTTGCGCTGAGAGCAGGAGATGAAAAAGAAATCATCTGGGAAGCCACAGCTGCAGAAGTGAAGGACTTTTGTGAGGAAAGTCTTATTGAATATCATATTGATGAGGAACAGATTACACAGGAGAGTATCCTGACAGTCAGAGGCTGGGTTGTAAACCAGCTGGAGCCGGATGAGATATTTGTACAGGGTACAGATGGGAAGGTTCTGGAATGTACGATCACCAGACAAAGACGTCCGGACGTGGAAGAGGCAAAGGGGATTTCCGAAGAAGAGAAAAGAAATCTGGGATTCAGTATTACTGTCAATCTGGAGAATACAAACGATCAGAATATCTGCATCTGTTTCAGGGGAAAAGATGTACAGAAAATTTATACTGTAAATGTAAAAAAAATAAAACGGGAAAATACCGGACTGTATCAGCAGATGAAACTGCTGTCTCTGAAGAACAGGCAGAAGAATCAGGAATATATAAAGAAAAACGGCATTGGAAGATTTATCCGTTATGTGAGAAATTCCCAGCTTAAGGACGGAGATCAGGATTATGAAGACTGGCTGAAAGATCATGTCGCATTCCGAAAGGAATTAAAAAGACAGAGAAATGCTGTTTTTTCTTATTCACCGCTGATCAGTATTGTGATGGTGGTGACGGATACAGATGAACAAAGGTTAAAAAGTGTGATCGATGCTTATACAGAACAGACCTATGGTAACTGGCAGCTGTGTCTTGCAGATGCATGTGAGGGAGAGGAAACAGGAGAGTTTCTGCGGAAAAAATATAAAAAAGAGATTCGCCTTTCCTACAAGAAGGTTACGGAAAACAACGGCATTTCGGGAAATCTTAATGCATCTCTGAAACTTGCAATGGGAGAGTATGTTCTGTTTGCCGGTCAGGAGATCATACCTGAACCTGATGCACTTTTTCAGATGGTCAAAGCGATCACAGAGAAAAAAGCGGATATGATCTATACAGATGAAGATGAGATCAGCGCAGACGGAAAACATTATTCTGAGCCGGAATTCAAGCCGGATTTCAATCTGTTCAGATTAAGGGAAAATAATTATATCGGACAGTTCTGGGCAATCCGGAAGGAAATTCTGGAACAGGCCGGAAAGTTTGATCCGGAATATGATGGTGCACAGGATTATGATATGCTCTTAAGATGCAGTGAGCAGGCAGAAAATATTGTGCATATTCCAAAGATCCTCTGTCATCCCATGAAAGCAGAGAACCTGATCACAGAAGAACAGGAGAAGAAAAACTGGGAAGCAGGCAGAAAGGCACTGGAGGAGCATTACCGCAGGGCGGAGGGTTCTGCAACAGCGGAACTTGCAGACAAGAAGGGATGGTACAGAAGCCATCTGACTATTTCCGGCGAACCGATGATTTCTGTGATCATTCCAAGTAAAGATCACATTAATGATCTGGAACTGTGTATTTCATCCATAGAAGAGAAGACAACATGGAAGAATTACGAGATCATTATTGTTGAGAACAACAGTGTGGAAAAAGAAACCTTCGTATACTATGAGACACTGAAAAACAGATACCCAAATGTAAGGATCCTTACATGGAAAAAAGAATTCAATTATTCTGCGATCAATAACTTTGCAGTAAGAGAGGCGCAGGGAGAATATCTGCTGTTTCTTAACAATGATGTGGAAATCATTACAGAGAACTGGCTTGAAGAAATGCTTCAGCTTTGTCAGCAAAAAGACGTGGGAATGGTCGGTGCGAAACTGTATTATCCGGATGATACCATTCAGCATGCAGGAGTGGTAGTTGGTCTTGGTGGAGTTGCTGCCCATGTATTATGTAAACTTCCCCGGGATGCGGAAGGATATATGGGACGTCTGCGCTGTGTGCAGGAGATAAGTGCAGTCACTGCCGCCTGCATGATGGTAAAGACTTCTGTTTTTAAAGCAGTTAGAGGATTTGACGAGGAGCTGAAGGTTGCATTTAATGATATTGACCTCTGTATGAAAGTGAGAAAATATGGAGTGAAAATTATATTCACACCGTATGCAGAACTGTATCATTATGAATCCAAATCCAGAGGAATGGAAGATACACCGGAGAAACAGCTGCGTTTTTCCAGAGAAGTAAACTGTTTCCGGAGAAAATGGGAAAGAGAGCTCCTGAAAGGAGATCCCTATTATAATCCCAATCTGACATTAAACAACACAGACTGTTCTCTGAGAAAACAGGAGAAGAACGGAGATTAACATGCCTAAGGAAATATTTGAAGTAGTAAGAGAAAGATTTCATTTATCAGACAGGACACAGTATATTGTGCAGGGACACTGGCCGAAAGATGCGGTGATGGAGGCATATCTGGATCAGCACAAACTGAAGGTGTCTGTGAAAGAAAATGAAAATGTAAGTGCACTGGAACGTTTTAAAGATCCGGAGAAAATGCAGGGAATACAGATTACGGCAACTGTTCAGATACCGGAAAATCTGGAGGGGTATCATAAGCTTGTGATCTATGAGAAGTTTCCGGATAAAAAACATGTCTGGTTTTCCATCACTGCCGGTGAACTGGATAAAAAAAGAGATAAACCGCAGGTATATTTTGAAGAAGAGAGTGCAGAACAGGGAACTGTACGAATCAGAGGGTGGGCCATTGCACCGAAGCCTGTGACTGTCCGTATCTTTGATGCGGATAAAAAGCCGGTTGCCGCTGAAATCCAGAGAACAGACAGGGTGGATGTCAACCAACTGTTTGAAGAAGCACAGGATCCGGGAAAGACAGGATTCTTTTCTGAGATCACCAACGTTTCGGGAAAATGCCTGTATGTAGTGTTTTATGCAGGCGAGAAGAAAACTGTACATGTGGTTCCTCTGAGAAAAGCTGATATTCTGGCAAAGAAATTAGACAAATATGTAGAAAAAGGAATCCGCTACTGGAAATCTCAGGGTGCGGCGGCTCTTGCTGAGAAGGTAGTGACAAAGGTTAAAAATGTACGTCAGGGACCGCCATCCTATCAGAAATGGATCAGACATCATCTGCCGGACAGGAACGAACTGGAGAAACAGAAGAAAACATCCTTTGGATACAGACCCAAGATTTCTTTTGTAGTACCGCTGTATAAGACACCGGAGAAATATCTCAGAAGACTGACAGAATCATTTCAGGAACAGACTTATTCAAACTGGGAACTTTGTTTCTCTGACGGAAGCGGCGCACAGTCACCGTTGACGGAATTGTTAAAAGAACTGACAGCGAAGGATAACAGAATTAAATACGTTTCTCATGAGGAGCCGCTTCAGATTTCAGAGAATACCAACAGTGCCATTGAAATTGCAACAGGTGATTTCATTGCCTTTGCAGACCATGATGATGAGCTGACGCCGAATGCATTATTTGAATGTGTGAAAGCAATAAATGAGAAACCGCAGACACTGGTGATCTACACAGATGAAGATAAGATGTCTATGGATGGACATAAATTCTTTCAGCCGCATTTTAAACCGGACTATAATCCGGATTTGCTGTGTACGGTCAATTATATCTGCCATCTGTTTGTGGTATCACGAAAAGTAATTGAAAAAGTTGGCGGGCTGCGAAGTGAGTTTGACGGTGCACAGGATTATGATTTTGTGTTACGCTGTGTGGAAGCAGTAAAGGATGAAGAAATCTGTCATATTCCAAAAATCCTGTATCACTGGCGTTGCCATGAGGACTCCACAGCAGAGAATCCCGAGAGCAAGCTTTATGCCTTTGAAGCCGGAAGACGTGCAGTACAGGCTCACTATGAGAGAACAGGAATCCACGCAGAGGTTTTTAAGGGTGAATATCTGGGGCTGTACAGAACGAAGTTTATCAGAGATCATGATCCGCTGATTTCTATTATTATTCCGAATAAAGACCATATTGATGATCTGAAGAGATGTATGGAATCCATTGAACAGAAATCTACGTACAAAAATTATGAGTACATTATTGTAGAGAATAACAGTACAGATTCTGCTACTTTTGAATATTACAAAAAACTGGAGGCAGAGAATCCGAAGGTTCGCATGGTATACTGGGACGGAGTCTTTAACTATTCTGCCATTAATAACTATGGTGCATCTTTTGCAAAGGGTGAGTATCTGCTTCTGCTTAACAATGATACAGAGATCATTAATCCGGACTGTCTGGAAGAACTCCTGGGTTATTGCATGCGTAAAGATGTAGGCGCAGTGGGTGCAAGACTTTATTATGAGGATGATACGATCCAGCATGCAGGTGTTGTGATCGGTTTTGGCGGAATTGCAGGACACTGTTTTGTCCAGCAGAAGAGAGGTACCACCGGATATTGTCACAGAATTATCTGTGCACAGGATTACAGTGCGGTTACAGCTGCCTGCATGATGGTGAAGAAATCTGCATTTGATGCAGTGGGAGGACTTTCAGAGGAACTGGCTGTTGCATTTAATGATATTGATTTCTGCATGAAGCTGAGAAAGGCGGGATATCTGATCGTGTATAATCCATATGCGGAATTATACCATTATGAATCCAAATCCAGAGGTCTTGAGGATACTCCGGAAAAAGTGGCACGATTTAACAAAGAAATTGCCACCTTTGAGAAAAAATGGCCGGAGATCCTGAAGAACGGAGATCCTTATTATAACCCCAATCTCACTCTGAAGAGCCAGGACTTTTCTCTGAAAAGAATCTGAAGATGAAATCGCTATAAAATGAATGTGAAAGAAGATATGTTAAAGAAAAAGAAAGAGATCAATGAAAAAACAGAAATTTTCATTTTTGTATTTCTGGCGTTTATCCTGCTGACAACCTGGGCGATGACACAGCCTTTTAATTCAGGGCCGGATGAACAGATGAGATATTATGTTGCAGATTACATTTATAAACACCATGGAGCTCTTCCGGGGGGAGATGATCCGGCTGTCAGGAATAAAGTGTGGGGAATTTCCTATGCATATTATCCGGTTGTATCTTATATGGTGTCTGCATTATTTATGAGAATATCCCGGCTTTTTGCAGATCCGGGATACTCCATGTTCAAAATTGCACGTATGGCAGATGTACTGTTTGTCACAGGTGCAGTGTATTTTGTTGTAAAAGCTTCGGGCAAACTGTTTCCGAAAGAAAAATATTCCAGAGAAGTTAGATGGCTGTTTGCAGCACTGGCAGGATTTATGCCGCAGGCAATCTTTATGGGAACTTATGTGAATACAGACTCACTGGCACTGCTGGCAGCAGCCATGATCTTGTATGCATGGGCCTCTTATCTGAGAGAAGACTGGACATGGAAAAACTGTATACTCCTTGCAGTGGGAATGGCCGTATGTGCATTGTCTTATTATAATGCATACGGTTGGATACTCTGCAGTTTTTTCTTCTTCTGTTTTACGGTATTACTCTGCAGAGAAGAAGCTTTTTCACAGAGAGTTCGTTTCCTTTTCAGCAGAGGAGCAGTGATCGCAGCAGTTACTTTAGTTCTCTGCGGCTGGTGGTTCATCCGTAACGCAGTTTTGTATAACGGAGATTTCCTGGGAAGGAAATCCTGTGCGGAATGTGCGGAAAAATATGCTCAGAAGGATTACAGACCTTCACTGTATCCGACGCCTGCAAAGCTGGGATGGAACTGGAAAGATATTATCCTTTATCAGGATCCGGGCTGGTATCATAACTGGATTCTGACAGTGTGTGTAAGTTTCATCGGTACTTTTGGACAGATGAAAATTTATATGCCATATACGGTCAGCAAACTGTATATGCTGTTCTTTGCTGTTGGGATCATCAGTGTATTTTTTGTAAAAGAGACATTTGATCTGAGAAAAAAAATGTATGTTGCACAGCGGAAAGCAGTTGGAAATGACAGATGGAAGATTAAAACAAAGGTGATATCCCGAGAGTGGAATAAAGAAGGTATTTTCCATTTGATGATGGTATTTCTGATTATGATTCCGGTATTTCTGTTTCTGTATTATGTTTATTACAGTGATAATCAGCCACAGGGAAGATATCTTATGCCTGCATTATATCCTCTGATGTACTTTGTTACGCTGGGCTGGAATAATATTCTGACAAAAACAGTGAAAAATGAAAAGGTGCGGAGTCTGATATACAGAGTACTGACTGTACTGTTGGTGATTTCGCCATTTGCCTGCTGGGCATTTTTAATCTTGCCTTAAAAGAAATAAAGGGACTGCCGCATGAAAAGCTTTTGCGGAAGTCCCTTAAATTTATTTATTTTATCTATCAAAGAAATGGTTACTGTCTGGTATTCAGAAGTAGGCTTCAGGATTTGATCACTTTGATCATCAGGAACAGGAAAAACAGCAGGAATGCTGCTCCGATCGCCCCGATGATATAATAAGGAGCAGTTGTATGGGAAGCAGAATATGCCTGTGCTGCCTCCATATTCTTCTGACCGGTTACTGCGGCATCATTTGTCTGCTGCTCTGCGTCTTCCAGAATAGCAGTTCCTACAGGAGTTCCTCCAAAGTAATACTGGCGTGTGATCTGTCCGTCAGAAGAAGTATCTTCTGTGGTCAGATTATCTTCTGTGGCACCGTTTGGTGCAATGACTGTACCACCGGAAAGACGGTTAAAATCATCGTCTGCGATGGTAAGGGGTGCAAAATTGTCAAAACCATAATTGAGAAGCGCGATCGCTTCATCATCGGTAACACCGGATGCGCCATTTAATACAATGCATACCAGTTTCATGTTATTTTTGGAAGCTTCACATACCAGGGTACTTCCGGAAGCTTCTGTGTACCCTTCCTTACCGCCGATACAGGGTTTATAATAACCGTCGCTGGTGCTGTTTATCATGGTAAAATTGTTTGTAAGTACACGTTCACCGCCGGAAACATTTGTTGCCGGAAGTGTATAGGAAGTAGTTGCTGCAATGGTGCGGAAAGTGTCATTTGCCATAGCTGCTTCCATGATCAGAGCCATATCATGGGCGGTGATATGCTGGTTCTCATCAGGAAGGCCGGTAGGATTGGTAAAGACAGTATTGGTGCAGCCAAGTTCCTGTGCCCGGGTATTCATTATCTGTACAAAAGCATCCACAGAATCTCCCACATGTTCAGCTACCTGCAGTGCGATATCATTGGCAGAGGCAACCATGATGGCATATAAACATTGTTCCATGGTGAAAACCTCATCTAACTGTGAGGAAATATTGGCTCCTCCGTCAGTAACACCGGAAACACCGGTTGCAGTCATGGTTACCTGTTCATCCAGACTGCTGTTCTCAAGAGCAACCAGGCAGGTCATGATCTTGACTGCGCTTGCAGGGTAAAGGGGCTGATCTGCATTTTTGGAATACAGGACTGTGTTAGTGGAAGTTTCCATTACAATTGCTGCGGCAGACGAAATATCGGAAGCCTGGGGCCATCCGTCGATACCGTTGGTGACTACGACAGACGGATCTGCTGTCTGTGCGGCGGCGTCTGTATTCTGGGCTGTTTCTTCAGCAGCAGATACCGGAAACTGTGAAAACATGGTGACAGCACCAAGTCCCAGAGCCAGCAGGGCTGCAGTGATTCTTTTTTTCTTTATCATCATGGTATATAATACTCCTGTGCATAAGAATGTTGAAAAGTAACTGTTCATTGTATGTGAACAGTAACCATAAAAACAATAACAGTATAACACATTTCTCTCCTTTCTTGCAAAAAATATCATACAATGTTAAAATAAAAAATCATAGTAAAAATCGAGGTTATCATATGAGTAAAAAACCATCTGCAGGAGGAAAAATCCAGTGGACGAAAATGTTCAGGAAGCTTTCCCCCTATACGATCCGGAAAGGGTTCCGCTACATGAAGCATTATGGACCAAAGGAATTCTGGATCAGGCTGCATGAACGTTTTGAACCGGAAGAAGTACCATATGGTCCATGGTACCGGGCTTACATTCCGACGGAGGAAACACTGGAAACACAGAGGAAACAGAAATTTGATTATTCACCGCTGATCAGCATTGCAGTTCCGGCTTATCAGACACCTGTAGAATTTTTGAGACAGATGATAGAATCACTGATCGTTCAGACTTATTCAAACTGGGAGCTGTGTATCGTAAATGCAAGTCCTGACAATGAGGAGATGCAGAAAGTACTGGCAGAATATTCAGCCGGAGATTCCCGGGTAAGATTCTGCAATCTCAAAGAGAACCTTGGCATTGCAGAGAACACAAACCGCGCGTTTGCAATGGCAAAAGGTGAATTTGTGGGGCTTCTTGACCATGATGACCTGCTGGCACCCAATGCATTATATGAGATCGTGAAAATACTGCAGGATCATCCGCAGGCAGATGCGCTTTATACAGACGAGGATAAGGTTACAACAGAACTGGACGAGCATTTTCAGCCACATCTGAAACCGGATTTTAATCTGGATCTCCTGCGTTCCAATAATTATATCTGCCACTTTTTTGTAGTGCGAAAGAGTATTGTAGAAAAGGCCGGAGGTTTCCGAAAAGAATTCGACGGAGCTCAGGATTACGATTTTATCTTTCGCTGTACGGAGAATGCCGGAGAGGTTTTACATGTTCCGGAAATCCTGTATCACTGGAGAACACACAAAGCCTCCACTGCAGATAATCCTGCCAGTAAAATGTACGCATTTGAAGCCGGCAAGAGAGCAATAGAAGCTCATCTTGAGAGAACAGGTACGAAAGGCGAGGTAAGCCATACACAGGATCTGGGCTTTTACCGGGTGAAATATCCGGTGCAGGGAAAACCTCTGGTGTCTGTTATCATACCAAACAAAGACGAGAAAGAGACTCTTCAGACCTGTCTGGAAATGCTGGAGAAGAATACCGGTTATCAGAATTTTGAAATCATAATCGTGGAGAATAACAGTACCACTGATGAGATTTTCCGATATTATAAAGAGCTTTCCGGAAACCGGAAGATCCATCTTTTGAGATGGGGAAAAGAATTTAATTATTCTGCCATCAATAACTTTGCTGCGGCGCATGCAAAGGGAGAATATCTGCTTTTCCTGAATAATGATGTAAAATCCATCAATCCGGACTGGCTGGAAGAAATGCTTGGAGTGTGTCAGCGTCCGGAAGTGGGCGGTGTCGGAGCAAAGCTCATTTATCCGGATAATACGATCCAGCATGCAGGATGTGTGATCGGAATGGGCGGTATTGCGGGGCATATGTTCGTAGATATGCCTGCGGACCGTACCGGCTATCTGCATAAGGCATCCCTTCTTCAGGATATGAGTGCAGTGACTGCCGCCTGTCTGTTGATGAAGAAAGAGGTTTTTGAGCAGGCAGGAGGATTTACAGAAGAACTGGCTGTGGCATTTAATGATGTGGATCTTTGCCTGAAAGTAAGAAAAAATGGCTATCTGATCGTATATGATCCCTATGCGAAGCTTTATCATATGGAATCAAAGACCAGAGGAGCTGAGGACAGCAAGGAGAAAGTGCGCCGTTTTCAGACGGAGATTGAATATATGCGATGTCACTGGATAGACATTCTCAAAAACGGAGATCCCTGTTATAACAAAAACCTGTCTCTTACCAAATGGAATTATTCTCTGAAGCCAATCCCGGGAATGGAGACAGAAGCAGGACAGAAAAAAGAGAAGACAGGGAGGAAATCATGCAGGAAGTATCAGTGATCATTCCGAATTTTAATGGGATGGCTTATCTGGATGGCGTACTTGCAGGTCTGGAGTGTCAGACTGTAAGCAATTTTGATGTAATTCTTGTGGATAATGGATCCAATGACGGAAGCTGTGCTTTTGTTGCTGCAAGGTATCCATGGGTCCATCTGATCGAACTGCCGGAGAATTTCGGATTCTGTAAAGCGGTCAATGAAGGGATCAGAGCATCACGCTCACCTTATGTACTGCTTTTAAACAATGATATTGAAGTAACGGAGAATTTTATAGAAGAAATGCTGTCAGCCATCAAAAGGCATCCCAAAGCTTTCTCCTGTGCTGCCAGAATGATTCAGTTTCATGACAGGGACAGGCTGGATGATGCAGGAAACTATTACTGCGCGCTTGGATGGGCTTATGCAAGAGGTAAGGGGAAAGATATCCATACCTATGAAAAGGAAGAGAAGATTTTTGCTTCCTGCGCAGGAGCTGCTATTTACAGAAAGAAGATCTTTGATGAGCTGGGATATTTTGACGAAGAACATTTTGCATATCTGGAGGATATGGACGTGGGATACCGGGCCAGGATCTATGGATATGAAAACTGGTATGCACCTGATGCCATGGTATACCATGTGGGAAGCGGTACCAGCGGATCCAGATATAATCAGTTCAAAATCCGGTATTCTTCCAGAAATAATATTTATCTGATATACAAAAATATGCCGGTGTTACAGATTATTATCAATCTTCCGTTTCTTGTTGCAGGATTTGGAATCAAAATTCTGTTTTTTACGCTGAAAGGATTCGGAAGAGAGTATATTGCGGGAATTAAGAATGGATTCCAGATCAGCAAAAAAAATCATAAAATACCTTTTGAATTTCAAAATCTGTCAAACTATTTTAGGATTCAAGTTGAATTGTGGGTGAATATCTTCAGGCGTTTGTGCGGATGATAAGAAAGAAAGATAAATTTTTATTGCTTTTATAAAACAACTATTATAATATAGAAACGATAAAAAAATGAGGTGACAAAAGATTGCTAAAGGACAATGAAAAGAATTTCAGTCGTCTCCATATGATCATTGATGCAATTGTACTGGTACTGTCATATTTTCTGGCATGGCTGATCCGTTTTGTTGGTCCTATGGCAGCAACAGCAGTCAGAACCAGAAGCTTTCAGCAGTATATGCTGATGCTGGTTTTTATTGTACCGGTTTATCTGTTGTTGTATCAGGCTTTCACATTGTATACTCCCATGCGGATGCAGGGGCGTCGGCTTGTATTGGCTAATATTGTAAAGGCCAACTCGCTTGGGCTCCTTATTCTGATGTTTACATTTTACATGATAGATGAGAGTGATTTTTCCCGTTCTACTTATATTATGTTTTATGTAATCAATATTGTGCTTCAGTGGTGTGCCCGAATGTTGATTTTCGCTCTTCTGAGAGATATGAGAGAGAAGGGACTGAATCAGAAACAGATGATCTGTGTGGGATACAGCCGCGCAGCAGAGGAATACATTGACAGAGTTCTTGCCAATCCTCAGTGGGGATATGTGATCCGCGGAATACTGGATGACAATGTTCCGGCAGGAACAGAGTACAAGGGAATCAAAGTTCTTGGAAGGATTGCCAATCTGAATATAATACTTCCGGAGAACCGGCTGGATGAAATAGCGATCACTCTGGGCTTAAGTGAATATTACCGCCTGGAAGAGATTGTAGCACTGTGTGAAAAATCCGGAGTACACACCAAGTTTATCCCGGATTATAATAAGATCATTCCGACAAAACCATACACAGAAGATATACTGGGACTTCCGGTTATCAATATCCGTTATGTACCGTTGAACAATACATTCAATGCACTGGTCAAGCGGGCGATGGACATTGCAGGATCTATTGTTGGAATCATAGTAACCTCACCGCTGATGCTGTTAATGTGTGCTATCATTAAGCTGACATCACCGGGACCACTGATCTATAAACAGGAGAGGGTTGGACTTCATAACCAGACTTTTCGGATGTATAAGTTCCGTTCCATGGAAGTACAGCCGGAATCAGAAGAGAAAAAGGCATGGACAGTAAAGAATGACCCAAGAGTAACACCCATCGGAAAGTTTATGCGTCACACCAGTATTGATGAACTGCCACAGCTTTTCAACATACTGAAGGGTAACATGAGCCTTGTGGGACCACGACCGGAGCGGCCGTTTTTTGTAGAGAAATTCAGAGAAGAAATCCCGAGATATATGGTGAAACATCAGGTTCGCCCGGGACTTACCGGCTGGGCTCAGGTGAATGGTTACCGCGGAGACACATCCATAAGAAAAAGAATCGAATATGACCTTTATTACATTGAAAACTGGAGCATAGGGCTGGATATCAAGATTATATTCCTTACATTTTTCAAGGGATTTATAAACAAAAATGCATATTAAGATAAGGGGAAAAAGTCATGGCTAAACCAGGAAAAAAGAAAAAAGTACTGTTTGTGCTTGAAATCATTGTACTGCTGCTGTTTATTGGCGGGCTGTATGTGTATGGACAGATTTCTTCCAGGCTGGATAAGATCGAGCAGCCGGAACTGAAAAAGGAAAAAATAGTCGTAAACCAGGAAGCACCAAAGATGACAGGATACAAGACCTATGTGCTGTTTGGTATTGATACCAGAGGGGAAGGCTCCCAGTATTCTGCACAGAACAGTGATACCATGATCATTGTGAGTGTAAACAACGATACAAAAGAAGTGCGTATGGTTTCCGTATACAGAGATACACTTCTCAATGTTGGAGATGATACCTATACGAAGGCAAATGCAGCCTATGCGCTGGGTGGTCCGGAACAGGCGATCACCATGTTAAATACAAACCTGGATCTGGATATTTCCGATTATGCGACGGCTGATTTTTCCGCACTTGTAGAAGTGATAGATGATCTTGGCGGTCTTGATATTCCGTTATCTTATGCGGAAATTGAACATATGAATAACTATTGCGTGGAAACATCCAAGCTGACAGGAAAAGACTACACTCCGCTCGAGAAACCGGAGCCAAAGCCGGAAGATGAGGAAGCCATTGTAGGAACTTATCATCTGAACGGCGTACAGGCGACATCCTATTGCCGTATCCGTTATACTGCAAGTCTGGATATGGGACGTACAGAGCGTCAGAGACGAGTACTTGGAATGCTCTTTGATAAGGCGAAGATAGCAGGTCTTTCTTCTATCTTTAAGATTATGGATGATGTATTCCCGATGGTTACAACATCTCTTTCAAAGCAGGATATTCTGGGACTTATTCCGACTCTGATCGGATATAAATTTACAGACAGTACGGGATTCCCGCAGAAGTTTAAATTCTCCAATATCAAGGGAAGTATTATTGTTCCTACTGATCTTGAGAACAATGTAGTTGAACTTCACAAGTTCCTGTATGATGATCAGGATTATACTCCGTCTTCTGAGGTAGTGGCCCGCAGTAATAAGATACTTGAGATCGTCGGCGGAGAAAGTAAGCTGGATGATGCAGCCAAGACTACGACACAGGACACTGATACCACAAATGCAAATGACACTTTTGTATGGTCCGGCGATAATACCTCCGGCAGTACGGATAACAGCGGCGATTATGATTATGACAATGATTATGATAACGGTGGTTATGATGGCGGTTATGATAATGGCGGCGGAGATTATGGCGGCGGTGGCGATTATGATAACAGTGGTGATGACGGCAGTTATGATAATGGCGGCGATGACACCGGCAGTGACACTGGTGGTGGAGACTACGACGGCGGCGATGACACCGGTGGAGATGAGACCGGCGGCGACGATGGATTCAGCGATGATTCAGCAGCAGATTCCGGAGCAAGTTCTGAAGAACAGTAACAGGGAACTGCTATAAAAATATAAATAATAGAAAAGAGGACCATCTGTTGGAAAGGATGGTCCTCTTTTCAGATAAGGAGTGTTGAGGATGACGCATAAGGAAAAATATAATGACACTGCGACAGTTGATGTAATCATTCCTGCCTATCGTCCCGGCAGAGAATTTGGAGAACTGCTGCACAGTCTGGAAGAACAGGAATACCGTCCCCGCAGGATTCTGGTTATGAATACGGGAGAGCAGTACTGGAACAGAGAATGGGAGAAATGTCCGATCCTTGAGGTTCATCACCTGGAACAGAAGGATTTTGATCATGGCGGAACCAGAAGAAGGGCAGCAGAACTTTCGAATGCAGATATTATGATCTTTATGACACAGGATGCTCTCCCTGCTGATAGAAAAGTAATTGGAAATCTTGTCTGTGCTGTCAGTGAAAATCCGGGTGCAGGAGCAGCCTATGCAAGACAATTACCCAGGGCAGACTGTCGCTTTCTGGAACGTTATACCCGTTCTTTTAATTATCCGGAGCAGTCCTCGGTAAAGTCGCTGGCTGATATTGATAAGTACGGGATCAAGACCTATTTCTGTTCTAATGTGTGTGCGGCCTATGATAAAGGGATTTATCTGAAAACAGGCGGTTTTACAGAGCGGGCGATTTTCAATGAAGATATGATCTGTGCCGGAACAATGATTCAGAAAGGCTATTCAGTTGTCTATGCAGCAGATGCGAGAGTGTATCATTCCCATAATTATTCCGGAAGGCAGCAGTTTCACAGAAACTTCGATCTGGGAGTATCCCAGGCAGAGCATCCGGAAATTTTTGAAGGAGTACCTTCTGAGGGAGAGGGAATCCGTCTGGTAAAAAGAAGCCTGGGCTATCTGATAAGAACGGGACACTTCTGGCTGATTCCTCAGCTGATCTGGCAGAGCGGAATGAAATATGCAGGATATTTTCTGGGGAAAAGATACAGAAAACTTCCCCGGAAAGTTGTTCTTGCATGTACCATGAGTCCATATTACTGGAACAGAAAATAAAGGTAAGAGGATGACCTTAAGACACGCCAATTTACGATAATTGTCACATTTTGAACACAATTAATTGATATACTGATTCCAGAGTTCAGGAGAAGAATTGCTGTAACTGTGCAGAAATAAAACAGTTACAGATCATTGTTTATTTCGGGGAGTGTTCCGATAAACAGTAATACAGGAACAGAAGGGAGCAGATTACATGAATGATGAAAGAAACCTGGGTGAAAAAACAGATGATTCCGGTCAGCAGCCCAGATATGAACATTATCAGTTCCATGAAGAACAGAGAACTGTTTTGAAACCATCCGGTCCCTCTGGACACAGAAGAAATCAGAATTCTTTTCAGAAAAAAGCAGGGGCGACAATCGCATTGGCTGTGATCTTTGGCCTGGTGGCGGCAGTTGTATTTCAGGCGGCAAATTTTGCAGCAGACAGATTCCTGAATACAGGTAAGTCTTCGGTGCAGATTAAAACTACAGACAGTGTGGATCTTCAGGAAACGGCATCAGATGACAGCACTGCCGATAAGGTGCTGTCTGACTCTGAGAATGGAACAGTAGCAGCAGTGGCTCAGGCTTCCATGCCTTCTGTAGTTGCGATCACTACGGTCAGTGTTCAGGAAATACCAAGCTTTTTCGGATATAGTTCCCACCAATATAAGAGTGCGTCAACAGGTTCAGGGATTATCGTTGGAGATAATGATGATGAGCTTCTGATCGCAACGAATAATCACGTGGTGGATGGAGCTACAACTCTGAGTGTCTGCTTTATCGGGGATGATGTGGCAAATGCAGAGACAGAGACTGTGAATGCGGGAGATAATGGAGATCTGAATGTAGAGGATGCGGTCAGTGCCAAGATTAAGGGTACAGATGCTGATAATGATCTGGCAGTAGTTGCGGTGAAGAAATCGGATATCCCTGAGGACACTTTAAATCAGATCAAGATTGCTCAGATAGGAAGTTCGGATGATCTGGCAGTAGGGCAGCAGGTAGTTGCGATCGGTAATGCGCTTGGATATGGTCAGTCTGTAACATCAGGCTGGATAAGTGCATTGAACCGGACGATTTCTACAGATGACGGAACGAACAGTACAGGGCTGATCCAGACGGATGCTGCGATTAATCCGGGTAACAGTGGTGGTGCACTGGTAAATGCCAAAGGTGAATTGGTTGGTATCAATTCAGTGCTTTCTTCTCCGACAGGTGCTTATGCAGGATACGGTTTTGCTATCCCGACCAGCATTATGACGAAAGTAATTGCCGACTTGAAACAATATGGAACAGTACAACGTGCATTGCTCGGTATTCGTGGTGGTTCTATCGGTAGCAGTTTGATGGACGACCGTCAACCGATTGACAAATCCGGTAAGACATTGGCAGATAAAGCTAAAGAACTGGGTGTTGTAGAAGGAGTATGGGTTTCTGAAATCGTAGAGAATGGTTCTGCTGCAGGAGCTGATATCAAAGTCGATGACGTAATTATCGGTGTGGATAATAAGAAAGTATCTAATATGGCCGACTTGCAGGAAGCTCTTGCGAAACATCGTCCGGGTGATAAAGTGAAAGTGAAACTGATGCGCGATAAGAAGGAAAAGACCGTTGAAGTAACGTTGAAGAACGAGCAAGGTACTACCAAGATCGTGAAGGATGCAGGCATGGAAATCCTGGGAGCTGCTTTCAAAGAGTTGCCGGATGACGTGAAGAAGCAATTGAATTTGGGCTACGGTCTGCAAGTGACAGGAGTTTCTTCCGGTAAGATGTCAGATGCAGGAGTTCGCAAAGGTTTCATCATCCTGAAAGCTAACGACCAGCCGATGCGTAAAGTCAGCGATCTGGAAGAAGTAATGAAAGCTGCTGTTAAGTCTCCGAACCAGGTATTATTCCTGACCGGTGTGTTCCCATCAGGTAAACGCGGATATTTCGCTGTCGATCTGACTCAAGAGTAATATATAAAAATAAGGTAAGAAGATTGCAGGATAAGCTAATGAAATAGAAAAAGGATGCCGTCAATCAACTTGTCGGCATCTCTTTTTGTTTTATTAGTAGAAAAATATAGTGTAAAAGTTACTTAATTTTGTATGTTAACAAATTATTTGTCGTAACTTTGCACTCCAAATCTGTTTTTAAAGAATGAGACAACTAAAGATTACCAAAAGTATCACTAACAGAGAGAGCGCTTCT
>ENA-OPCC01000597-OPCC01000597.1-human-gut-metagenome-genome-assembly--contig:-NODE-597-length-18055-cov-3.558167_pt1 | contig 18055 bp, 19 predicted proteins | sample MGYA00241558_ERZ501467 | MGnify/ENA primary metagenome ERZ501467 (study PRJEB25962, sample SAMEA2042620) | human gut metagenome | biome: human gut; feature: human-associated habitat; material: faeces...
CACATCCGATCACAAGCACTGTATCTCCCATCTGAATTTCTGCTGTTTCAATACTATGTACTACGCAAGAAACAGGTTCAATGATAGATGCTTCTTCCGGAGTTACATTTTCATATTTAAACATACAATCTGGTGATACCAACATATACTCACTTAATCCACCCATTCCTTTATGAGGCATTCCTTCCAGATGTGCACTATGGTTAAAGTGATCACAGCTCTGGGAGTTTCCTGTTTTACAATAAAAACAGTTTCTACACTGCAAAGTTGCCCCTACAACAACTTTATCTCCAACTGCCCATTCTGTACGATTTACTTCGTCTCCAAGTTCTACAATATGCGCTGCAATCTCATGTCCTCCAATAAATGGAAATTCTACTTTATTTACTCCCGTATAAACTCTCTGTTCCCATGTACAGATTGCTGTCGCATCAATTTTTACTAATGCTTTATTTCCTTTTGGAACAGGTCTTTCACATTCCTGAAGTTCAATTTCTTTGATTCCTGTAAATACCGCCGTTTTCATTGTTTCAGCCATTATTCTTCTCCCTTTCCTTTATTTTTTATCCTAAAATTCCTGTAATACCACAAATCAAACCAATTACAACAAGCACTAACATAACTGTTGTTGATTTCATCTGTTTATTCTTTAATAAATATAATGTCAATAATGTAATTCCAAGTGGAACCCCACCTTTTAATAATTTATCTAAAATATCTGTCTGAAGCATTAATTTTGATGCACCAATCTGAATCTTCATTTTTGAAGTTGCACTAACATAATTTGCCGTCAGAGACCCTAACACTGTTGCGCCCATAATGGACGCTGCCTGAATCAGCTGTTTCATCTTTCCCCCACTTAATATTGCCTCTACTCCAGCCTTACCTGTTGTATATCCTTTCATATACATAAAATAAGCAATTGGATACATGACTGCTGCCATGATCAATGCAAATACTAATGCACCAATAACATTTCCACCCGATGCAATACTAATACCAACTGCCAGTGCGATCGGCTGTAATGTTCCTTGCCATAAAGTATCTCCAATTCCAGCCATTGGTCCCATCAAACCTGTTTTAATATTGTTGATCGCATCATCATCAATATCTGCTCCATTTGCCCGCTCTTCTTCCATTGCAAGAACCATTCCATTGATAATTCCTCCAAAATGAGGCTCCGTGTTGTAAAATGACATATGTCTTTGCATAAATTTCTTCTGCTCTTCTTTATTCCCAGGATATAATTTTTCTGGAATATGAGACATTGACTGTAATATACCACTTGCCTGTAAGCGTTCATAGTTATAGTTTGAATGTGAGAAAAATGTCCATTTTAAGAAAGCTTTCCATACATCTTTTTTGCTTAATTTAATTTTATTTTCTTCCATCATCTATCTCCTTTAAATGAAATCCTCATCTGCATCATATGATTCCACAACCGCTGCTTTTTCTTCTGTTCTTGCAATTAAATCTGTATAAATATATGCTACAATTCCTGCAATAATAGCGATTGGCATTGTTGCCAAATTCAAATAAACTGCAATAATAAATCCTAGAATATACCACATCAAAATACCTGGTTTGCTAATTGCTCGAAGATTCATTGCGATACCGATTGCTGGTAAGATTCCACCAATAACTTCCAATGTTCTTAATGGTGTACCATCTAAAAGTGTAATAATTTTTGTTACAACACCTGATCCAAAATAACAACCCAATGCCACTGGAATTGCACCAAGTAAAAGTGCTACGATCTGTGGTGGAACAATATGAAGGAATTCTGCTTTTTTCATATTTCCTTCATCGGCCGCCTTATCAATCATATGTACAAAAAATACGTCAATTGTCATATGGAGTACCCATATAATCGTTCCTAAAAGGCCAATTGGAACTGCCATCGCGATTGCTGCTTCCGGTTTTACACCTGCTGCCATTGCAAGTGCCGTACCTAATGTTCCTGCAAGTCCTGGATCTGTAGGAGGTGCTCCACCAGCTGAAATATATGCAATAAATGGTAACTGAATTGCTGCTCCAATGATCGCTCCCTGCACTGGATCACCAAGAATGCACCCAACAAGTACACCTGATACTAACGGTTTTTGTAAAATCGTACTTCCAAGAAGTGTTGTCCATGGAGTACCATTGATTCCAAGATAATATAGCAGACCAATCAAAATTGCCTGAATCACTGAAATTGTCATTTTTCTCTCCTTCTCTTATAATAATTTTGAAACATCAACTGCTGCATCTTCCGCAATGATCTGAATTTCTACTTTTGTTCCTGCATCAATCATTGTTTTTAACATTTCTTTTTCTTCTTCAGATGCTGAAATATTTTTATAAAATTTTTCTCTATTCTTTGCTGCACCCATTCCACCAATATTTACCTTGTCAAACTTCACTCCTAATTTCATCATCTTACAGATTGTTGCTGGATATTTTACAAGTATGATCACTCTATCGGATTCGGGAAATCCTTTTATCAGACGATTTGCCGCTTTTTCTGCTGTAAAAACCCCCAATCCAACATTTTTGGGAACTGCATTTTTTAATACTGTCTTTAAAAATGGATCCTGTGCTGAACGATCATCAACAACCATAATCTTTGTAGCGCTTGTATAGTTTAACCATGATGTCATAACCTGTCCATGAATTAAACGGTCGTCAATTCTCGTTAATACGATACTGTTACTCATTCTGCTTCCTCCTCATATATTTAAAAATCATCATCGTCATCTTGTGTCATTGATTGTGTCAGTTCTTGATATTTTTCATGAACCAGCACTTGATTTTGCACTCCTGCCTGTTTACACCTGTCACAAAGTTCTTCAACTGTACTACCTTCTCTTGTTAAAAACGCTTCAACAAGCATTGGCATATTCAGTCCTGCAATTGCTTTCACTTCTGGTTTTTGACTGATCAATTTCATAACTGCATTAGAAGGACTTCCTCCAAATATATCTACAAAAACAAGTACGCCATCTCCGTCATCAAGTTCTTCATATGCTGTCTGTACCTTGTCTGAGAACTCATCAATTCCATCGCCATGAAATAATCCGATTGTTTTTACCCCTTCCTGTTTTCCTGCGATCAGTTCCACCGCATTTAGAATTCCTTCTGCAAACCCTCCATGCGTTGCAATTAAAACACCTACCATTTTTTCTCCTTTCTTTAAGTTACCTTTCATTGATGATTTCATTGTAACAGCATAATTTTGAAAATATTTTCCGCTTGTTTTTTCAAAATTTTCATTAATTCCCCTTTTTCTTAGCAAAACTGCCACTTTCTCATCTTGAAAATCTGTTTTTTTCATTTTCAAAGTTGCTTTTTCGTCTCTAAAAAAACAAAAAAATCCATGAAACACTGTCTATGTATACAATGTTCCATGGATTCTTTATTATTTTTACTATTTTATAACGTTAAGTAATCAATCAAGGTCCGTGCAATAATATGTAAAGGCAATCTAGACATTACGTTAAATTCTTCAATCATACTATTATTTTTTTTACGTCCCCCAAGGATTGACAAATCAGAATACTTTTCTAATGACGTTCCCTGAATACAACAGCAAGTAATAACTGTTGCTCCCACTTCTTTTGCAAATTTTGCTGACATTTCCAATTCTGGAGTACTGTTTTTTAAAGTAAAAATCATCACGATATCATTTTCTTTAAATAATTCTTCAACATCCATTTGAGAATTGCCTAGAGCTCCTTTTAAACCATCTATACAAAAAACATTTCCATCTTTGTCTAAAACCATTTTTTCTTCAATAGTTTTTTCACCATTATCATTCTCTTTTACCCAACGAAAATGATATTCCATATCACCTTCTTTGTTTCTTTCAATTGTCACATATGTTTCTCCTAAAGAAACTGGTCCTAATTTTGTTTCTATTACCAAATCTTTATAATATTTAGTCTCTACTAATTGACTTTCATGTTTGCCAATTTGTTCTTTTACACCTTCATTAACTTCTATAAATCTCTTTAATTCTTCTTTTTCTATCCTTTTTTGACTCATTACAATATTCTCTCCTTTTAAGAAATAAATCTATACAATTTTTCCTATCAAATCATATTCTTTTACTTCTGTTACTTTCACATTGACAAAAGAATTTACTTTACTTTCAAAATTATTATTTTCAACATAAATAATTCCATCTTCTTCTGGAACATCTTGTGATGTCCTACCTATTAAATATTTTCCATCAAATGAAATATCTTCTATTAATACTTCAACATTTTTTCCTATTTTATTTTTTAAGTTTTCATTTGATACTTTTTGTTGTATTGACATAATTTTATTATATCTTGATTTTTTTGTGTTTCCATGTATTTGTTTTGGAAGTCTTGCTGCTGGCGTTCCTTCTTCTTTAGAATACATAAATGTTCCTAACTTATCAAATTTTGTTTTTTCTGTATTTTGTGTTACAAAACTACGAATTAATTTAATATTAGTTAAGTTTTCTTTTATTCTTAAGGTTAGCTTGTCTAACTGTAAATTAGCTTTTTGATAAATTTTACTCGCAGATTTTGCAATTAGCAAAATTACTAGAAATAGTATAATACTTGCTACAAGAACATTTATTGCAATTTGTATGTTTATTAATGAAATCATAATAATTGAGCCAATAAAAATAAATGGAACTCTTATTACTAATCTTATAAACATAGCAATTCCTGTTTCTAAATTAGTAACATCATTAATAATTCGATTTACTATGGCAGAACTACCAATGCTATTTAATTTATTAGAAGGAACTTTTTGAATATGAGCAAATAATTTTTCGCGTAAAGTTTTGCTATATCCTTGTGAAGTAATTGCAGCTATGTATTGTGCACTACAAGCGAAAATAAGTCCTAATAATACAAGTATAATTAATCCAACAGAGTAGTATATAAGCTCTGTAGAAGAAAATCTATTATAATTATCTATAAAAAAGGCAATAATAATTGGCAATAGTACTTCTATTATTGCTTCTAACAATTTTAATATTGGTCCAACTATTAAATTTATTTTATATTTTTTTAAATATATTAATAATTTCTTCATAAAACTAAATCCTTTCGTAACTTGTAAAGTCAAAATTATTATATCATTAAAGTAATAAAAATATGTAGTTATTTCATATAAAAAATATACATATATAAGTGGACATTTTGTGGTATATAATATAAAATGTACTATAGATTTAGGAGGAAAAAGATGAAAGCTTTAGTTACAGGCGCATCATCAGGAATAGGAGAGGAAATAGCTAAAGAATTAGCAAAAAGAGGATATGATATAATTCTTGTAGCTAGAAATGAAGAAAAATTAAAAGATGTTGCCTCAAAGATAAAAACAAATACTAGAATAATAACTATGGATTTATCTAATAAAGAAAATTGTGAAAAGCTATATGAAGAAACAAAAAATGAAGACATAGATATCTTAATAAATAATGCAGGCTTTGGCGTTCATGGAAAATTTTACGATACGGATTTAGATAAAGAAGTGCAAATGATAGAAACTAATATAACTGCAGTTCATATTTTAATGAAATTGTATTTAAAAGATATGATAAAAAAAGATAGAGGTCACATTTTAAATGTTGCTTCTATGGCAGCTTTTGGACCAGGTCCATTGATGAGCTCATATTATGCATCAAAAGCATATGTTTATAGATTGTCACAAGGTGTAAAAACAGAATTAAGGAAAAATAATTCAAAAGTTAAAATTTCGGTATTATGCCCAGGACCAGTAAGAACAAATTTTAATAAAGTGGCAGGAGTAGATTTTGCGGCACCATCATTAAGCAGCGAATATGTTGCAAAATATGCAGTAAAGAAACTGCTAAAAAATAAATTTACAATAGTTCCTGGTACTTTTATGAAAATAACTAGATTTTTCGAGAAAATAATGCCACATAATTTAGTAAGCAATGTTTCTTATTTTGTAAATTACCGCAAAGATAAATGAACTTTAGGGACGGGGTTAAAAGTTCAAAAGTGCATATAAAATTCAAATTTTATGGTAGGATTAAAGTTCATAAATGTTTAATTTATTTGCAATACTAGGTAAAATAAAGGAGAAAAATTATGAAATTAATGTTTGCATCAGATATACATGGAAATGCATATTTTTGTAATAAACTTAAAGAGGCATATAATAAAGAACAACCAGAAAAATTAATTTTATTAGGAGATTTACTATATAATAAATCACTTCTATCATTTGGAAGAAATAACGAAAGGCAGAAAACAGCTGGAATCCTGAATGACTTAATGGATTATATAATTGCAGTAAGAGGAAATTGTGATACAGATTTAGACCAAGCATTATTATATTTTCCAATAATGAGTGATTATAAAAAATTAAATGTTGATGGATATGAATTTTTCATAACACATGGTCATTTATATAATAGATATCATTTACCGCCTTCAGATAAAAAGGTAATTTTAATACATGGGCATACACATGTACCATGTATAGAAAATACAAAAGAATATATGTACCTAAATCCAGGTTCTATATCTGACCCAAGAGAAGGAAATTCTAATACTTATATGATATACGAAAATAAAGAATTTATAATTAAAGATTTAGAAGGACACGAGTTTAAAAGTATAAATTTAGATGAATGCTATTAATTATGATAAAATAAAATATCATATAGTATATGGAAAAGTAAAAAATTTATATATTCATATAAAAAATGGTGAGGTAATAGTAAAAGCACCTAGGTTTATTACTAAAAAATACATAGATAAAATTGTAGAACAAAAAAGAAATTGGATATTAAAAAAGTTAGAAGAAAGTAAAAATAAGCCAGAGGAAAGAGAATATACTAAAACAGATATAGAAAATTTAAAAACTAAATTAGAATATATTTTTCCAGAATTAATAAAACAAACAAATTTAGTTCCAAATAAGATAAGAATTAGAAATATAAAATATGCTTGGGGAAGTTGCTCAAGTAATAAGAATATAACAATAAATCTGAAGCTGGTTAATAAATCAGAAGAGGAAATTAAATATGTTGCATTACATGAATTATGTCATTTAAAATATATGAATCATTCAGATAAATTTTGGAACTTAGTAGAAAAATATATGCCTAATTATAAAGAGATTAGAAAACAATTAAAAAACAATAGATAAGACAGGAGATACAAAAATGATAAGTTCAAAAGATGGAATAATAGGTTTTGCAATAGGGGATGCAATGGGAGTTCCAGTAGAATTTACCAACAGGGAAAAACTAATGAGAAATCCTATAACTTCGATGGAAGGCTTCATGAGCCATAATGTTCCAAAGGGGACTTGGTCAGATGATACATCTATGACAATCGCCACAATGGACTCGATAATTAATTCTAATGGAGATATTATAGCAAATGATATGGCAAATAGATTTTTAGAGTGGATGGAAAAGGGAGAATATACACCAGGTGGAAAAATCGTTGATATCGATAGGACAACTTTAAGAGCTCTAGGTAAATATAAAACAACAAGAAGAAGTGCTGTCAATTGTGGATGTACAAGTAATACAGACAATGGTAATGGATCATTAATGAGAATGTTACCAATAGTGTATTACTCATATTTAAACTGGTTAGAGCAGGACAAAATTTTAAAATTAGTCGCTGGCATATCATCAATTACACATGCAAATGAGCTAGTAATTATGGGATGCTATATGTATGTTAATTATGCCATTGAATTATTAAATACTAATAACAGAAAAGCAGCATATTCCAAAATTCAAAATTTAGATTATTCTATGTTTTCTATGCCAACAATAAGAGCATATACTAGAATTTTGGATCATGAAATTTACCATTATGGTATAGACGAAATAAAGTCATCAAGTTATATAGTAGATACATTAGAAGCAGTTTTATGGGTACTTATAAATACAGATACATATAATCAAGCGATAATTGGAGCAATTAACTTGGGTAGTGATACAGATACAATTGCAGCTTGTACAGGAGGCTTAGCTGGAATTATTTATGGAATAAAAAGTATTAATTCAGATTGGAAGATTGATTTACGTAAATATTCCGAAATTATAGATATTTGTGAACAATTTGATGAAGTATTATATAAACTAAATGAAAAAGAAATTGATAATAATACAGTAAATAAAAATGATATATTAAGAAGAATAGAAATTGTTAATAATGAAATAACTGAGGTTCCAGCAGATGCATTAGTTTGTGCCAATACATCTGGTAATTTAGGAAGAGGGGGAGAAGGTACAATATTTTCTAGAGCTGGAATAGAGCTAGAAAACAAATGTAGAGAATTTGACGAATTAAGTAAAGGACAAGCTAAAGTAACAAGAGCATATAGAATTGATACAAAATATATTATTCATACAGTTGTACCAAAGTGGTATGATGAAAGTGAAACAAATCAAAATGAATTATTAGAAGAATGCTATAAGAATATCTTTAGAATTTCTGCAGATTACGATATTAAAAGTATTGCAATTCCTACACTTGGAATTGGAGCATGTAGGGCTCCTGTTGATATAGCAGTAAAGATTGCAATAGATGGTATAATAAATAACTTTTTTAGAAATACTGATATAGATAAAATTTACATAGTTTGTAACGATTCTAGAATACAAAGGACATATATAGAATACTTAAATAGTTTATTAGATTAAAAAAACTTGGCAGTAGATGTTTTTTCTACCGCCAAGTTTTTAGTGCGTCTAAAAAAGGAAATATAGGGAAAAAGGGACATTGCTAAAATCCCTAATATTTTACAATGTCATTATATGTTTCTATTGCATAACTATCTGTCATACCAGAAATGTATGTAATAATAGCTGTTTGATAATCTTTAATATTATTCATATCATATAAAATTTTATTTTTTAAATGAGTTCTATCTGTTTCTATATTCCAATAGCAAGAAATCCACTTTATAAAAGTATCTATTACTTTAGTATAAAATGGTTTAATACTGTTTAATTTTTCTAAAGTATTCATACCATCATAACATTCATTTAAAGTATTAAATATTTCATTTAGCACAAGACTAAAATATCTTTCTGAAGGGTTCATACATTTGTGCTTATAAATATACTTGTAATTAAATTGCTTTAATCTTTTTATTTTTTCAAATGTAGCAGTAGAGAACTTTAAACCTTCATTTGCAGATGAATTTAAACATAAATCAGCTATTAAATCACCTATAATATTAGTATTATTTAAATTAGCACTTCTAGGTTGTTCTAATAAATCATATAATTCGTTTAAATTACTATCTAGTATTCCCATAGAAATGGCATCTTCTATATCTCTGCCTAAATAAGAGATTTTATCGGAAATTTTAACAACACAACCCTCCCAAGTATATGGAGAATATTGGTTAAGTTTAATATAATCTTTTTCTAAATCGATAAATTCAGTTCTAGGTTTTAAAGAAATTTCATCAATTTCACCACAGTGAGATATAATACCATCTCTTACTGCATATGTTAAGTTTAGATTTTTTTCTTCGTTGTTAACATTTGTTAGCAATTCAATATTATCAACAAAATTTAAACCATTTCTTTCATGCCAAAAAGCTTCTAAATCATTTTCCATACAGATTCTATTTAAGATTTGTTCACCTTTATGTCCAAAAGGACTATGGCCAATATCGTGTGATATAGAAATAGCTCTTGTTAAAGTGGTATTTAAACCTAATGCTTTTGCAATGGTATAACTTGTTGCATCAACATTATTTACATGTTCAATACGAGTACAAATATGATCATTTTTTGGTAAAAAGAATACTTGGGTTTTATGCTTTAATCTTCTATAAGCATTACAATATATAATTCTATCATAATCTCTTTCGAATTCAGAACGTACATCGTTTTCTTTTTTATACAATTCATCTTTTCTTGAAATTAAATTATTCCAAGTAGGGTTAGATGGGGTAGCAGCAACACTACTAAATTTTAAATCCATTAAAATACCTCCTATAATTTATATATAAGATAGTGTACCATAAAAAGAATATAATGATAAGAAATTTTGTTCGAAAAAAATAAAAAAATTTAAAAAAGTACTTGCATTTTTTGCAAAAGAGAGTATAATATAATTTGGAAAGGTCAAAGAAAGTCAAAGTCAAAAAAGAAAACATGAACTTTAGGTGAACTTTAGGGACGGAGGTAAAAGTTCATAAATTAACATAAAAAATGAACTTTAAGCCCCGTCCCCAAAGTTCAAAGTTCAAAAGTTCACATAAAGGAAGTGAAAAAATGAGAATATCAGATTTAATAGAAGATTTTATAAAAGATATGTTAAAAACAGAAGATGAATTAGAAATACAAAGAAATGAACTTGCGGAACATTTTAATTGTGTGCCTTCACAAATAAATTACGTAATATCCACACGATTTAAACCATCACAGGGTTATTATGTAGAAAGTAGAAGAGGAGGTGGCGGTCACATAACAATTAAAAAAATACATATAACACAAAGTAATTATCTAATGCATATAATAACAAGCATTGGAGATACATTAACATCAAAAGAAGTAGATATTTTCATAAGTAACTTATTATCAGATGAAATTGTGACTAAAAAAGAAGCTAAACTTTTAAAAGTAGCAACAAGTGATAATGTACTTAATGTACCTATCGATATAAAAGATAATTTACGAGCAAGAATATTTAAAAACATGTTAATAAATTTAGTAGAAGATTAATTGGCAGACGTAAATAGTCACCAACTAAAATTAGATATTTTAAATAATTTAAGGAGGTTTTTATTATGAAATGTCAAAATTGTGGTAGAAAAGAAGCAAATGTAAAATATACACAAATTATTAATGGTGTAAAAAAAGAAATGAATTTATGTGAAGATTGTGCAAAGGAATTAGGAATAGGAAGAGAACTTAACTTTAATATGTCTATGAATTTGCCAAGCTTTTTAGGAGGATTCTTTGATGAATATAATATGGATTCTTTTATTCCAACAATCGGAGCAATAAGAGAAGAAGGATGCAATACTTGTGGTACAACATATAATGAATTTGCAAATACAGGCTTATTTGGTTGCATGGATTGCTATGATATATTTGCAGATAGATTAGATCCAATATTAAGAAATATACAAGGTTCTAACAGACATGTTGGCAGAAAAGCGAAAAGCTTGGATAAATCTATCGTAAAAAATATGGAAGCTAAGAAGAAAGAACTAGAAAAAAATAAAGAAGCAAAGAAAGAAAATAGAAAGACTAAAGAATCATTAGAGGAAGAATTAAAACAAGCTATTAGAGAAGAAAGATATGAAGATGCAGCAAAACTAAGAGACGAAATAAAAAAAATGAATGGTGATAAATAATAAAATCAGTAATTAATTCTTTAGGAGGGAAAAATATGCTAAATTGGTATTTACAAAGTGGAAAAGATTCGGATGTAATAATAAGTTCTAGAATAAGATTAGCAAGAAATATATCAAACTATCCGTTTGAAACTAAATGTAATGAAACAAAAAAAGAAGAAATAACTAAGTTAATAGAAGAAGCTATTAGTGGTAACAAATATGGAATTAAACTTTTAAAATTAAAAGATATGGATGATGTTACTATTAATAGTTTAATAGAAAAAAGATTAATAAGTCCAGACTTTGTAAGAGGTAAGGAAAAATCTAAAGCAATACTTATAAATGATGACGAAAATGTATGTGCAATGATACATACAGACAATCATATTAGTCTACAAGTATTTGGTGCAGGATTAGAGTTAGACAATTTGTTAAATCTAATTATTGAATTAGATGAATATCTAGATGAAAAACTAAAATTTGCATTTAATGAAAAATATGGATTTTTAACAGCCTGTCCTATAGAGGCAGGAACTGCTATGAAGGCGTCTGTAATGGTTCATTTACCTGCATTACAAATTACTGGTAATATTGGAAAGGTATTAGAGATAATAAATAACTTTGGTATGAATGTAACTGGAATTCATGGAGAAGGTAGCAAATCCGAAGGAGCTTTATACCAAATATCTAATAAACAAACTTTAGGAATTTCTGAAAAAGAAATTATAAAGAAATTAAAATTAATAACAGATAAAATAATAGAGCAAGAAAGAATTGCAAGAAAGTATTTAGGAAAGAATAGGTTAAATTTAGAAGACAGATTATATAGAGATTATGGTATTTTAACAAACTGCAGAAAAATTTCAGAAAGTGAATGTAAGGATTTATTATCAACATTAAAATTAGGAACAGATTTAGGAATTGTTAATGAACTAACAGACTTAAAAATAAATAAATTATTATTATATACACAAGATGCAAACTTACAAAAATATTTAGGAACAAAACTAGAAGGAATAGATTTAGATGCTAAAAGAGCAGAACTTATTAAAACAATTATAAAAGAGTAAGGAGGTAGATATTTATGACATATAAATTTACAAATAGTGCTCAAAATGTTTTAGAGATTGCAAAAGAAATCGCGATAGAATTAGGACATAATTATATAGGAACAGAGCATATATTATATGGATTAACAGAAGAAGAAAATGGTGTTGCAAGTAAAGTTTTAGAAAATCAAAATATAAATTCTGAAAATGTCTTGGAAGAAATAGAAAATTTAATAGGTAGAGATGAAGGAAGGACTATAACAAGTTTAGGGTTTACGCCAAGAACTAAAAGAGTGTTAGAAAATGCATTTTTAGAGGCAAGAAAACTAGATTCAGATTATATAGGCACAGAACATATTTTAATAGGAATAATGAGAGAAGCAGATAGTATTGCTGTAAGAATACTATTAGATTTAGGTATTAATCCACAAAAATTATATAACGAAATAGTAAAAGTATTAGAAGAAGATGAAGATATAAATAGTAGTGATAATTCTCAAACAAGAAAAACAGGAAGCTTTAATTCTACACCAACATTAAATCAATATGGAACAGATTTAACTAAAAGTGCAAGTCTTGGAAAATTAGATCCTGTAATAGGAAGAAAAAATGAAATAGAAAGAGTAATTCAAATTCTTTCTAGAAGGACTAAAAATAATCCTTGCTTAATTGGTGAACCAGGTGTAGGTAAAACAGCTGTAGTAGAAGGATTAGCAGAAAAAATTGTACAAGGTGATGTACCAGAAATATTAAAAGATAAAAGAGTTGTAACAATCGATTTATCTAGTATGATTGCTGGTGCAAAATATAGAGGAGACTTCGAAGAAAGAATAAAGAAAGCTTTAAATGAAGTAAAAAAAGCCGGAGATGTAATTCTATTTATAGATGAGATTCATACAATAGTAGGTGCAGGTTCTGCAGAAGGTGCTATTGATGCGGCAAATATTCTAAAACCTTTATTAGCAAGAGGTGAAATTCAATTAATTGGTGCTACGACTTTAAATGAATATAGAAAATATATAGAAAAAGACAGCGCGTTGGAAAGAAGATTTAGTCCTGTAACTGTTAATGAACCAACTCATGAAGAAACTGTAGAAATCTTAAAGGGTATAAGAGATAAATACGAAGCTCATCATAATATAAAAATTACAGATGAAGCTATAAATGCAGCTGTAGAATTATCTAGCAGATATATTAATGATAGATTTTTACCAGATAAAGCAATAGATTTAATTGATGAAGCTTCTTCAAAAATTAGATTATCTTCTTTAGAAGAACCTGATAGTCTAAAAGAAATGGAAGAAAAAATAGAAAAGATGAATCAAGAAAAAGAAGCTGCTGTAAAAGTACAAAAATTTGAGAAGGCTGCTAAAATAAGAGATGAAGTAAATAAACTAAAAGAAGAATTAGAAGAAGAGAAAAATAAATGGAAAAGTAAGAAGACAAAAGCAATTCCAAAACTAACAGAAGAGGATATCGCTAAAACAATTGCAAGTTGGACAGGAATTCCAGCAGCTAAAATAACTCAAGATGAAAATAAGAAATTAAAGAATTTAGATAAAGAATTGCATAAAAGAGTAATTGGTCAAAATGAAGCAGTAGAAGCAGTTGCAAAAGCAATAAGAAGAAGTAGAGTAGGACTTAAAAATCCTAATAGACCAATAGGTTCATTCTTATTCTTAGGTCCAACAGGTGTTGGTAAAACAGAATTATCTAAAGCATTGGCAGAAAGTTTATTTGGTACAGAAGATGCCATGATAAGAATTGATATGTCAGAATTTATGGAACCACATTCTGTGGCTAAATTAATTGGTGCGCCTCCAGGATATGTTGGTTTTGATGATGGTGGTCAATTAACAGAAAAAATAAGAAGAAAACCATATTCTGTAATATTGTTTGATGAAATAGAAAAAGCACATCCAGATGTTATGAATATGTTATTACAAATTCTAGAAGATGGTAGATTAACAGACAGCCAAGGTAGAACAGTTAATTTTAAGAATACAGTAATAATTATGACATCAAATATAGGTGCAAGACTAATTACAGAAAAGAAATCTTTAGGATTTACAAATTCATCAGAAGAGGATGAAAATAAGGAATATGAAGAAATCAAGAAAAACGTAATGGCAGAATTAAAGAAACAATTAAGACCAGAATTTATAAATCGTATTGATGATATTATAGTATTTCATAAATTAAATGATGAAGAAATAAATAGCATTATAGATTTATTATTAAAAAATGTAGAACAAAGATTAGTAGAACAAGGTTTAAATATTAAAATTGATAAATCTGTTAAAGAATTAATTGCTAAAAAAGGTGTAGACAAAGAATTTGGTGCTAGACCACTTCGTAGAGCAATACAAAATATTGTAGAAGATAAATTAGCTGAAGAAATATTAGATGGAAATATTAAACCTGGTCTAGAAGCTAAATTAGTAGCTAAAGATGATAAAGTAGAATTAAAAGTAAAAGCAGCTAAATAATATAATAGGGATTTGAGGCGTCCTGCGAAAAAAATTCGGGATTTGGGGACGTTCATTAAATCCCTTTTTTCTATTAAAAAAAATTAGAGTTTTTTGTAGTAGACATAAATTTGCACAATATAAGAAATTATGATAAAATTAGCCGGTAACAAAAGTTGAAGAGATAAGCAAGCCTTGCTAAATGTAGCGAAGAACTAAGAAATGAGAAAAAACTTGAGACTTAAAAACTGTAAGATTTTTGATCTGTATGGATGTAGGATGCAAGAGGATGAGAATCCACATCTTGTAATAATTGTTGCAGATTTGGAAAACGACAAGACAATATGTGAGTATGGAATTCTGAATAAGGACAAGTTTGAGCAATCTGATGAGGTAGTATATGACATTGAATCTTTTGCAGAAATGTCGGCGACGGATTCAACCATAAAAGAAAAGGGTTGTATTTTTTGTGCAGCAATGCCAAAGAGTTCAAAAACTACTATTCCGATATGGATTATGTTTGTGAAATATAAAGCAGATAGCTTATATGTAGATGACGAAGAAGTTTCAATTGTTTGCATAACAGGAGAAAGGGTTCAAGTGTTGAAAACGAAACTTTCGGAAACCAACGATGCTGGCTTTAAAGTAGGAGACAGTTTTTACAGAGTTGGTGTAATGTAAGCAAAAGTTAAAATCTAAGATTTTTTCTATGCAATAAAAACAGCTCGTGCTTTTATAACAAAGCACGAGCTGTTTTTATTTATTATTAATTAAATCATTCATATTATACATTCCATTATCTTTATTAACTATGTATTTAGCAGCCATAACAGCGCCATTTGCAAAAACAGTTCTAGAATAACATTTATGTGTTATTTCTAATGTTTCATGCTCACCAAAGAATTGCACTGTATGTTCACCTACGATATTTCCACCTCTAATAGAAGAGAAGCCAATTTCTAATTTATTTCTTTTTTCATGTTTATTATGTCTGTCAAATTCGTAAACCATTTTGTTATCTTTAGCTGCATTAATACTATCTGCTAAAAATAAAGCTGTTCCACTTGGACTATCTATTTTTCTATTATGATGTGTTTCTATAATTTCTATATCGGTATCTGGCAATTCTTTTGCTAAAGAAGCTACAATTTTAGCCATTAAATTTATATCATATGACATATTGGCAGATTTAAAAATAGGAATATCTTTTGAATAATCTTCTATTTCTTTTAATTGTTTGTCTGTAAAACCAGTTGTAGCAATAACAACAGGAACATGATTTTCTTTAGCATATTTTAAAATATTTAAAGTAGCAACTGGAACAGAAAAGTCAATTATAACATCTGGTTTTTCTTCTATGTTTGAAGTATTTGTATAAACTGGGTATGTATAAATTCCAGTGTTTTCTTTATCAACACCACCAAGAAGTAAAATATCTTTATCATTATCTATTACATTTGCAACTTCTTGTCCCATTTTACCATTTATTCCATTTATTAATACTTTCACTTTTTAGATCCTTTCCATATCGCTTAAAGGTAAATAAAATAAAACAAATTAAAATCTTACAAAAAAGATTGTTAAAAAGATATAAGCATATCTATAAACCATTCTTAGCTTGAATTTCTTATTTAAATATTTAAAAAATTCAACTGTAGCACAATATTTGTCTACAAATGTAACTATGTAACTTTCTTTATATTTAGGCAATTTTACAGTTAAAGGCCACATATGTTTTACTATTACATCTTTTTCTAAATCATTTAAAGTGAAATTTTTTAAAGAATTTTCTAAGGCAATTTTAGGATGAGAAAAAGCATGTAGTTCTTTAAAAGAATTAACCTTTCTATGTTCATGCCAGTCATATAAAAAGAAATCGTGAAGCATAGCAGCACGAGCTGCTGAAAAATAATCTAATTTAAATTTTTTACATACTAAATAAGTGTAATATGCAACATGCAAGCAGTGGTTATAACATGACGTGCTAGAATGTTGCATATAATTGTTCATTTCTTTTACCTTTTCATGCAAGCGAATATCATTTATTATATTTTTAAATTCTAAATAATTTTCTTCATTTTTAAATTTTTTAAAAAACATTTATTCACATCCCATATTATTTTTTACTCCTATATATATTATATCATGGGAGATATATTATGTGAATAAAGTTAATTAAATCTTAACAATTTAAATTAATCCAAAATTTTTTAAAGAAGTTCTTAATTTTTCTTGATTTTTTTCAGATAATCTAACTAGTGGAAGTCTAGGAACTCCGAAATTGTATCCCATCATATTTAAAGCCTCTTTTACAGGTATAGGGTTTACCTCACAGAATAAACTTCCTACTAAATCTATTGCGTTTAATTGCATTTGTGTAGCTTCTGCAATATTACCATCAAAGAAATTCTGAACCATATCATGTGTATATTTTGGTGCAACATTTGAAAGAACAGATATAACACCAAGTCCACCTAAAGATAAAATTGGAACGATTTGGTCATCATTTCCAGAATAGATATGTAAATTATCTTTACATAGTGCTGCAATTTTAGCAACTTGTGAGATATTACCACTAGCTTCTTTTACAGCTACGATATTTGGAATTTTAGAAAGCTCTAAACAAGTTTCTGGAGTAATATTTACACCAGTTCTACTAGATACGCTATATACGATTATAGGTAAAGAAGTAGAGTTTGCTATTGCTTTATAATGTTCCACTAAACCTGCTTGAGTTGTTTTATTATAATATGGTGTTACAACTAATAAAGCATCTGCACCAACAGATTCTGCGTATTTTGACATTTCTATTGCAGAGGCAGTATTATTAGAACCTGTTCCTGCAATTACAGGAATTCTACCATTAACTTTATCTATAGCATATTTAATGGTATCTTTTTTCTCTTTCTCTGTCATTGTAGAAGATTCGCCAGTAGTACCACATACTATAATACTATCGACCCCTTCTGAAATTTGGAATTCTATTAATTTTCCAAACTCTTCGAAATTTACGCCATCATTTGTAAATGGTGTGGAGATGGCAGTACCACAACCTTTAAAAATAATTTTTTTCATAATAACATCTCCTATAGAGATTTTTTAGCATATATAATTATATGTAGCTATTTTCTATGTTATTATATGATATAATTTATAAAAAATAAATAATTTCTGGAAAATATCTAAAAAATACTATATAATTAGTACTAGATA
>ENA-OPCC01000616-OPCC01000616.1-human-gut-metagenome-genome-assembly--contig:-NODE-616-length-17780-cov-5.786742_pt1 | contig 17780 bp, 7 predicted proteins | sample MGYA00241558_ERZ501467 | MGnify/ENA primary metagenome ERZ501467 (study PRJEB25962, sample SAMEA2042620) | human gut metagenome | biome: human gut; feature: human-associated habitat; material: faeces...
GAACAGAAAAAACAGTTATATCTAAAAGATTGAAAGTATCAAAAACTACATTATATCGTTATCTCGTTTATACGGGGCTTCATTTGCCTATAAACTGTCAACAAGAAGGATGGGAAGAGTATGGTATCTATCATTGATTTCTATGTACTACAGAAGCGACCCTCAAAAGAGGGCTTCGATATTGTCATTGGCAATCCACCGTACGGTGCTAAAATTTCATCTATAGACAAAGCATGCTTCAAACATATATTTACATCTGCTCAAACTATACCTAATATACAAAAAGGATCTTTAGATACTTTTTCGCTTTTCATTGATTTAGGTTACCAAATATTACACACTAAAGGAAATGCAATCTTTATTGTTCCACTAAGTGTTACTGCTTCCGATGCAATGTCAGGACTTCATAGACTACTAATAAATCACTGTGACGAAATCTATGTCAGTTCATATGGAGACAGACCACGCCGTATATTTGAAAGTGCAGAACAACAAGTATCCATTATTAGTTTTAAAAAATCCAGCAACAAGGCCACAAGAATTATGACTACGCATATCAACAAACGCTATTCTGATGAATCTCTGTGGTTACTCTTAGATGACCTAAAGTTTGTAAATGCCCTTCATCATATTCGCAATGGGAGAATTCCAAAGATAGGCAATGAAATAGAATTAGGAATATTATGCAAATTAGAGCGTTGTGTCACAACAATAAAAGATGTGTATAAACGAGAAGGTTTACCTATTTATTACCGGAAGGCAGGTGGTAGGTACTATAAAATAATAACTAAGATTCCTACTCATTCTTCTGCAGAAGGGGAATTGAAAGTCAGAGAAAAATATCAAAGTCTTGTAGGAGCAGCCTTGTCAAGTAACCTTTTCTATTGGTTTTGGCTGATACACTCAGATTGGCATAACCTACGATCATCCGAATTAGAAATGTTTCCTATCCCATTCGAATCATTTTCAGATGAAGAACTTGATAAAATAAATACTTTATATGATACTTATCTTAATGATTTATATTCAAAGAGCCAGACAACTAAAACGGGACTGAAATGTTTTTTTGCAAGACAATCTAAAATGCATATTGATGCAATTGATAAATTTATTGGAGAAAAATATGGTTTATCTGAGATTGAAATAAAATTTTTAATCAATTATGACTATCAATATCGAAATGCTGAATAAGCGTTAATTCTGAAAGGAAAGATTATGATAATTGGAGGGATTATCCTCCATTTATCATTCATTCTCCAGCCAACCTAAATTCTAATTCGTAATTTTTGATAAAATCGGTTTCCTCCTGCGTCAATCCGTATAGCGGACAGATGTAGTCATCTATCTCATCAATGATGGCTTTGGAGCGTACAATTTTGTATTCCTTGAATGAATCAACATTATAGGTGGACTCTCCAGAAGTTATTCTGATATTAGCTTTTGCCTCTATGTCAGAAAGATAACGAGAATACAACTTGTCAAGATAGTCAATATCCTCAGCTGAGAGCTGTGGAACTGTGAAATTCTCTATCTCGTATGTCTTCCAATTTAAATTATCAGAAAAAATCTGATAGAACCAAAATGACAAACTGCTACTGAGTATGCAGCCAACAGCATCTGCGATTTTGGAATTAGCGAAATAGATAGTTCTCTCTGCTGATGAACCGGTACTATAATTTGTTACGACTTTGAAATATCGCCCTCCTGCAAACCTATATATGATTGGACTCCCTGAAGTCTTGATAAGAGATCCCAACTTTGTATAGTTGAAGAGTTTGTTTAAGATGGTTTTCTCTATTTCAGAACCTATCTTTGGAATACGACCATAAAGTGTTTGCCCTTTCACATCAACAAATTGCAAATTATCAATGAGCCTTTGTAATTCAAACTCATTCCCTCTTCTGTGCATCTTGGTTGAGAAAAGATACTGACATGGCGTTTCAGTCTTCTTAAAAAGAAGTATCGAAGTGTTTACTACAGCGTTCTCAAAAACAGGCTTAGGACGTACTGCATACGATGATATGTATATGGTATCACAGTTTCCCATCAAAAGACGGTGTACGCCTGTTAGGGAATCACTTGATGTCAAGGATATTGGAACGATATAGGCAAAACTCCCATTCTTCCTAAGCAGATTGTATCCCAATTCTATGAATAGTGTATATGTATCAAGAGACCCCTTCTGTAATCCTCGGATGCTATTTGCCGTCACATAGGTATTCTTATAATACCTCTTTGTTTGGTTGTCGTATTTCGCTCCGTACGGTGGATTGCCAATGACAATATCGAAGCCCTCTTTTGAGGGTCGTGAGAAAACATCATGGAACCAGGTATGCCAGAGGAAGAACTGACTGTTTGCAGACAAGTCCATATCTTCAAAATCAATATGAATACCTTGTTCAACGAGTTCCTGCTTTACAATATCTGCAATGTCCTTTCTCAGCTGCATTTTCTTGTCATGTTCAGGGCAAGCGTAATATTCAGTAAGTTTGTCGCGTAGATTTTTGCGATAAATATCTAACATGCTATCAAAGAAAGTTAGACTTTCACCAGCTCCTATTTTCTTTTCTGTCATCGTTGAAAGGTCAACACCCTTATATTGCTCCAGAAGGGAATTCCCCTGCATAATCTTGAAATCAAGGTTAGGCAGAGCCTCTGGTGACTTTTCGTCAACAATCAGTGAGAGCCAGAAACGAAGTCGGGCTATATCCACTGCTCCACGTTCAATGTCAACACCATAAATGTTGTTTTGGATAATGTGACGTTTAATGTTAGCTGCATTCTCTACAATGTTTGGCTCAATAGCAGAACGGCAGAAGAACAGTTCGCGCAGCAATCCCATTGGAAAAGCACCAGAGCCAATTGCAGGGTCGCATATCTTCACATCGTACAGTTTCTGATCAATGTATTCCTTTAATTCGCCCAGCTGGGATGCATCGTGAGTTGTCACAAACTGACGTATACACTCCTTGTCTTCTCCCCTCATGTCTGTTTGCAGATATGCTATCAAGCTTTCTCGGCACATGTACTGCACAATCTCTTTCGGCGTATAGAATGCACCCTTATCCTTGTTGTCCTCCAGCAGGTTTTCAAAGATGCGTCCAAGCATTTCTGGGTCAACGCCCACTTCTGCATCGTTTGGGTCATTTTCATCGATGGTAAAGTTGTACTGCGAGAGCATTGTCAGCAGGCCATTAAAATAGCTGGCAGGAAAATGACTGGGCTTCTTGTCAAGAATGTCACGTTCAAACAGACCGCCGTTCAAATATGGAATACGACAGTTGCGGAAGCCTTCTACTTTTGTGTCGTAAAGGTCGCCCTGATCTGAACGGTTACGGTCTAAACCTTCTGTAAACAAGTCTTCTAATATGTCATCAAGAAAGTTTTCCTTTTGACGTTCATTTGCATTCTTGAAAATATTCAGCATGAAATCACGATCGCCTTCGCCCCATTCCTTGCTTGCAGGAACGCCAAGCCAGCCTTTCTTTTGGAGGAAGTGCAGGAACACAATGCGTCCAAGAAGTTTCTTCACATAGTCACGAATGGGTTTTTCCTCACGGTCACGAATTTTGTCAGCAGCCATACCCGTATGGTCAAAGCCTGTATCAATGAAGTGTTGACGCATGCCGTTTGTAGGGTCAACCATGTAATTGACAAAAGCTTCGTATTGAGCCTTGTACTTCCCAAAGAACTCTTTAGAAAGAGCTTCAACGTTGAATGCATTTTCGATGTCTTTAATTTCAAGAGAATTCCTTTTGTCGTATAGAGCTATGAAGTTGTCAGTTGCCGTGCGGCATGACTGACCAGGTCCCAGCAGGAACGTATAGCGTTTGCTGTCGGTGGATTCTTCTTTGTTGCCACTCTTTCGGCAATAGGTGAAACGCCAATCCCAACGAGTATCATCCTCGTAATGGAACAGCATGAAGGCACAAGAGAATTGATCCATGACAGCACGGATGAGCCGCTGGATGTTCACACGGTTATGCTCCATCATAACCCGGTCGCTGACTGTCACATCGAAAATCTGTAAAGGTTCAACGCCAACATACATCATTCCAACTTGCTTGATGCTGCGTATTCCCGTCGCTTCTGCCAGTTGTCTTCGTTCGGGCTGACTCTCCAAAAGCTCTGTTTCAAAACCATCCTCAAAGTCATCTTCACCGAAAATGGGAAAAATAACATTGTTGAGGAACGAACTCCAGCCTTGATATCGGCTGCTTAAATATTCTTTTAATGACTCCTTATTCATGGGGGTATTTGTTTACTTGATGGTTCCTAATACAATAGATGCTTCGCCTTGTTTACTTTCCACATGGGCTACGAGTTTGCCGATTTCTCGCTCCAGAATCTCGTCTATATCTTGTTGCTCTATGGCAAAGAGACGTAAACCCCGCTCTTCTAATTCCTGACCAATAGCCAATACTTTTTTGATAATATCAAAACTTCCTCGGTCAATAAACTTACGAGCATTTTTCAGCAAAATCTTGGATTGTAGTGATAAACTAGGTGTGTTGTTAATTTTTACCAACATTTCTTTTGCAGCCGTAGCCTTGTCACCAGCCCTTGACTTGTTGATGCGGACAAAGTATTGGTTATAAGTCTTTATGGCTTCTGCCGAAAGCTGTCGCCAGTTATCTGGTAATGGAACACGTTTGGCATTTTCTTTCACACGCATATCTTCAAGCAGTTCAAGCAAAGAAATTATTTTGGCGTTATACAGACCCTCGGCTTCTGTACGTATTCTAATTGCAAGCCTTGCAGAGTGTGGTGCTTTTACTATGAAATATGCCGTTCCACTTGCAGCCTGTGCTATCTGCCAGTCTTTATCAGCTTGTTCTATTTGCAGATAACGTTCAGGGTGAGTATCCTTGTATTGTTTCAGTTCATATACATACTTCTGCAAAGGTGATTCCTCACCGTTAACAGCTTTGGCAATATCGTAATGTACCACACTTTCCTCTTCCGAGAAAATCTTACTGTCTTCACCAAACAGGACATGGAAGGATTGTAACTTGGTATGTGCCTTGCGAACCAACTGAATCTGCGCATCGCCTTCTGCACTTGGCATGAAGTTATAAACATAGACAAAAGGCTCTTTACTGCCGATACGGTTTACACGACCTATGCGCTGCATCAGGCGAGTGGAGTTCCAAGGAGTATCATAGTTCAGAATAACATTGGCACGGTGGAGGTTCACACCTTCTGCCAAGACCTCTGTTGTAATGATAACATTGTAGTCATCCTTCCAAACACCTTCGTAATTGGCATCGAAATTTTCCTCAATCGTGTGTTCCATCTCATCACGATTGGCAGCAGTAATGACAAGTGCCTTATAACCCTTTGCCTTTACCGCTCTCGCAAGCGATTGTACTGTGTCTATAGCTTCCGAGAAGATAACCAATTTTCCAGAGGTATTCTTTTGTGGATTAAACAATTCTGGCTTGATATTCTCTTTGAATGCATCAAATTTCGGGTCTTGTGGGTTTTTCGCCCATCGATCATAGAGATTAGAAATGAGTCGGAAGTCTTCTTTCAGTTGGATATAGTATTCCTCCTTGAAGTCTTTGCGGTTATATTCTGCATTCTGTCCCTTCTCGTTACGCCCTTGTTCCGTCAATTTTGTTATCTTGGCTCTGATTTCTTCTACACAATCATTAAACGAAACACGTCTACCACGTTTCAATGTTTTGGTTTCATAGTCAAGTTCTTTGTTCACGTCAATTTGCGGACAAACGAAAATTGTGTCGTTCTCCCACATCTTAATCATGTTCTCTGTGTAACGTCGCAGGTTCAACAGGGATTGGGTGAAAGCAGTGAACGAACTTTCAAGACGCTTCACAAGAAGAATCTGCATGATGATTGCAAGCTGCTTGGCAACGTCGTTGACACCACGATTGCCTCGACCAGTATGTTTTCTTTCGTTGGCAGGGTCAGTAAAATATTCAATGGCACGATAGCGGAAATATTTTAACCACTCGTCAGTCTGCAACTTTTCTGCCTCCGTTGGAGCAATGATTGTCATAGTATCAGAGAACAGTTGAGCCAACTCGTCATCCATGATGTATTCAAGATTGTTAGGTCCTACAATTTTGGGAAATATCAAGCCTTGTGATTCCATATCATCCTTGTAATATTTCTCAACGTCAGTTCTTGTTCGGCGTTCTAGAATATCACTTAACACGCAATCACGTAGTCTCTTTGACACGGCATCCAAGCGTTGGCGGCGCTCATCTGCTGGTATGTCGTTGCTTCTATCTATCAGCGATTCATATTCTCGGTTGACATCTGCAAAGAACCTTTCGATATTACCACTTTCAGCCTTCTTCAATGTACTGTCATTGTGGTTTCTCTCAAAAAGGTAAATCTGATTCTTCAAGTCATTTGGTCGGTTGTTCTGCGGTGTGGCAGAAAGAAGACCCACGTATGGATATACCCCTGTATTAGAACAAATCTTCTGTATCAGTTCATCAAGAGACTGGTACATCAATGTGGCACTGTTGCGGAACTTATGGCTTTCGTCAATGACAATAAAGCCATAATTCTTTTCTTGGAGTGTTCCACCAAAATCGCCAGAATCGCGGCTGTCGTCATCGTCATCTTCGCAGCTCTCATCTTCGGCAACATTTCCGATGCGTCCAGTTGTAATGAAGTCAATGTATGGCGCAATCTTCTCGTCAGAATTTTTGTCGAACATGGCTATAGTCTTCTTCCAACCCGATTGAATGGCAGGAGGAGTAATGACCAATACTTTACGTTCTCGTCCATCGTCTTCTGGTACGGACAAGAAACGCTTGATGATGAGCGTACCAATAATCGTCTTGCCAAGTCCCACCACATCTGCCAACATAAAGCCACCATGTTCGTGCATAATGCCGATACACCTCTTAACAGCTTCTATTTGATATTCCAGTTTGTGGATGTTCGCTGGCAGATAAGTTTCTATCTGTTGTCCGAGTGATTTGTCTACAATGTCACCAAACTTAATTTGTAGCAATTTGATATATAGTTCGTATGGAGTGAATGATTGTTGTTCACTTTTGCGTTCTTTTTCCACGTCATCTGTTATAGGTGCAGATTTAAGGATTTGTTCTAAGAATTGTTTGTTCCAAGGTTCAGATATTTCCCATTTTTCATTAAACCATATCAAATGAGATTTATTACCAGGTATTTCATCAAGCGATAACACTTGATTTGGAGCTGTTTCAATATAGTTTAATTCAGCGTTACCTTGTAATCCTTTTTGTGTAAAATTTGTACTACCCACGATACCAATACCAATGCCGTTTGACTTTCCGTCAAAGATGTAACACTTAGAATGTAAAAATTGAGTTTCGTCATTTTCATTTTTTCGAAATACACGAATCTGAATCTTTGAATCATTGTTTTCCGTACAATAATCAAGAAGCAGACGTATAGCATCTTTATATTCCTCAGTAATATTAAGTTCGTGGATATCAGTTTTTATGAAGTCCAGCGGATAATTTGCATCTTTATATTTAGGTGACTTTAATTGATTTACGTATATATAAGGGTCTTTTCCTATAAGTAAACGAAGCGTTGTTCCTTCTTTTTCAATGAAAGACCTCAAATTTTCTTGTAGTATAGCTAAACCGGGAATATCCCAATAGCCTGTGGCAATACTAACTGTTTTAATACCATCAATGGCTAAGCATTTTCTCAATGTTGCTGTCATTGAAAGTGCTTCTATGGAATTATCTATAAGTGTATTATTCATTTTAATTCTATTCTATGGTTTGAAAATATGCGCTAATTACATTCTTTCTCTCTCCTCTCTTTTACTTTTTCCAATCCCGGCATCTTTTTAGCCAATGCACTTTCTCCTGCTGGAAAATAGAGAGGAAAAACTTTATATAAGAAACCCACAACTTCACTACGACTTTTATCCATATTGTAAAAAGCAGAGCAGACAAAGTACATTAGTTCTTGCTGACTACATGTTTCTTTAGGCTGTATGCTTATTGAGGGAGCAACTATCAAGTCATGTTCAGCAAATGATAGAGCACTGGCAAGAATAGCTTCCTGTTCTTCTTCGGTAAACATCTTTATTTTCCCAGCTAACCATTCAAGCTCTCTTTGCCGGAGTGCTTGTTGTTTTTCGTTTTGATGCTCCAATAGGATTGCTACATTTTCTTGTTGCTTTTCTGTCAAGGCGTTTTCTAATGCTTGGTTCTTTCGTTTAAGAACGTTGAATTTTAGCAAAGCAGCAATGTACATACAGAAATATCCTACTGCAATATCGAATATTAGGACAAGCAGATAATTGTTACTTGAGTTTTGTATGCCACCAGCCATATATTCACTAATAGGGATAACAGCTAATAGCATGATAATGGCTATTGCATAAAGCACTCGGTATCGCGTTTTATGGTTTACCTGTGGCAAAGAGGCAAACAAAAAGGCGATAATCAAAACGGCTATGATTGCAAAGAGTGGTATGAAAGAGGTCTCCATAGGTTTGTTGTTCTGTTTATGGTTTAACAATAATGCGCCAATAACCAGCCTTGTCTGAACCTTCGTGAACCAAAATTCCCATACCCCTAAGGCTCTTGATATTTTTCTCTATAGCGCGTTTAGTTACACCAATCTTGTTGGCCATATTATCAGCTGTGATTGAAGGATCTGAAATAACGAGGTCGATTATCTTTTGTGCAGTTTTACTGACTTTCTTCTGTGTTTCCGATGTATCTCCAAACTTATCCGCATTTACACCGAACTTTTCGACCGAACTTTCTTCATTTACACCGAACTCTTTTGTGTTTACACCGAACTTTTCGACCGAACTTTCTTTGTTTACCGGGTACTTTTCGAGGGTACTATTTACCCTGTTGGCTACTTCTTCAACAGGCATTCTTCCGTTGTCACCCCAGTTCAAATTATAGAATGTGGTGTAGAAAGAAGTCGCTTCCGTTTGATATTGCGGCTCTTTACCTTGCAGGAAATTGGGTAGCTTCTCTGTAAGCTCTCGCATTTTGCGTAAGCCGGAACCACGTTTCTCCATATAGTCCAACTGTGTAAACATATCCGCAATGACAGGGTTACGGCGCATGGACGGCACTTTGTATATGTCACGGTCTTGAATTTGCGTACCGTCAAGCATGGCACCCGGTGATACCAGTTCTACACGGTCATCATAAATGTCGATATGCACTTCACCGCCCATCACGGTATAATCCCGATGGATAAGGTGGTTTACCAGTCCTTCAAAAATAGCACGGTCAGAGTAGTCGGGGAGGTTAAGGCGGTAGTTAGGCATCTTCACCCATCCGCTCATGGTGTAGTTCTTGATGAAGTCCATGCCATATTTCAATAGCAATACAAGGTTAGCCCGATGTTCCACGGAACCGATGGCATCATCTTTATAGAGTCCAGTCCAACGGGTGCAGAAAATACGCGATTGAAATACGGTGCAATTATCCACAAACAGCAATCCTGCATTGGTCAGTTTGCCGTCAGGAGTTACCAGTCCGAATGATTCCAGATATTTGTCATTCCATTCCTGATGGGTTTGCTCACGGAAGGTATTGGCAAGGATAATGAAAGAATGCTTGCTGGCATCCACTTGGGTAGGAAAAGAATCCCATGTCATGTGCGTACCTTTCAATACCAATGAAAGTAGTTGTTGCGAATTACACTCCACGCTTTCATTTCCAATTCGCATATATGCGGTACGTGTTCCATCTTGATAGTAATAATAAGGTGTAAGCGTTCCTGCCTTTACTTTCACTTCAAGCAGGGTATGCCCTTCGTGTTCTATCGGAATAAGTTGAACTTCCGGCACAGGGTCAAGTCGTGCCTTTATCATTTCACTGATAAAATCAGCATCGGCTTGTGGATTCTCTAACCCTACAATTACGCCGTCATCATTCACTCCATAGAACAAACTGCCACCGTCCGTATTGGCAAAAGCCGACACGGATTTAAGCCACGACTTCACTTTCTTACGCTCCAGCATTTCTTTGAAATCGTAAGCTGAGCATTCCGCTATCAATGTATTGTTATGTATCTGCATCGTTTCCTTATTGTTGTTTGGAGATAATAACCCCAATTATGTACAAAGGTAAGGATAAAACTGAATATTTTGTTAAATTTTTCCATATACTTTTGATTATTATGTGTTTCTATTCTATTGTAAGTACCAAATGTGTATTTTTGTATCAAAAGAATTGTTCTTGTTTACAGATGGTAGATTTTACTCAAAACCATAATGTTATATGTGCCAAATTGTAGAACTATAAATATGAATGGAATAGAAATTAAACGTGTTATTGAGTTTTCAGACTTTTTTCCTGATGAAAGCCCCTTAGATATAACTAGTGTATTGAAAACATTTAGTAGAGATACACTTGTGAGAATGGCTACTCTTCTCAGTTTGCAATACGGGAATATGTTTTTCCCGAATAATGAATATACTTTGTTTTCTCATTATAGCCAAAAACATATGGATTTTTTGAATAAACAATGCTCATCTTATTTTAAACGTATAGGCTTGCCTTCTGATGGACAGGTAGTCCTTTGTACTTTTAGGACAAGCTTGGAACTTTGGCGTAATATTTTTGCTATAAAAATTGAAGAATTTCAAGCAACAATAGCATCTGAGGACGAAGAGTTGACTTTATTTAAAATCATCTTGGCTTTGAATGAGAAGATATTTAAATTTACTCATTCCTTAGAGCCGGAAAAAGAAATGAGTTCTGTTGAAGAAAATATATTCTTGAACTCCTTCCTAACTAATGATTGTAATAATTATGATTTTCAAGCGATTCTGCAAACACAGATATACTATTTTAAAACATTAATAGATTATATCCCCAAAAATCCAGTTTTATTGAAAGCTTCAGAAAGACTTCTGTCTCAATGGGGAATATCGTCTTGGAAAGAGTACTTTTCTACAATCTTATTTTTAGCACACGAAACGGAAAAGTATCGTGTAAACAATCCCAAAGGAATACCTGTAATAAATGTAGAACAAATAAGTAAAAGGGATCAAACAGGATATTTCTCGCCTACTTTAATAGAGAATTTATCTATTGATGAAAATGAATTTATTCCTTATGACGAAAACGGAAACGCATATCAGAGGGATAATAATATTGACTATCGGATATTTCGTTCTAAACCATTTGTAAAATTAGAAAATAGTTCTGATTATGTGATTGTAAATATACAATTGCTTTGTGAACGTCTTTTCAACAGTCTGTTTTTTGATTTTTCACCTTTAATAAATGGCAAAGATGAAAATATTGGATTTTTCAATTTTAATAAAGATTTTACAGAAAAAATACTTTTCAGGAATACAATGTTTCAATGTATTCCTGAAAAAACGTATACATTCCCAACTCGAGATTTTTATAACACGAAGGAGGATAAGGATGAACCAGACTTTTATGCTCGTAAAAATGGGAATTTGCTGATTATGGAATGTAAGTCTATAAAGATGAATGGGGCTATACGTGATAAAGGTGATTACAAACAAATGATGGAAAATCTTTTAAATAAGCTTGCCCTTAAAACTTATAATATAGATCCAAATCGACAAGAATTTAAGAAGCAACAAAAGCCTATTGGTATTGGACAACTTGTAAAGCATATAGATTCCATAGAGGCTGATACTTTTCAATGGGATGCAAATATACCCAATGATGTTGCTTATTATCCTATATTGGTATTAGAAGATATACGTTTCTTTCAACCTGGCTTGTTGTCTATTCTGAATAAAAATTTTATTGAGGTTGCAAAAGTATTCCCTGACTTGGAACTGAATGATATTGCATATAGACCTGTTATGGCCATCTCAATCAATACCTTGTTCTTATATGATAATCTTATAAGGAAGAGGGGATTGACTAATTTAATAGATGCATTTCTAGAAAAAGAGGCTACGATTGATGAATATGGAAATTACAAGTTGTTGCCTTTGGCCGATTTTGATGCTTATTTAAGAAAAAATTCTTTTAATAAATCTGTGATTATAGGAAAACGTATTACTGATTGGCTAAAAGATGGATAGTGATAAAATAATAATAGGATATAATTCGTTGTAATTTTTATTCTTTGATTTATATTGTTTTTTGTATCTTTGCACAGGTTGAGAGTGTTGTTGTTTATGGATGCTTATTTTCGGGTTTGCACTATATTTGCAACACGTTCACGCAAGTTGCTCATACAGAGATGCTGTTGACTTTGAGGAAGTCAAATGATTCCGATAAGGATACAGATTATAAATGATAAGCGAAAGCGTGCAGCTCAATGAGTTGCACGCTTTTTGCGTTTCTTTCCTTTGCTTTTATGGTTCTACAATAATACGCCAATAACCACCAAAATCAGCGCCTTCACGAGACAAAATACCCATAGAACGTAATTTTGCGATTTGTTTTTCTACGGCACGAGAACTTATGCCAATTTTATAAGCCATAGTCTCGGCAGTGATAGAGGGATCAGAAATAACAAAGTCAATAATTTTTTGCGCCGTTTTACCTATATTTTTAGGCTTATCAGTAGCCTCTCCGAACCTTCTCTCCGAACTTTCCGCCTTTTCTATGACCTTTTCTTCGTCTGCAGGGTGCTGTTCGAGGAGGCTATTTACCCTATTGGCTACTTCCTCAACTGGTATTCTTCCGTTTCCACTCCAGTTTAGATTATAAAAGGTAGTGAAGAAAGAAGTTGCTTCCGTTTGATATTGTGGTTCCTTGTCGGGTAGAAAATTGGGTAATTTTTCTGTAAGTTCTCGCATCTTGCGCAAACCTGAGCCACGTTTTTCCATATAGTCTAACTGTGTGAACATATCCGCAATGACAGGATTACGACGCATGGACGGTACTTTGTATATGTTGCGATCTTGAATCTGCGTACCGTCGAGCATTGCGCCCGGTGATACTAATTCTATGCGGTCATCATAGATGTCAATATGTACTTCACCACCCATTACTGTGTAATCTCTATGGATAAGGTGATTGACCAATCCTTCAAAGATGGCACGGTCAGAATAGTCGGGGAGATTCAGGCGATAGTTAGGCTTCTTTACCCAGCCGCTCATGGTATAGTTCTTAATGAAATCCATACCATATTTAAGAGCAATACAAGGTTAGTCCGATGTTCTACGGAACTGATAGCATCATCTTTATAGAGTCCAGTCCAGCGAGTACAGAAAATGCGGGATTGAAATACAGTGCAGTTATCCACAAACAATAGTCCGGCATTGGTTAGTTTGCCGTCAGGAGTTACTAGACCGAATGATTCTAAATACTTATCGTTCCATTCCTGGCGAGTCTGTTCACGGAAGGTATTAGCAAGGATGATGAAAGAATGTTTGCTGGCATTTACTTGGGTAGGCAGTGAATCCCATGTCATGTGTGTGCCCTTCAATACCAGCGAAAGTAATTGTTGAGAATTACATTCAACACTTTCATTACCTACTCTTGTATACGCTGTGCGTGTTCCGTCTTGATAATAATAATAAGGTGTTAATATTCCTGCCTTTACTTTCACTTCAAGTAAAGAATATCCTTCATGTTCTATCGGGATGAGTTGAATTTCCGGCACTGGGTCGAGTCTTGCCTTGATGTTTTCGCTGATAAAGTCTGCATCGGCTTGTGGATTTTTCAACCCTACAATTACTCCATCATCGTTCACTCTGTAGAACAAGCTGCCACCATCCGTATTGGCAAAAGCCGACACAGATTTAAGCCATGATTTCACTTTCTTACGTTCCAACATTTCCTTGAAATCGTAAGCCGAGCATTCCGCTATCAATGTATTGTTATGTATCTGCATCGTTTTCTTATTGTTGTTTGGGTATAACATCCCAATATCATACACAAAGGTAAGGATAAAACCGAAGAATCTGTTAAAAACGCCGCTTCTTTTGGTTTTTACGCATTTATATCCGTTATTTATAAATAAAAATCGTACTTCTGTGGGCAAGAGTGTGTGTTGCTTATCAAGAATATAAAATAGGGTGTAACTCACTGAGTTACACCCTGTTTTTATTCTCTACAAAGAAAGCTCCAAGTCTGCTAAAAGGACAGCTGTTTCCGGTTCATTCTTTTCTGCGTCTTTGGGCTTCCATGCCATTACAAATCGCACGGATGCGGATTTTACTTTATAACCTCTTTCTTCCCACTCAGACAATATGCCCTGCATTTTTGATGATAGCTTTGCCACAGGTTTATCGGTTAATGAGCTGTACAAAAAGAAATTACTGTAAATCAATGAATCTCCCCCTCTCAATGCCAAGACCTCTTGTTTTCGTTCTTTGAAGAAGTCCAAATAGACATCTTTATGAGAGAGCTGTAATACGATTTCTTCAGGCATATCATATTGTTGTTGGTCGATAAAATATCGGTCTGTACTTAAATGATTGAAGTAATCGCCATTCGTATGTATAAACAGCCGGTTTTTCGCGCGGGTTATTCCTACATAATATCGACGCATCAGATGGGAGTCCTTTATATAATCGTCGGATACGAGCATATACACGTCGTCAAACTCTCTGCCTTTTGCTTTATGAATGGTCGATACCACGACATCGGCTCCTGTTATGTCGCAAAAGTCTTCCACTGACGACTCAAATACAAATTCTTTGAAGTCACTGAAATATTTTGTCTTGTTGGTTTGTTCAAACTGCTCCACACACTGCTTTACATACATCAAACTTTGACTTCTGTCATAAGCGGAGAAGGTTGCATATTTGGCTTCCTCCCACAGTTCTTCTGTAATTAGCGGTGTGTTGATCCGTTTGTTTATATACCTCAGGAAAAATCTCATTTCGGCCATGTTCCAAAAGCGGAGGCCGTCCATTGATTGTATAAGTTTGCTGCTCACACCTTGCTTTCGTAAGAGACCCATCAGGATAACAGCCTCTTCGTTTGTTTGGGTGAGTATACACGATGTGCCTTTGTCTTTGTGTCGGAGTAAGTTTTCGACAAGCGGCTGGTACATATACTTTGATTGATGGCGTGTCACTTCCACCCGGCCTTCCTCTTCTCTCATGGAGATGATGGGCGTACTTTTTATCCGTTTATCAATGTTTTTCAGAAATTCGTTAGCAAAATTCACTGGGTGGTGCGCACTGCGGTAATTCTCGGTCATTTCGACAAATGTACTTCCGTTTTCTTGTGCCAGCCGATACATATAACTTGAATCGGAGCCGCGAAATTCATAGATGTTTTGGTCATCGTCTCCCACCGCTATCACACGCATTTCCTCGTTGTTAGCCATCAGAGCCTTTACAAGTGCGTGTTCTTCGGTTCCCATATCCTGAGCCTCGTCTATGACCAGCACTGTCTTGCCGATTTTATTTGGTTCTACTTCTCCTTGGTATATCATCTCGGCTGCTTTTGCAACGACATTTTTGGATTCTTCAAGATTTCCTATCCGCCCCAGAAGGTCGAAACAATAGGAATGGAATGTTTTTATTTCGACAAAATGGGCGGCGTTGCCTATCAACTCCATGAGCCTTTGTTTGAATTCCGTTGCGGCTGCTCTTGAAAACGTCAGCATCAGAAGCTGTTCGTGTTTTACATCTTCAAGTAGCAGAAGCGAGGCCAGTTTGTGGACCAATACCCGTGTTTTTCCACTACCGGGACCGGCTGCCACCACAATGCAACGTGAGTCCTTATCGGAAATAATTTCCATCTGTCGTTTGGATAATCGCCCAAACAATTGATTGTATTTCTGTGGCGTTAAGTTGCGTTGTATCTCGCTTACTCTGTCTCCTTTGAAGTATTTTGTGACAAACTTCTTGTAGTCCATTTGGAAATAGTCTTGAACATATTGTAAGGCCGCATGGTAATTTCTCACCATCAGATTGGCATATTCGCCTACAATATGCACTTGCTGGATTTTCAACTTGTAGAATTCGTTGAGCATCCGGTAGTCGTCTTGCTTATATCGCGATTTGTTGTCCTTTATTCTTTGGATATTCATGGCATTATAAAGTACCAAGAAACCACCTTCAAGTTTTAGCGTGCCAATTTTGGACAAGTACAGAAGCGCTTCTTCCACGTCTTCCAGCTGAATGTCGTCAAGTCTTCCGAATAGGGATTGAGAACTTGATTTTATCCGGTCTAAAAGTTCTACTACGGAGAACTGAATAGCTTTGCCCGGTACATTTTCCTTTTCTGCATCTGAAGCTGATTTGTATAGCCATTCCACGGTAAAACGGCTTATTTCCAATCGTTTCTCAAAGCGCCTGATGGTAGATTCCAAGTCTGCTTGGCGCCTTATTTCCATATTATGGGCCGCATCCTCTTTCTTACGTATATATCCCTTGACGGTAAGGAAATAGAGCAGCGTCCGGATGTCTTTTTCTTTGGATGTATTGATTCCGTCGTTCACGGCATTTTCATTCAGTTGCTTGCATGAGATTCGTAAAGACTCATCGGGAATATGTTTGAGAATGTATTGTTCGAGTTTTGCAAAGCGTTCGAGAAGCATTTGCGACTTTCGTTCCGAATCACCTGCATCCTGCAAATAGGCGGATATATCTTTGCTGTCTGCCAATATGCCTTCCTGCCGCATGCGTTCCACTACAGATATAACCTCTCTTTTACTTAGTCCCAATATATCTGCCAGATAGTCGATTCGTGATTCCGCTTCCGCATCCTGTGCCTTGGCGATGTACTTTTGAGATATCAACGACTTGATGATGCGGACTGCTTTTTCTATTTCGTCACTGCCAAAAAGTAGTGAGGCTGATATGCGTTGTCTTGCTTCGTCCATATCCTTCACTGTGATTCCCGTGGCATATACATGAGGTACATTGTTTCCTCTTACCAGATATCCGCTTTGTTCCAAAGCCGCTAATGCTGTTCGTACGCGGGTTTCGATGTCGGATACCGAATCATCCCATCCCGCTTGCCGGGCGATTTCCAATGCGGAACAGTTGACTTTCATGCGTTGTCTGGTAAGGTTTTTGACGGCTTTCCATACCTGTTGTATTTCACTGATGCTTAGTTTTGTTTGGTTTAACAATATAAAATGCTTGTCCAAATCATTGTCGCTATAAAGCACATAACAACGTGCGCTGAGGCCTGGGTCACGCCCTGCTCTACCTGCTTCCTGAACATAATTCTCCAGTGAATCGGAAATGTCATAATGTACCACAAGGCCGACATCTTTTTTATCGACTCCCATGCCGAATGCGGATGTAGCCACAATGATGTGTACCTGATCGTTCATGAAGGCGTCTTGGTTGGCTATTTTTTCATCAGCTTCCATTTTGCCATTGAAAGGGAGTGCCTTATAACCGTCGCGAGTCAATTTGGCCGCCAGCTCTTTGGTTCGTTTGGTGCGTGATACATAAACAATTGTCGGGCAATCGGATTCAGCTACGAGTTCTCTTAACTTTAAGTATTTATCATTGTCGCTTTCTAAATGTATGACGGAATAATGTAGATTTGTTCTTGAAGCCGTTGATGCGAATAACTCCAAGTCCAAATTCAAGGTTTGTTTGAAATAGTCGCAGATGTCTTGTATTACTTTCTGCTTTGCTGTGGCCGTAAAGCAGGATACGGGTATCGGACTCTTGCATTGTTTCTTTTGCTGGTATTGCCGGATGAATTTGCCGATGTAAAGGTAGTCAACTCTGAAATCCTGCCCCCATGAAGAGAAACAATGCGCTTCGTCTATCACAAACCTTACGACGTGCCGGGCTATCAATATTTTCTCAATCGTTTTTGAGCGAAGCATTTCGGGGGATATATACAGTAGTGAGGCTTCTCCGTCTTGTACTCTTTGTATGGACAGTGCTCTTGTGATGG
>ENA-OPCC01000660-OPCC01000660.1-human-gut-metagenome-genome-assembly--contig:-NODE-660-length-17167-cov-5.135519_pt1 | contig 17167 bp, 16 predicted proteins | sample MGYA00241558_ERZ501467 | MGnify/ENA primary metagenome ERZ501467 (study PRJEB25962, sample SAMEA2042620) | human gut metagenome | biome: human gut; feature: human-associated habitat; material: faeces...
TCGACGACTGCCGCGAGCAGGTGAGGCGCATATCGCACGAGATGATGCCGCCGGAGTTCAGTTATGCCGACATAAGCATGGTGCTCGACGACTATCTGTGTCAGGCGGCAGGCGCAGGGCAGTGTGAGATAACGTATGAGGCCGTGCCCGAGGATGCCGACTGGAGCCGCGTGGCCGACGCTACGGCGCTCGAGATATACCGCATAGCGCAGGAGGCCGTGGCCAACGCCATGAAGCACTCGGGCGCAACGCGCATAGACGTGGGCATGAGGCTTGAAGGCAACAGCCTCAGTCTGACCGTGAGCGACAACGGACAGCCACAGCAGCACGCACCGGCAGGCATCGGACGGCGCACCATGAGGCAGCGAGCGGCGGCCATCAACGGACAGATAACCACGGAGAGCGGGGGCGGAAGCACCACCGTCAGACTAACAATAAGCAGTCTGCCCGAAAAGAAGACAAGGCCGTAAGACATAAAATTTCTTAAAAAACCACGGATTTCCGTTATTGCAAATATGAATGTATGGTATAATTTTGCCCCGATGAACGAGGCACAAAAATATTTGCTGCAGGACCTGTCGGTTGCAATAGTCGACGACCACGCGCTGATTCTTGAGGGATTCAAGAGTCTGATGCAGGGCTGCAACGCCAAAAACGTCGAGACGTTTGGCTGTGCGGCCGACCTGATTGACGCCATGGGCCGCCACAGCTTCGACATATACATAATAGACATAGGCCTGCCCGACATCGACGGCTTTGAGCTTATCGACAAGATACGCTCGCGCCACGCCGGGGCAAGGATAATAGTCAACACCATACATGAGGAGATATGGCTGCTAAGGCGCATGCTCGACAAGGACGTCAACGCCATACTGTTCAAGTCGACCGACTTCATGCAGATGGTCAGCGCCATAGCGGCCGTGATGTGCGGCGAGCAGTATTTCTGCCCGGGAGTGAAGCGCAAGATATCGAGATACACGCAGCGCATAGAGCATCCGTCGGAGAGAGAGACCGACATACTGAGGGCGATAGCCGGAGGATACACCTCGAAGGAGATAGCCAACATGCTCTTCATATCTGAAAACACGGTTGAAGCCCACCGCAAACGGCTCTTCGTGAAACTGGGCGCACGCAACATTGCCGACCTGATAGTGAAGGCCATCGACCGCGGATACATCAACGCCTCGGAGATAGTGAAGGGCAACAAGAACGACAAGAACACCTGACACCGGCACCGCTGTTGGCAGCCGACGTAATGTTTTGATATCCAGTATGTTATGAAACACGGCTTTTTGCACTGCAAAAGGCCGTGTTTTGCGTTGTAAAAGGCCACCTTTCAGCCCCTGAAAGGGCACATATTGGGCGGCACGACCGTGCCCGGTAATATATCTTTACATTTCAGCGGCATTTTCCTGCGGCATGTACATGTCTGCCTGCGGCTGCCCCTATACGCAGGCACGGGCATGCGGCTTTGCGCCTTCATGATTATCTCATTTCTCGCCCTACGCCATCAGGCGGCTTAGGCCTATGTCAAGATTTTTGCCCGTGGCGCAAAAATGAGGGGGCGGCGGCTTTGCGTTTTAATGCAGTTGCATTAACTTTGCATGCGTTTTTCAGGATAAATAATCAAAGCTAAGCAAATGAAGAAAAGTCTGGTGGCTCTGGCCTTCGGCACACTTGCCTTGGGCATAGCCGAGTTTGTCATGATGGGCATCCTGCCCGATGTGTCGCGTTATTTCGATGTCAGCATCCCCACTGCCGGCCACTGCATATCGGCCTACGCCCTGGGCGTGTGCTGCGGCGCCCCTCTGCTGGTGGCGTTCCACAAGTATCCGCTAAAGCGCCTGCTGCTGTTTCTTGCCGGCCTCATCCTCTTCGGGGCTGCGCTCTCGGCCATGGCGCAGAGTTTTATAATGCTTGTCGTGGCACGTTTCATCTCAGGGCTGCCCCACGGCGCCTATTTCGGCGTGGCGTCCATCGTGGCAGTAAAGCTGGCCGACGAGGCGCACAAGACCAGTGCCGTGTCGATAATGGTGGCGGGCATGACCGTGGCCAATCTCTTCGGCGTGCCTCTTGCCACGGCTCTCAGCTCGCACATATCGTGGCGCTTCCCGTTCATGCTTCTCATCTTCATCAGCATCATCGTGATATATTACGTGTGGAAGTGGATTCCGGCATCGGTGGGCGCCCTGCCCGACGAAGGCTTCCGTCATCAGTTTGCCTTCCTTCGCCACGGCGCGCCCTGGCTCATCCTTGCCGCCACGATGCTGGGCAACGGCGGCATATTCTGCTGGTACAGCTACGTCAGTCCGCTGCTCACGTCGGTGGGAGGCTTCCCTCATGAGGCCCTGTCGGCACTGATGATAGCCGCAGGCTTCGGCATGGTGGCGGGCAACCTTATCAGCGGCCGCCTGTGCGACCGTCATCGGCCGGGACACGTGGCCGCCGTCACGCAGACCATAACCATAGCCACGCTGCTGCTGATATTCCTTTTGGCCGGCTACGGCTGGATATCGGCCGCACTGATGGTGGTGTGCACGGGCTGCCTGTTTGCCCTGAGCAGTCCGCAGCAGTTTCTTATACTTAAGCATGCGCCGGGCGGCGAGCTGCTTGGCGGCGCTGCCATACAGGTGGCGTTCAATCTGGGCAACGCCATAGGGGCCTTCTGCGGCGGCCTGCCCATGGAGCACGGGGCCACTCCGCGCTGGTCGGCGCTCGTGGGCGTGCCCTTCGTCGTCATGGGACTCGTGGCTTTTATCTGTTTCTGCCGCAAATATGAGCGCCGAAGCGCTGCCGTTGACTGAAATTTGTTAACTTTGCATCTGTGAACAACATTCAGTCATCATCCGTTCAGGCCCTGCGCCAGCAACGCCTGCTGTTGGAGATAGAGTACAACAGCGAGAAGGAGGCCTTTCGCCGTCAGACCGAGACCACGGGACTGGCGCGCAAGGTGAAGCGTGGCGACGCGTGGCATCCGCTGCGCTTCGTGCGCAGCTACTACAATTCGCTCAACCAGCTTTCTGTTGAGGTTGTGCGCACTGCCGACACCGACATTGAGCACAACTTCGAGTTCGGACGCCCCGTGTGCTTCTTCCGCATGAGCGAGGCGGCAGAAGGCAAGTCGATAAGATACTTTAATTTCACCGGCACGGTGAGCTATGCCGACGGCGACCGCCTTGTGGTCACCGTGCCCGACAACGCACCCGTGGCGGAGCTGCAGGCCACCGAAGGACTGGGCGTGCAGCTGTTCTTCGACGAGACGAGCTACCGGCTTATGTTCGAGGCTTTAGACCGTGTGATAGGCGCACGCGACAACCGCCTTGCCTATCTGCGCGACCTTTTCTATTCGGGCGTGCCGGCTGCCGAACTGAGCTTTGCCCCGATAAGCTTTCCGTGGCTCAACAGGGCGCAGCAGGAGGCTGTCAACAAGGTGCTGCGTGCCAAGGACGTGGCCATTGTGCACGGACCTCCGGGCACGGGAAAGACCACCACTCTCGTTGAAGCCATATACGAGACGCTGCGGCGCGAGAGCCAGGTGCTGGTGTGCGCGCAGAGCAACATGGCGGTAGACTGGATTAGCGAGCGGCTCGTAGACCGCGGAATAAGCGTGCTGCGCATAGGCAACCCGACAAAGGTGAACGACAAGATGCTGTCGTTTACCTACGAACGGCGCTTCGAGGCTCATCCCGACTATCCGCAGCTGTGGAGCATACGCCAGGCCATACGCAAGCTGCGGCAGGAGCGCAAGCGCCGCGACAACGGCTGGCACCAGAAGATGGACCGCCTGAAGAGCCGTGCCGTGGAACTCGAACTGAGGATAAACTCGCAGCTCTTCGGCGAGGCCAAGGTCATCGCCTCAACGCTTACGGGCAGCGCGAGCCACTTGTTGTCAGGGCAGAAGTTCGGCACGCTGTTCATAGACGAGGCGGCACAGGCGCTCGAGGCTGCATGCTGGATAGCCATACGCAGGGCATCGCGCGTGGTGCTGGCGGGCGACCACTGTCAGCTTCCGCCCACGGTGAAGAGCATTGCGGCGCTGAAAGGCGGACTGGGCACTACGCTCATGGAGCGCATCGTGGCGCGCAAGCCGTCTGTCGTTACGCTGCTGACGGTGCAATACCGCATGAACGAACAGATAATGCGCTTCTCGAGCAACTGGTTTTATGACGGACGCGTGGAGTCGGCGCCCGAGGTTAAGTACCGCGGCATACTCGACTACGACAACCCCATAACATGGATAGACACGTCGGAGAGCGGCGCTAAGGAGGAGTTTGTGGGCGAGAGCTTCGGCAGGATAAACAAGATTGAGGCCGAACTGACGCTCGAAGCCCTTAAAAACTACTTCACCAAGATTGGCCGTCAGCGCATAGCCGACGAGCATATCGACGTGGGCGTGATATCACCCTACCGCGCCCAGGTGCAGCTGCTGCGCCGCATGGTGCGCAAGGCGGAGTTCTTCAAGCCCTACCGCGGCTGCATAACGGTGAACACCGTTGACGGATTTCAGGGGCAGGAGCGCGACATCATCGTAATATCGCTCGTGCGCTCGAACGACGACGGGCAGATAGGCTTCCTGTCAGACCTGCGCCGCATGAACGTGGCAATAACCCGCGCACGCATGAAACTGATAATAGTTGGCAGCGTGCAGACCATGACACGCCACGCTTTCTATAAGGAGCTGTACGGCTACGTGCAGGAGTCTGCCGGCATTTAGGCAGCATAAAGACATCAGAAAAAGCAGACATCGAAACATAACAAACAAAGGAAGATATGCTTCAGAGAGACTACATTTCGCGACTTATACGTGAGTTTATGGCGGCGCTTCAGCGCTATCTCGAGAAGAACGAGGCGGGAGCGCGCCGCAAGACGGCCGAAGACCTGTTCCGCCAGTACTTCGGCTCGTATGAGTTTTATCACACGGCAACGCATGACGAGATAATGTCATCGTTCGAAAAGTATCCCGAGGAGGAGCGCATAAGCCGCATGGAGATGCTTGCCGAGCTGTATTATGCCGAGGCCGACGACCGCCCCGAGCCGTTCAGGACGCAGCAGCTCGACATGGCCCTCAGCCTGTTCAGGTTTATCGACGCCCACAGCCGCACCTTCTCCATCGACCGACAGAACAAGATTGGCGCGATAACAAAGATGATATACAGCGGCGGAAAATAAAAAAGGCACGCTTACTTGCGTGCCGAAAGTGTTACTGTTACGTTGCCCTTGCCGAGCAGTTCTTTAAGCTCTGCCTTACTCATGCCGTCTATCTTGCCCAGACGCGTGAAGTTCCACGTGTTGGTGTCGTAGTAGATAACGAAATTGTTGCCCTGATACAGTATCAGGTCGCCAGCCTCCGTGGTTATGTTCTCGTTGTTCTGCGGCAGCGTGTGGCCCAGGCTGCCCACCTTCTCAAAGTTGCCGTAGTCGCTCATGTCTATCACGATGTCGCCCTCTTTCAGCAGGTCTATCAGCGCTCTTGCCGAGCTGTTGTCTGCCATTGTGGCCGTGAGGGTGCGGCCGTTCACCTTTATGTTCATCTTGCTGTAATTTATGTTGTTGTCTTCATCTGTTGCGGTTTCCATCGACTTGATCCATTGTTCCACCTCACTGCGCTGAGTGCCTGCGCCAAACCTGCGTCCTGCGGTCCATGTGGCTCCGGGTGCAAGCTCCTGCAGCAGGGTTGCGCTTGAGCCTATGCCGCTCGAGCCTGACGTGCAGAAGGGTATTACGGTCTTGCCGCTGAGGTTGCAGCTCTCAACGAAGGTGTAGACAACGCGCGGCGCCTGCCCCCACCATATGGGGTAGCCAAGGTATATCGTGCGGCACTTGCTCAGGTCGGGCACGCTGCCCTTGATTTCCGGACGCGCGTCGGGGTCGTTCTGCTCGAGCGACGAGCGCGACTGCGGGTTACTATAGTCGAGGTCTGCCGCGGTGTAAGGCTCTGCCGCCTCAATGCGCCATGTGTCTGCGCCGGTTATGTCGGCTATGTGGCGCGCCACGCCTTCGGTGGTGCCGGTCTGCGAGAAGTACACCACCATTACATCGTCCGCCTGTCCGCCAGGCGTTGCCGGTGTGGTGCCGGCGGCGTCGCTGCCGTTGTCCTTGGCGCACGAGATATGCGATACGGCAAGGCAACACGCAACGACATAATAAAGAAACTTTTTCATACTTACATAGTTTTTTTGTTCAACAACTGCTCTTGCTGTCTCTTCAGGCTTATGCCCCTGCATGGCGTCAGTCGATTAAGAGCGCTGCGGAGCATGCCTTTTTCTGACGCTACAAAATTATTATATTCCTGCATGCGGCATGGTATATTATTTACAGATAAATGTACCCAAAAAACGGAAAACGCCGTCTTAACAGTCTTTTGCCGTGTTCTGCCCCCATGTAATCCTGCCACGGCGGCACTGAAAGGGCGCATCTGGCAGTGAGGAAGACTGACATTTTGGGAACATCATGTGAACATCAGAAACAAGACTCTGAGCATGAAAAAGCGGCAACGGAGACGGCCGGCAATGCTGCCAAGCGGCACCGCCACACGACGGCGGCAGGCATCACCTCGCAAAAGGCGGCAAACGGCGATGCGAAAGCTATCCTTTCGGGCGCCAATATGCCACATATTGCAGCGCAAAAGGACAGCTTTTGCAAAACGGGCAAACTGCCGTGGAAAAACAGCTGAAATAAGTGCGCCCGCCTGCGGCATAAATCTCCGCAGGCGGGCGCATTGTCATCATGATGCAGCCTGACGCTTTAACCGCCATAAGGCGCTATAATTCGGTCTGCATTTTGCTTTATATTTAGCTGAATTTCGTCTTGTTATCAGCATGAACGGCAGGCTATGTCAAGAAGGAACGGACGAAAGAAAGGGAACAGAAAACTGAAAGACGGCTGAACACAGGAATACACATAAAGGATAAAACCGTATGGGGCATAATTGCCTACATGGGTTTATGTCCGCCATTAGTCAGTGTCTCTTCTTCCTGCCGCGCGCCATCTCTGCCCTGATGCGGCTGAGCGACTGGGGCGTTATGAACAGATACGAGGCGATGTATTTCAGTGGCACGTGCTGCAGCAGTTCGGCCTTCTCGTCCAGCAGAGTCTCATATCGCTCGCGTGCCCTCGGCGCACCGCTGCTGAGCAGCCACCGCTCTATCTCGAAAATCTCCTTCTCATAGAGCCTGCGGCCTATGCGCGCAGCCTCAACCGACGACATGAAGAAGTCTTCGGCGTCGCTGCGGCTTATGCCATAGACAACGCCGTCGCTCATGGCCTCGAGCGCTATCATCGACGGCATGTTGCCCACAAAGCACCACGACGAGAAGAGCATGTCGCCCTTTGACGCAAACCACAGGGTTATGTCGTTGCCGTCGGAATTGACATACGACGCGCGCCATATCCCGTCCACTATAATATATATGTCAGTGTTGCGCCCTCCCCTGCGCACAAGCGTGTCGCCCTTCAGTATCTTCATGCGTGTCATGTGCGCCTTGAGAGCCTCAACGTCGCTCATGCTGAGTCCGCTGCGCCGGCACAGACACTCCTCAAAAGTTTCCATAATCACACGTATTAAAATCGTTCGGCATGCCTTTTGCCCGAATATCCCACAGCCAACGGCCGGCACCGGGCATTCAGCCATCGTGCGTGCAGCCGCCCGTTACGCCGGCGCCGCTGCCTGACAGCACGTCAGCACACCTGCACCTGCATCCAGCACGGACAAGTCGGCACGGACAGCGACAGGCCGCGGCAGCCGCCGCCATAAGGCCATAGGCAGCCGCAAAGGTAGCAAATCATTTCCGATTTCTCAAATACATCACAAAGATTAATACGCACGTTAGCAGCTCTGCCACGGGCACGGCGAGCCATATGCCGCTCACCCCGCACAGCTTGGGCATCAGCCAGAAGCACAGCAGCATGAGCACATAGCCGCGCATGGCCGTGATGAACATGGCGGCAGCGTCGCGCTCAACGCTCTGACAATAGCCTATGGCCACGATGTTGACGGCAAACGGCACGAAGCCCAGCGCAAACAGGGGCATGCCGCCCACGGCTATCGTGTTGGCAGGAAAGCCTGCCGGAATGAACAGCGACACTATGTCCGGCGCGAAGAAATACATTATCAGCAGAAACATCACGCCGCTGCCAAGGGCCGTAAACAGAGCCATGCGCAAGGCAGAGCTTACCCTCCGGGTGAGCTGCGCGCCGTAGTTGTAGCTCAGTATGGGCTGAGCCGACTGCGCTATGGCGTTATACACCATGAAGATTATCGGGAAAACATAGCACGCTATGCTGTAGGCCGCCACGCCGTCCTCGCCGAGATAGGCTATGAACACATAGTTGCCGGCAAACATCATGGTGGCGATGGCCGCCTCGCAGAGCAGCGACGGGAAGCCCAGACGGCACATATAGCCCACGTTGCGGCGCGTCATTCGCAGGCTGCGCAGATGGGTCTTAACGCGGCATAGCCTTATGGTGCGCCCCATCATCAGCATATACCACAGCACCATGCCGGCACCGGCTATATAGCCAAGACTGGTGGCCACGGCCGCGCCTATCACGCCCCAGTGGAACACAAAGATAAAAAGATAGTCGAGAACGATGTTGAGCAGCGCCGGCACCACGTTGCACATCATGGCGTAGCGCGGCGAGGCGTCGAGCCTTATGTAGAACATTCCGGCGCTGAGCATGGCGCTGAACACAAAGAACGGCACGGCACCGTAGATATACTCGACGGCAGGCACGAGCAGACGCTCAGAGCTGCCAAGCAGGCATGCCACGCCGGGCGCACGCCACACGATGAGCGCACTGAACGCCGCCACCAGCATGCTGAGGGCTATCACGGCCTGAGTGACGTTTATGCGCGCCGTCTTCGGCTTGCCGTGAGACAGATGGATAGACGCCACCACCGACGCGCCCACGCCGAACATAAGTCCGATGCCGGTATTTATAAGAAACAGCGGCGCAACGATATTCACCGCCGCCAGAGCATCGCTGCCAAGGCCGCGGCCAACGAATATGCCGTCGGTAATAACGAAAAGGGCCGACGACACCATGCCGAGCAACGTGGGCATGAGCAGCTTGCTGAAAAGGCTTGACACCTTTGTTGTTCCGAAATCTATACTGTCCTTCATCATACTTTACGGTTGTTAGTTGTTGATATCGGGGCGCAAAAGTAAGTGTTTAAAAACGAAAGGCAGTTAACAATTGGTAATTTCTGCGGCTGACGGGGGATTTAATGACTGAAAAAGCATGTTTTTCACACGAAAAACATTGCAGCAACGGCTGCCGGAAGGATAAACAGGGGCATAAATCTGTACTCTTTTTGTTTATTTTCCTATTCAAACATATACTTGTTTTTACTTATATTTACTGTATAAAGGGACGTCTCGCAGAAATTCGTATTGACGTTGATATTCCTCAATACGACGAGGGCTGATACTTTTTTCTCCATTTCAGAATAATCAAGGGAACCATTGACCTTTGCAAGTTCAATTGCATAACGTATGAATCATCGTGTATCGTTTGGATGTGTACGATTTGGATATGTCGACAACCATATCTCCTTCAATTCGTTTAATTCCATAATTATCTAATAATGTTAATTCTATCAATTAATTAGAAATAAGTTATTTTATTTCTTTGTGTTTCTCTAAATACTCTAAAAATTTAACTCTAAATTTTGTTGTAGGATGCGTACTTTTATCGTTGTAAAATTTATCATTATCATATCCTATGGTTTTAAGAGCGTTAATGTATTCTTTTTCATCTAAGCCTAGCCATTGCAAATAGCGGAAAGCTATTATGTCTGCCTCTATTTCTTGCTCTCTTGAATATTTATATTTATATTTTACTGCTTCATTTTCTGCTTCTTCTATAAGATTATTCATTCTTTCATTAACATCATCCCATGATTCATTTCCAACAGCACCATTAGCTTGCGCATAAGCATTTGCAGTTGCATCTATAGCAGAAACAACGCCGGATATAATTTTATTTCTGTTTTCTCGCTTTCTGAATCTATAGGCATTATCTAATGAATGCTGTAAAAAGAAGTGTGCAGCCTCGTGTGCGCATATGCCAACCATGCCAACAACTGATATACTATCGCACATTATAGCCCCAGTGGTTACATAAATTTTCCCATTAGGGCAGGTATAAGCATTTATTGCATCACTATTTATGATGTATATTTCAGCTTCAGGAAATACAGATTTAATACCTATGTAATTCATTAAAGTATCAGCAACAAATTTATAATCGTCGTTTATTGATAAATTACTATAATATTCATTACTCAATAAACTTGCATTATATAAATCATTCTGTGCTTTTAATGCAGAAGTTTTTTCCTGCGTTATCGCTTTATATAGTTTGTTCAATCTCTTATTATTTCTCCAAACCGCATTCCAAAACAAATCAGATTTACTATTATCCAGATTATTTACATACTTGTAAATATCAAATTGATAAATCAAATCTTCAAATTCATCTCTTTGAGCAAATAATAATTGTGTTTGCAATACGCAAATACAAATCAATACAAAATTTTTCATATTCTATCAAGTTTTTTTACAATAAGTCTTACGTTATTCTAGTTATACATGTGGCGCATTGCCCTTCTAAAACCTTTACTTGTTGCCTCTTTTATAGTCCAAGCATAAAACTCTCCAGCTTTTTTTATTTCAGTCCTATAATACTGTTGGTCAAAAGGCAAATGATAAATTTTTTCGCCATTTGTACCTATATTGCACTTTATCATCGGATATTCGCCTTTTGATATGTTCCATACACGTACACCAAGTTTTTGTGCAAATTTTTGTGCCATATCAGAAAGTCTTGTTGTAGTTGCAATAACAGGAATTACATTTTCTTTAAACAAATTCCGTTTTAACTGATATTCCATCGCAGTACCAAATATTTGACATATAACATTCTCATGTACTTCTTTTGTTTTTGCCCAATATTTACATTGTATTATATAAGTCGATATTGCTCCAGAAGCATCTATGGCGTGTAGCTATTATATCACGACCCAAATCATCAAGTCCGTTAAGACTTCCGAAAGGTATTGTACTAAAATGATATTTAACCCTTAACAAAAAATCAACATACATTTCATATTCTATACCAATTTCCCAATTTGATTTAGTTCTTTTCTTATACCTATCTAATGCCAATTGGTTCCGTTCATCCACACTTAACTTTGTCCATTCTTCATCTGACAAGTAATCTCTTGCATGATCCGTGTTTTCTGCTAATTCGTTATAACTATTTACTTTGTCAAGCGATTGTAAAGCTTCTTCATCATCCACATATTTTTGAAGTTCTGGGAATGTTTTTAGCAAAAACTCATATTTATAAAGCATTTCCTTGTATTGAATAATAATATCTCTAGTTTCAGCTTTCATGGATTTAATAGCCTCAGAAGCACTAAGCGCAGGATGACTTTTATATCTTAAATATGACGACATCTCATCATACACATAAGAACGCATATCAGCAGCTAAAGTAGCAGAATATCTAAATGGAGCTTTTATAACTAAAAGGACATTCATTTTCTTTTTTTGTTTCAATAGAGTATCATTTTTTTCTTTGTACTCATTTTGTAGTTTTGTGCTTTCACAACTAATCTTATTTGTAAGTTCCTTATGTTTTTCCTGATATTCTATTTCTAAATCAGATTTTTTCTTTTCGTATTCACATTCTATCTTCTTAATTTTATCCTTTTGTTTGCTTAATTTTATTCGATAAATAACAAAAAGAACAGTACAAACAGTAATGGGTATAGCGTGCGTATACAAAAATCCATTCTTATGCGCATAAAGATAAGGCATAAATATTAATAACACTATACTTGCAACATAGGACAGTCCTGCAATAGTATAAAATAATTGAACTAAACAACAACCGTCAAAATCATCATTATATCGTCCCATTTATTATAAAATTTCTTTTGTTCCTTTCTTAAACTTTCAAACAATATGATGATTAAAAGTGAATTTACAATAATTATTTATTTCAATTAAAATCATAGTTATACATAATTTATCTATGTAAAATTTATTATTTATATGGCTGCTGCAGCGAAATAAAAACATAAATTCGGCTTCAGTACACTCAGATAATGCCGCTACTAACGGCATCACTCGGCCATGCGCTCCTCGTTGAGAGCCTCCCTTATATAGTCGTTGTCGAAGGTGAACACGTGGTTGAGAATGCCGAACGACACGGCTCTCGACTTGCCCTCGATGTTGATTGTACCTATGGAGAAGAGATAATAGTTGTCTACATCCAGAAACTGGCTTACGGCCATGTTGACCACGCCCGAGGCAAATATGTTGCTGAACATGCCCCAGAAGCCCGACGCGCCGCTGCTCTGGCTTATGGCCGCGCTTATCTCGCCAGCCACGGCTTCGCAGTGCTGTTCGCGCGTAGGACAGGTTACGGTGAGCGCAAAGGCTATGACAACGGCCACCACTATGCCTGCCACGCGGCCGCCGATGTGCCTGCGGCGAGGCTCATATATTATCTCTTCGGCATCGTCGGCCCTGCCCGACGTGCCGCTGCCTCCGCCCTGCCCGGCCGAATATGCCGCGCCGCCGGATGCGTCTGTGCTGTCGTCGCGCCCGCCGTCAGCCTGACCTGAAGCGCTCTCAGCACGTGCCGACGGATCAGACGGCAGGGGCGGAGGCACGGGGCCGGGCTGCGCCTTGCCCTCCATGGCGTCCTTAAGTTCCCTCACCTGCCAGGCCGGAGTCCACTGCTCCATGCCCTCGGCCCACACAAGAGTCTCCGAAGAAAGGCCGCGCTCCATAAGTTCGCTTACGGAGAAAGGCCCCTGCTGCCGGTTGTCTGCATAAATAAAATATCTCATCAGTTACCCTCCGTCTTGTTCTTTCCGTATTTCTTGCTCCACTGCTCATACTTCTTAAACACCTTAAGAGCCTCAGAGTTGTACCAGCTGTAGCCTGTGCGGCGCTCGTGGCCTATCTCGCTGACGTCGAACTTCATCACGCCGTCGCGGTCGCAGAAGAATGGGCGGTTGTCCTCGAGCGTATAGAAGCGTGCCCACAGAGGCTTCGACACCTCTCCCTCGGTACACTTCACCAGGCGCCAGTCTTTCTTGCCGTCGCTGTTCTTGAAGTTCTCTATCTTGTATCCGTCTATCTCGTTCTGGCGGAACCACTCCACGGCTGCCTCAATACAGTTGACCACCTCGGGCGAAGGCTTTGACAGCGACATGAGGAAGAGCACGATGTCGTCAGACTCCTGTCCGCTGAGCGACGCCAGCTCGAAGGCGCGTGCGTTGGCGGGCAGCAGGGTCTTCTCGTCGTGCTGCGCACACCACACCGTGGGCTTGCCGTTCTGCACATACTGCGTCTTCAGTATGCAGCTGATGCCCTTGTCGAGAGCCGTCTTGGCCTTCATCTTCACGCTGTCGGGGAAGAAGGCGAATGGAGCCTTGCCCAGACTTGCATCGCGCATGATCTTCATCACGTTGATCATGGCGTCGTCGTTATATGTGATGTGCGTGTGATACTTCTTGTTGTAGGGATAAAACTGCGGCCATCCGCCGTTGTCATACTGTGCCTCAAAGAGATACTGCATGCCCCTGAGCACGGCGTCCTTATACTTCTCTGTGCCCGTGGCGTTATACAGCTTCGACAGGTAGATTATCTCGGTAGAGGTGGCGCGGTTGTCTATCGTGCTGTACTTGGCAATGCTCTTGTCGGCCTCTGCCTTCTTCTTGTCGGCGTCGGTCATGTTTCTGGCCATGTCGATGTTCTTCGGCCATCCGCCCGTGTTCTGCTGATACAGCAGCACGTTGTCGCCTATGCGCACTGCCTCGGCCGTAGTGAAGAACTCAGGCTCGAGATGTGCAGCCCACGACGTCCACGTCTTATAGGTTTTCTGCTTGTTGTCTTTCTTGTCTGTTTTAGTCTGACTTGTTTTCTTTGTCTGGCCCTCAGCCGGTGTTACGGCAGTAAGCGCGAATGTAGCGGCAAGAGCCATCACGATGAATCCTTTTTTCATAATTTAGGTATAAATGTAACGTTTGTTGTTTGTAAATAGTTAGTCGTTGCCTCATGTTTGTCAGCAAACCTGACGGCATTCATTTTATTTAGATGCACGCAGACAGAAAAGGTTTAGTCATTACTTTGCATTTTAACCCAAATTAGCCGTCTGCCCCGTGTTCATCCGCCTGTCTGGCGTTGCGTGCGGCATGCCTTATCAACCCTGACAGTCATCATACCGCACACAGCTTTATCTATTTTGCGCATTCATGCTTTCAGCCCGAAAGCATAACAGCCTATTGGGGGTTAAGGCTCACTTCATTCTGAGTATCATCTTGCGCTCGTCTTCGGGAAACTTCTCGATGGCATAGCGCAGCATGGTGCGCGGCATCTGTGCATGATGCTCCATGACGAAGGCTCTCAGTCTGCCCATGTCGCGCTTGCCCGCCTCGCGCAGCATCCAGCCCGTGGCCTTGTGCATAAGCTCATGCGGATGACTGATGAAGCGCAATGCGAGGGCATAGGTGTCGTCGAGGTCGCCCTGCTTTATGAAGGCATAGGTGGCCACCATGGCTATGCGGTTGTCCCATAGCAGGGGGCTGCCGGCAAGGGTGTAGAGCAGGTCGCGCGGCTTGTCGAGCAGATAGCTCCCCACGATATGCGGCGCACTGAGGTCTACGAGGTCCCAGTTGTTTATGCGGTCTGTAACAGAGAGATACATGTCAGTAAGTTCGCGGCGCGCTCCGTCGTCGGCCTTCTTCATCTTCTCAACCATTATGAGCAGCGCGCAGAGCCTTATCTCGTGCCATTCCGACTGCATGAGCCGCCTTAACGTGTCGTTGTCAGCCGTCTTGTGCCGCTTTGCCACGCTTCGAGTCGCAGGCACCTTAATGCCCAAGAACTTGTCGCCATGTCCGTATTCGCCTTCGCCTGTCTTGAAGAAGTGCTGCAGCTGCTCGCTCTGTGCGTCGTCACGCAGCGCCGTCATCTCTCCGGTTATTATCTCATATTCCGTCTTTACCATATTCATTACCTTTGTTTATTACGGCAAAGATAGTGCAAGGTGAGTGCATGGCAAAATGAATGCATATTATTTTTTATTTTCATTGGTTAAGCGGTATGAGTTGCGGATCACAGATCCTTATACTCTATGCTGTCGGATTGCAAATCCGACAGAACATTAGTCTTACAAAATGATAACACTATTTGTGGCTATATGTAAATCTACAATACGAAAAACAAGACTGATGTCATCTGTATTTGATTACATATAAGACATATTTACGATGCGAAAAAACAAGGCTATTGTTCTGTCTGATTTGCACGAGTTGTTGAGCAAAGCGAAAAATCCGACAGCATAGAATATAAGGATCTGTGATCCGAAATTCATACTTCCTTATTATATAAAACAGGCTTCGCCTCGGCACTGCAAACTTAAAAAACTATGTCTTTCATTTTGCAGTGCACTCGGCTTGCACTATCTTTGCACTTTTACGGTTGGACGGACGAGAACCGCCAAACCCTTGACACTTTTTGTGAACGCTTCGGCATTGTGTGCCGTAATTGGAGATATGACGCATGCAATTACAGTTATGACTACCACAGCAGGCAGGAAGACTGCATAGACAGCCTAAGCGGTTGGCGGTTGGCAACCTATTTGATGAACAACCATTGGAATGACCTACACACCCAAAAATATTTTTGGCACGGGATGAAAGGACGAAAAAGCAGGATATTTGTAGATACTTGTTGTCCCCTTACGGGCTATTACATAGATGACTGCATTCTCGATCCGATTTATAAGTTCTTGAAATCCCCCATAGAGAATGTCACGTTTGATGACCTTATGAACGATTGTCTCGACAGCTTTTTCCGTGCTTGTCGGGATGATATGGAGAGTACCCAAACTTTGGAATACTTCACGGAAGAAAGCAACGCCAATAATTGGGAATACCTTTCAGACGGAAATTTATTCAATTAATTATCAATATTTTAAAACTTATCATTATGAAGACGAACAAAAAAGTACAGAAGAACAACGTACAGAAATCAGAGAAAGAGACAGCAGTAAAAGTAACCGCTTTGGCAATCATTCAAAAGCCGATAATGTTACTTTCACCGCAGAACGTGCCCACAGTTACCGAAGTGACGGAAACACCCGAAACGGCAACCGTTCCGACCATAACGGAAGAAGCATCGCAGCAAGCCACGTTCAAAACACCGCTTGCAACGGCCACAGCCGAAACAGACCTCGATATAACCACCGTACAGCCGAGTGCAGACAACCACCGCAAGACGTTCAATGACACATCCTTGCAGGAACTTGCGGACAGCATTCGGGAAATGGGGTCTTACAAACCATTGCCGTACGTCCACGCACGGCAGGCGGTTACGAAATCATCTACGGCGAACGCCACTACCGTGCCTCACTGCTTGCAGGAGCAAAGACAATAAAGGCAACCATATACGACCATATAACAGACGATGAAGCGGAGGACATGTCACTAAGCGAGAACTTACAGCGTGAGCAGGTACGCCCCACCGAGGAAGCGAAAGCCTTCAAACGCCTGCTTGAAAAGGGCAGACACGATATGTACTCACTCGTCAGCCGCTTCGGACGGAGCGAGAAGTATATCTATACACGTTTGAAACTGAACGAATTGTATGAACCTATCGGTGAACTGCTAGATAACGGGACAATCACCGTCAGCGTTGGCTGAGGAAATAAGTACCTATGAAGCCAATATCCAAAAGGACGTGTACGAGAACCACCTGAAGCAGGGCAATAGGGACGATTGGAACGGTTACACGCTCAATCTGTTCAAGAAACATTCTGAGAAATACTACACAACCGACCTTGAACAATACAAGTTCGACAAGACGGAATGCAAGGCGTGTGCACACAACGCAGCCAACTACAACCTTTTTGCCGAACATAATGGGTGCAGACATTGTACCGTAAATGTCTGGGGGTCAAGAACGCAGCACATGTGGCAAAAGAAACGGAGAAACTATTGAAATCCGACCCGAAGCTGGTGATTGCCCGACCCTATTACGGAAGTCGAAACGACACGGCACTCCAAAAATTGGACAAGAAAGGGCATGAAATCAAGGAACTCGACTATAACGTATCGGCAAGGGAATTTCCCAAAGTACCCGAA
>ENA-OPCC01000666-OPCC01000666.1-human-gut-metagenome-genome-assembly--contig:-NODE-666-length-17077-cov-4.566032_pt1 | contig 17077 bp, 9 predicted proteins | sample MGYA00241558_ERZ501467 | MGnify/ENA primary metagenome ERZ501467 (study PRJEB25962, sample SAMEA2042620) | human gut metagenome | biome: human gut; feature: human-associated habitat; material: faeces...
ATAAAGGACAAAATGTAACATCAGCAGAAGAAACATCTGCAAATAATATTGAAAACTTACCAATAACAAATGATGTTGGAATGAGATTCATGACATCAGATGTTGCAAATACACAAAGAAATGTATCTGCAAAATTTGATTCATCAAAAGAATTAATGAATAAAATTGAATCAGAATATAACAGAGTTGATTGGCAAAGTGAAGCTTCTGAAAGTTTTAAAGCAAGATTTGAAAAATTAAAAAATGATATATTATCAGCTTTTGATAATATTAATAATGAATTTTCAAAATTAATGACACAAACACAAGAAGATATCGAAAATACAGAGAAATCAAACACAGTACAATAAAAAGAAAGCACTATATGTGCTTTCTAAAGCATGACCAGTTTTAGAAAGCATATATAATATGTTTTGAAACAAACGAAGGGAGAAATTTATTTATGGAAGAAAAGTTATTACCAATAGGTAGTGTAGTAAAATTAAAAAATGGTCAAAAAAGACTTATGATAACAGGATTTTTACAAATGGAACAAGATGAAAAAGGTCAAAAAAATATATGGGATTATAGTGGATGCCTATACCCAGAGGGAATGCTAACATCAGAGGCTAACTATGTATTCAATCATTCACAAATAGAAGAAGTACATTTTATTGGACTAGTAGATGAAGAAGAAGAGGAGTTCAAGAAAAAGTTAAAAGAAGCAATAGAAGAACTTGAAAATAAATAGGAAAGTGTAAAAAAATGCTAGTCACATTAATAGGAAAAGATAATTTATATAAAATAAGATTACCAAATAAAAAGACAGGAGACTATTGGATAACTGATAATGAGAGTGGAAAGAAACTTATAAACATAATAGGAAAAAACAATGAGTGGCAAATATATAGTAATGAACAAGCTAAAATTTTAAATCCAAGAGTTGTAAATTCTATAAATATATCTAAAATTGTAAAAAGTAGTAGCAATATACTTAGTTACATTAACTTAAAAGAAAATGGGATATATTACGTCTCGTTAGCAGAAAATCCAAATACTCTTTATATATTGCTTTGTGAATCTGTTTACGAAAAAAATTTTGTGCATTTAAAAACAAACAATTTTCAAGAAATAACTGTGGGAAGTAGTGAAAACAATGATATTATTTATAACAATCCAATAATACGAGAAAAACAAGCACGAATATTTTTTAGTAATGGAAAACTAATGCTAGAAAATTACGATGAAAGTTATGGTACATTTTTAAATAATTTACCGGTTGCAAATAAGCTTAAACTTGTATTCAATGGAGACATTATCTATATAATGGGGCTAAGAATAGTATTAGTTGGAAACAATATTTTTATAAATAATCCATTTAATAGAGTAACATATAGTTTGAGAAAGTTTGAACTTGCGGAAGAAAGACAAGTTCAAATAACAAATTATGATATACAAGATGAAAATATTCAATTATTTTCAGATAAAGATTATTTTACAAGAGCACCAAGAATAACTAAACAAATTGAAAAAGAAAAAATACAATCCCAGCAGGAATTGACTGAAGCTAAAGAGTTTTTCAAATCCGCTAAAAAAAACAGAGAAATCCGGCGTAAGACGGGAGTTCCCGACGCAAAGGAATTAGCTGCAATGATACGCGAAAGCCAGTTTCAAAAAGCTGAATTAAAACGCATGGAAAAAATGTGGAAAGAAAAAATCGCTTCACTACAAGCAGAGGCCGATACTTTCATCACAAAAATAGAAACAATGAAGATAGAAAGAAAAAAACGTTCTGCCACTTTGCAACGAAAACTATTTGAGCAGTTTCAGATACTAAACGCCCGTGGAGAAACAAAAGATTTATGTCGTATTTTTGCACAAACTATACAAAAATTTCCTCCAGCCGGAGCCGGTGAATGTGCTGCTCCCAAATTACTCCAGTATGCCTATAAGCATCAATTAAAACCTATTGCCATGGCAGAATTCTGGTGGGGAGATTCTCCAAAAGCAGAAATAAGACATCATGGATACTACTATCCAGCATGTAAAGGGAAATGCGAACCTATCTTGAAACATATGTTACAAGGACTGGAAGTGGAAGAAAACCCCTTGTTGAAAAAACATTATCATGAAATACCATTAGAGATAGTATATGAAGATAATTACCTAGTCGTAGTCAACAAACCAGCAGGAATGCTCTCGGTTCCAGGAAAAGGAGAAATCGACTCTGTCTATCAACATATAAAGACACTTTATCCAGATGCCACAGGTCCTCTGATAGTCCACCGATTGGACATGGCGACTTCCGGTGTGTTATTGATAGCAAAAAACAAAAAAGTACATCAGCATCTGCAAGCACAATTCAAGAATAGAATGATAAAAAAGCGATATATTGCCTTATTGGATGGCAAGATTCCCTCTAAAGAAGGGACTATAACACTCCCCCTCCGTATGAATCCTCTTGACAGGCCCAGACAAATAGTAGATCATGAACATGGAAAAACCGCTATCACACTGTATCGGGTTTTAAACGAACAAGAAGGAAGAACACTTATTGCCTTTTATCCATTAACAGGACGGACACATCAATTAAGAGTACATGCCGCCCATCCGGAAGGATTACATTGTCCTATACGAGGAGATGAACTTTACGGACGAAAAGCAGACAGGCTTTATTTACATGCTGAAAGTTTAGAGTTTGTTCATCCTATAACTAAAAAAATAATTTTTGTAGAAAAGAAAAGTAATTTCTGATAGTTATTGCTCAGAAAATTTATCTGTAGGTGCCGAAAAAAATATTTTCAGCACCTCACACACTAAATTAGTATTTTACCATTCCTGAGGTGGCATCCGTTTTATTCTTCCATACACATATATAAATGCGGGAATCAAAAAAATTACTGCAAATATCCATGCCGTAGGGTCACCAAAACAAACAGCTAAATAGCCCAATGCTGGTACCGCATAAAGACTAACCATTATACGGGCAATCATTTCGGATACCCCCGACAACATAGCCAAATTGGTAAAGCCCGCCCCCTGAATGGAATAACGCAAGATACAAAGTAAACCCAAAACCGGAAAAAAAGAAACGGAAATATGCAAAAACAGTTCCGTATCCTTCAGAATCTCCCATTCCACAGGGTCAACAAATAACAAGGCAAAAGTACGCGCTCCCAACATCAAGACTCCAAACATAAAAGCACTATAAATAGTCATCATCAATACACTCGCCTTGATTCCCTGCCAGATACGCTTCGGCTTTCCTGCACCGTAATTCTGTCCACTATAAGTAGCCATAGCTATACCCAGACTCTCAAGTGGACACATACAAAACATCTTAATACGCATAGCAGCCGTAAAAGCAGCCACACAAGCAGTACCCAACGCATTATTCGCACTTTGCAACATAATACTGCCGATAGCAGTAATAGAGAACTGCAATCCCATCGGCACACCTATATACAATAAAGTCTTTGCCAACGCTCCTCGAAATTTATGTTCTGCCGAAGTCCCCTTCAGAATCTCAAAGTGACGCATCATATACAAATAACACAACACTGCCGAAACACCTTGTGAGAATACCGTAGCTAAAGCCGCTCCCGCAACTCCCCAATCAAGTACCAAAATACAAAAAAGATCAAGCAAAATATTCAATATCGTAGAAAAAAGCAAAAACCAAAACGGAGTTTTGCTATCACCCAATGCACGAATAATACTTGAAAGCAAATTATAGAAAAAGGTACAGGGCACCCCGATGAAAGTAATCAGCAAATAAAAATAAGCATCTTCAAGGATGTTCTCCGGGGTCTGCATCATCTGAAGAATATCCGAACAAAACATACTAGTCACAATAGCAATTACCACAGACATCACCGCTGCCAATTGTAAACTAACTGCCACAAAACGCCGCATCATACCATAATCCCTTGCTCCAAACTTCTGTGCAACAGGAATACCGAAACCACCACAACAGCCATTGCAAAAGCCTAATATCAAAAACACCACCGAAGTGCTAGCTCCTACAGAAGCCAAAGCATTAATTCCAAGAAACTTACCCACAATAGCAGCATCCATCAAGGAATAAGTCTGCTGAAGTAAATTACCCAGCAATAAAGGAAAAGCAAAATTCAATATCAAAGGGAACGGACGTCCCGAAGTCATCTCTCTCGAAGTTGCCATAACATGAATGTATTGTAAATTCGAGCACAAATATATACCATCCTTTGTAAAAATACATATTCTAGAACTTCATTTCAACGAATACCCATTAATTAAATGATACATATCAATTTTTCTCGGAGAACTATCATCTTTCCCAAAATCCTGAATAGAAAAGCAACAACACAGCAAACAATTCCAAACGCCCTATCAACATAAGGAACGACAATACCCATTTAGCAGCATCGGGCAACGCCGCCCACGAAAAAGCAGGACCGAATGCCCCTAACCCCGGTCCCACATTGCCTAAGCTAGAAATAACCGTACTCATCGCCTCAGTCAGCCCCACCCCGAAAAACATCAGTAGTGTCCATCCGACCAAAGCACAAAACAAATAAAATACAAAGAATGTATTCACCGAAGCAATAATGGAAGGCGATATAACCTGACGGTTCACACGAACAGGCAATACAGCCCTAGGATGCAGCATCCGTTTGAATTCATTCTTGATATTACGCGCCAGAATCATAAGGCGCATGTTTTTGATTCCCCCACTAGTAGACCCCGTACATCCACCCGACAACATAGCAAAAATAAGAAGCATCCATGTAAAAGATGGCCACAAGTTATAATCATCCGTTGCAAAACCGCATGACGTATGTGCCGTAGCCACTTGGAACAGAGCCCTGCGGAATGCCTTTTCCCAATCATAATGATTCTGAAAAACTAAGGCAAGCGTGATAACAAGCGTCAGAATACTTACTGATTTCATAAACCAACGGAATTCATCATCCTGAAATAGACGCTTGCCCTTCCCTTTCAGGCACATAAAATAGAGAGAGAAATTAATACCCGAAAGAATCATAAATATCGCTATTACATATTCTATAAACGGAGAATTCCAATAAGCCACACTGGCTTGTTTAGTAGAATAACCACCTGTAGCCGTTGTAGAGAATGAATGACATACCGCGTCAAAAAAACTCATTCCTCCTATCATCAGCAGCATAGTTTCTACAACTGTAAGGATAGCATATATCATCCACAGCCACTTAGCCATCACATCAATCCGAGGATGTGTTTTGTCGTGCGTCACTCCGATAGCCTCAGCTGAAAAAAGTTGTATAGTTCCTCCCCCGAAAATAGGAAGCACAGCAATAGTAAAAAAAACAATACCCAAGCCACCTATCCATTGTGTCAGGCTACGCCAAAATAACAGGCCATGTGAAAGAGATTCTATATCATCTAATATAGTAGCTCCTGTAGTAGTAAAACCCGACATGGTTTCAAAAAAAGCATCTGTCACTGAAGGGATTCCTCCACTAAAATAAAAAGGTAGCATTCCAAACAACGTAAACAAAAACCAAGTAAAAGTTACAATACAGTACCCATCTCGTCGTGTTAGTCGATTCTCAGCACCTCTACTACAAATTAGCAAAACTCCACCGACCAATGTATTCAAAAGAATGGTATATAGAAAATATTGATAATCTTGCTCGCCGTAACATAAGGAAATAGCCGCACAAAGCAGAAACATAGCAGATTCAATAAAAAGTAATACTCCCAATACACGGAATATCATTTTTTTATTTATCAAGCTATTATTCCGGCTTCCACCTTTATATAATTTATCTGGATTATAAAATTCTCCCATCTTTTTATACCTTTTATATTTGACAAGTATATAGCGAATACTATGCCAAAATGAAAAAGCAGATTATAATCTCCTGATAAACAAACAGATACCATATTCAGTCATAAAAAAGAAAAACACAACCCTTTTCAAAATGAAAGGGGGCGTGTTTTCAAAACAATAAGGTTGCAGATACGACGATCTCAAGCAAAATTTAAATTGCATACATATCTGCTAACACTATAACATCTTCCTCATTATAATGAATAGTGAATAAATATTTTAAGATTACCCACTATTTTACTATTTTTGCATCCAAATCGATAATCCTCTACTAAATTTAATTACGCCTACTGTGGAATTATTCTACAGCTGTTGCCTATTTTCCACACTTTCCCTATCAACAAAAGACAGAAATAAAGCACTGATTATGAATAGGAAAGACTATTTACAATAGTTTGGCACGCTGCTTGTATTTCTACTGATGGCATCTTAAACAATAACAAAACTAAAGTATGAAACTATTTTTTACACACAAAGAAATTGCGCTAAAAAAGAAAAGAACAGCGCTTGTAGTAATAGGTATTGGACTAGTTATCGGGATTTACCTGATTGTTTCCCATCAACCGGCAAAGATGCCGGAACTTCCAGTAGTTGCCATAGCACCAGCAACGCAAGACGATGTGGAAATATATGGTGAATATGTAGGACGCGTACGTGCACAGCAATTCGTTGAAGTACGTGCCCGAGTAGAGGGATATTTAGAACAAATGCTTTTCGCAGAAGGTACATATGTCACTAAAAATCAAGTGCTGTTTGTTATCAATCAAGATCAATATCGGGCCAAAGCTGACAAAGCGCGCGCCCAATTGAAAAAGGATGAGGCACAAGCACAAAAAGCAAAACGCGACTTAGAACGTATCCGTCCGCTATATGAACAAAACGCTGCCAGCCAGTTGGACTTGGACAATGCTACTGCTGCATATGAAACAGCAGAAGCGTCGGTAGCTATGAGTAGTGCCGATCTTGATCAAGCAGAACTGGAACTAGGTTATACTATAGTTCGTTCTCCATTAGCAGGGCATATCAGTGAACGTCACGTAGATTTAGGAACATTAGTCGGTCCGGGTGGCAAATCATTGCTTGCTACCATAGTAAAAAGTGATACTGTATTAGTGGATTTCAGCATGACTGCTCTAGACTATCTGAAAAGTAAAGAACGTAATGTGAACTTAGGTCAAAAAGACTCCACCCACTCCTGGCAACCCAATGTATCCATTACTTTGGCAGATAATACTATTTATCCATACAAAGGACTAGTAGACTTTGCCGAACCGCAAGTTGATCCACGCACAGGTACATTCTCCGTACGTGCCGAAATGCCGAATCCAGAACGGGTATTACTTCCTGGGCAGTTCACCAAAGTAAAACTATTATTGGATGTCAGAGAGAGTGCTACGGTAGTCCCGTTAAAGTCCGTTATCATAGAAAAAGGCGGTGCCTATATTTATGTAATGCGCAAAGATTCTACAGTAGAGAGACGTTTCATTGAATTAGGTCCTGAATTCCAAAATCAAGTAGTGGTGGAAAGAGGCTTGGCCCCCGGAGAAGACATTGTCATAGAAGGATACCACAAGCTGAATCCAGGCATGAAAGTGAAAGTAAGTCCTGCCGTAGAGGACAAAAAAACGGAGGAAGAAGATACGATCGGATAATTTCACTCCCGAATACGAATTCCCCTATGGAGGAAAATTTACGCATTCAAAAAAACAATAGACATTATGAAAGTTAGTTTCTTTATAGACAGACCGGTATTTTCAGCTGTCATCTCCATATTAATAGTCATTGTCGGTATCATCGGTCTCACGATGCTACCCATTGACCAATATCCGCAGATTACTCCGCCGGTAGTGAAAATCAGCGCATCCTATCCGGGTGCCAGTGCCCTGACAGTATCACAGGCTGTAGCCACTCCTATAGAGCAGGAATTGAACGGTACCCCAGGAATGCTTTACATGGAATCAAATAGTTCCAATTCGGGAGGTTTTTCAGCCACCGTCACTTTTGATATCTCGGCAGATCCCGATCTAGCGGCAGTGGAAATACAGAACCGTATCAAGTTAGCAGAATCACGCCTCCCAGCAGAAGTTATACAAAATGGTATTTCGGTAGAGAAACAGGCTGCCAGTCAATTGCTGACCCTATGCCTTACCTCTACCGACCCGAAGTTCGATGAAATATACCTTAGCAACTTTGCCACTCTGAATGTGCTGGACCTAATCCGCCGTATCCCTGGCGTAGGACGTGTTTCAAACATCGGAAGCCGATATTATGCCATGCAAATCTGGGTACAACCCGACAAACTGGCCAATTTCGGTCTGACTGTAGCCGACTTGCAGAATGCACTAAAAGACCAAAATCGAGAATCAGCAGCCGGTGTACTGGGACAACAACCCGTACAAGGATTAGACGTAACCATTCCCATCACTACTCAGGGACGTCTATCTACCGTAAGCCAGTTTGAGGAAATCGTAGTCCGTGCTAATGCCGATGGTTCCATCATCCGTTTGCGTGATGTGGCCCGCATCTCACTCGAAGCACAATCATACAATACCGAGAGTGCCATCAACAAAGAAAATGCAGCGGTATTGGCCATCTATATGTTACCAGGAGCCAACGCTATGGAAGTAGCAAAAAGCGTGAAAGAAGCTATGGAGGAAATCAGCAAGAATTTTCCCGAAGGAATGAGTTACGAGATACCTTTCGATATGACTACGTATATTTCGGAATCCATTCATGAAGTGTACAAAACACTGTTTGAAGCCCTGATACTGGTTATCATCGTAGTATACCTTTCACTCCAAAGCTGGCGTGCAACAGTTATCCCACTAGTTGCCGTACCTATCTCACTGATTGGAACTTTTGGATTTATGTTGATTTTCGGATTCTCGCTTAATATCCTGACCCTGTTGGGATTGGTACTTGCCATCGGTATTGTGGTGGACGATGCTATCGTGGTAGTAGAGAATGTGGAGCGTATCATGGAAGAGGAGAAACTATCTCCCTACCAAGCTACCAAGAAAGCTATGGAAGGACTTACAGGAGCCATTATCGCCACTTCTTTGGTACTGGCAGCAGTATTTGTTCCCGTAAGTTTTCTAGGTGGAATTACCGGACAACTTTATCGCCAGTTTACGGTAACCATCGTAGTATCTGTATTACTGTCTACGGTAGTAGCTTTGACACTGAGTCCAGTCATGTGTTCACTTATTCTGAAACCGGAAGATCCGAACAAGAAAAAGAATATCATATTCCGCCGTATCAATAAGTGGCTGGCTATCGGCAATCATAAATATGTAGGACTCATCAAGCACATTGTGAAACACCCGCGTCGGGTACTGAGCACATTCGGCATGGTATTGATCGCCATCCTGTTAATCCATCGCATTATTCCCACCAGCTTCCTCCCCATCGAAGACCAAGGATATTTTAAAATAGAGTTGGAACTGCCCGAAGGTGCAACGTTGGAACGTACACGTATCGTGACGGAACGTGCTGTGGAATACCTGATGGAAAATCCGGCAGTGGAATATGTACAAAGCGTGGCAGGAAGCAGTCCGCGTGTAGGGACCAGTCAGGCACGAAGTGAACTGACTATCATCTTAAAACCTTGGGAGGAACGTGACTCGCAAACTATTGACGATATTATGGCACAGGTAAAAAAAGACATGTCGCAATACCCCGAATGCAAGGTATATCTTTCCACCCCTCCCGTTATTCCGGGATTGGGCAGTTCGGGTGGTTTCGAAATGCAACTGGAAGCACGTGGAGATGCCACTTTTGAAAATTTGGTACAAGCTACGGATACATTGATGTATTATGCATCAAAACGTAAGGAATTATCAGGTTTATCCTCGGCTTTACAAGCGGACATCCCCCAACTTTATTTCGATGTAGACCGTGACAAAGTAAAATTCGCAGGAGTACCTTTAGCAGATGTATTCTCGACCATGAAAGCTTATACAGGTTCGGTATATGTAAACGATTTCAATATGTTTAATCGTATCTACCGTGTATATATTCAAGCAGAAGCACCCTACCGGGAACACAAGGAGAATATCAACCTATTTTTTGTACGGGGTACAGACAATGCCATGATACCGCTCACCTCGTTGGGTACCACTTCGTATACCACAGGTCCGGGCAGCATCAAACGTTTTAATATGTTCAACAGTTCTGTGATTCGCGGTGAGGCCGCAGATGGTTACAGTTCAGGACAGGCCATGGAAATTATCGAACAAATAGCCCGCGAACACCTACCGGAAAATATCGGTGTAGAATGGAGCGGACTATCTTTCCAGGAAAAACAAGCAGGTGGACAGACCGGTATGGTGCTGGCATTAGTGTTCATGTTCGTGTTTTTGTTCCTTGCTGCCTTATACGAAAGCTGGATGGTACCGGTTGCAGTATTACTCTCTTTACCTGTAGCCGCATTAGGTGCCTATCTAGGTGTATGGGGCTGTGGGTTGGAGAATGATGTCTATTTCCAGATCGGATTGGTGATGTTGGTAGGACTGGCCGCCAAAAATGCAATTCTTATTGTAGAGTTTGCCAAAGAACAAGTGGACAGAGGAATAGATGTGGTACAAGCTGCACTCCATGCTTCACAACTCCGCTTTCGACCTATTTTGATGACTTCATTGGCATTCATCTTAGGTATGTTACCTATGGTTATCGCCAGCGGGCCAGGTTCAGCCAGCCGTCAAGCTATTGGTACAGGTGTATTCTTCGGAATGATCTTTGCTGTAACTGTGGGAATTTTGTTAGTACCTTTCTTCTTTGTACTGATATACAAGATGAAAGCGAAAATGAAACAAAAATAAGGATATAAAAAGACGAAAGAAATGATGAAACATACATTATTATATATAGCCGTATCAGGAATGACTTTGCTGACTTCTTGCCAATTAGGTAAGCACTACACACGTCCCGACTTGCATCTGCCCCAACAATTAGATACGCTACAACAACAGGATACATTATCTATTGCCGATATGCAGTGGTGGGAAATCTATACGGACACAACCTTGCAAAGCTTGATAGAAAAAACGTTGGATAACAACAAAGACATGAAAATTGCTGCGGCACGTGTAAAAGAACTTGCCGCAATGAAGCGCATAGACTTTGCCAACCTTTTCCCCCAACTGAACGGAGGCGCTTATGCTCAAAAAGAAGGAAGTAATTATGGTGGTAACAACTATAAAAATGACCCCGAACTGGGTGGTAAACTTACCGTAACTTGGGAATTAGACCTATGGGGTAACCTGCGTTGGGCAAAAGACAAAAGCATAGCACAATTCCTGGGAAGCATCGAGGCGCAACGTGCCTTGAAAATGAGTATTGTGTCCGAAGTGGCACAAGCCTATTTTGAATTGGTCGCATTAGACAATGAGCTGAACATTGTTCGTCAAACACTCTATGCCCGTAAAGAAGGAGTACGCTTGGCAAAACTTCGTTTTGAAGGAGGACTAACTTCAGAAACTTCTTATCAACAGGCACAAGTGGAGTATGCACGTACCGCAACTTTAGTTCCTGAACTAGAAAGGAAAATTTCATTGAAAGAAAATGATATTGCATTTTTAGCAGGCGAATACCCGCACCGCATACAGCGTTCCATTCTACCCGAAGAAGTAAAACTACCTGAAACATTACCAGTAGGTCTACCCTCCACTCTGCTGGAACGTCGTCCCGATGTACGTGAAGCAGAACAGAAATTAATAGCAGCCAATGCCAGTGTAGGTATTGCCTATACCAATATGTTCCCACGACTTAGCCTCACAGCACAATATGGCGTAGAAAGTGAAGAATTCTCTGATTTCTTCAAATCGCCCATTCATTATATCAGTGGCAATCTTCTAACTCCTCTCTTCGCCATGGGAAAATACAGAGCAACCCTACAGGCCAAAAAAGCCGCATACGAACAGGAATGCTACAGCTATGAAAAATCAGTGCTGACTGCATTCAAAGAGGCCCGCAATGCCATTGTGGACTTCAATAAGATAAAAGATATCTACGAATCGCGCCTGCAACTGGAACGTTCCTCTAAAGCAACAATGGAACTGGCCCAATTGCAATACATCAATGGAGTAATAGGCTATCTAGATGTATTGGATGCACAACGTAGCTATTTCGACGCACAAATAGGATTAAGCAATGCAATAAGAGACAAACAGATTACATTAGTAAAATTGTATAAAGCATTAGGGGGTGGATGGTAACCATCCCCTCTTTTCTGTATCTTCCTTTATCCGGAAAATCAAATTAAGATATATGCCTGATAGGACGTATTGTTCTCTACCGGTGTAAGTGACAAATAACCCGACTTCACTTTTCCATTCTCCAGATATAAAGGATACTTTTCTTGAAGCGCAAGATGAGAATGCCATGCCTCACCGGGCTTTGCATAATATTCTATAACATACCGTCCCTGCACGCCATCACACACATAGTTATCATATATCAAGCGTGCTACCACTCCCATATTCATACGAAGATTTATTTCCACACACGGATGAATGGCATACCCGCTATTTTGGGTACGGCATATCATCATATCCACCCCCAGATAGCCTTCGTAACTCCCTTTTATCACCTCTGCCAACTCTACCTGTAACGCCCTCCCAACCTGATGTAAGATTTCCGCAGAAACATAAGTGGATATCCTCGCTTCAATAACCCGATCCGCCGCCAACAAGTTTTCTTTATAAACACCTCTCTTATCCGTTTCAAATAAGGAATACCCTATAAAATGTACCTGTCCCCACTCGTCTGCAAAAAACTCCATGGCAAAATCCAAAAGCTTATCATAAAAAGGTTCTCCTATCACCTCATGCTGAGTGGTAAGTATGTGTCGAATCCACCCTTCCAGAGGGATGGGAAAACTACCTGAAACATATTGTATCCCTCTTCCACTACCAGACCATGGCGCTTTTAACAAAGCACGAGAATGAGACAACACAAAAGCCTTCACTTCCTCTGTTGACGACAATACAAAAGCCTCCCCCAATATGGGAATATTCCCACCTATATGTCTACAAAGGCGGCGTAACACTTTTACAGCCGTCTGACGTCCGGATATTTGACGGATACGCTTCATACGCTCTACTGAAGGATATGCTGTATCAGGAAATCCAGCTTCCTGCAAACGACGCACCAAAGACGGATTCCATCCCCAAGGAATCACCTTATTATAAATGGGTACGAATTCTAAAACCCAATTGACCGAAAGCGGCAAAAAAGATTGTCTTTCCATTGTTTTCATACGCTGAGCAGAATCCAGCCACACAGTTCCTCCCTCTTCTGCATACCATGCAGGCAACATGGATAGCTCGGCCGCCATTCGTCGTGCACTGGCAGGTGCCATATAATAAGGATCACCACAAGCTAATGCCATATCATTTTCCGGATTGAATAAATAAAGCGCTTCCATTTCCGGACACAAAGATAAATGTTTTAGAGTACAAACCATTTCTCTTGTCCGTCTTTTAGTAGAAAAAAAAATAATATTTTGCTATCTCCAGTTTGCAATTTGAATTAGTATTGCTATATTTGCAGCCGATAAAAAAGCAACCATGGAAACCTTTTACAGAACACACAGTTATCTGGTGGAACATACAAATGCTCCTGTTCGCCGGGACTTGATGGACGAGATAGACTGGAATGACAGACTGATCGGTATCAAGGGTACTCGTGGCGTAGGGAAAACGACTTTCCTCCTGCAATATGCAAAAGAAAAGTTCGGAACGGATCACTCATGTCTGTTCATCAACATGAATAACTTTTACTTCTCTAAATATACATTAGTGGAGTTTGCCGCAGAATTCGTAAAACGAGGAGGAAAAGTTTTGTTGATAGACCAAGTGTTTAAGTATCCCGAATGGAGCCACGACCTGCGTGCTTGCTATGAAATGTTTCCTACTCTGAAGATTATATTCACCGGATCATCTGTGATGCGACTGAAAGAAGAAAATCCAGAACTGAGCGGCATTGTCAAGGTATACTACCTGAGAGGTTTCTCATTCCGCGAATATCTGAATTTGCAAAGCGGCAATTGTTTCCGTGCCTATACCTTACAAGAAATTTTGGAGAATCACGAACAGATAGCGAAAACCATCCTGCGCAACGTGAAGCCCTTGGATTATTTTCAAGACTATCTGCATCACGGTTTCTACCCATTCTTCCTGGAAAAACGTAACTTTTCGGAGAATCTGCTAAAAACCATGAATATGATGATAGAAGTAGATATACTTCTTATCAAACAAATTGAGCTGAAATATCTTTCAAAGATAAAAAAATTACTATATTTGCTAGCTGTGGACGGACCCGTTGCTCCGAACGTCAGCCAGCTGGCCACGGAGATTCAAACTTCACGTGCCACGGTGATGAATTACATTAAGTATCTGGCAGATGCGCGTCTTATCAATATGGTTTATCCCAAGGGAGAGGAATTTCCCAAGAAACCTTCCAAACTGATGATGCACAACACCAACCTGATGTACTCCATTTATCCGGTAAAGGTCGAAGAACAGGATGTACTGGATACATTTTTCATGAATACCCTGTATAAGGACCATAAACTATATAAAGGCGATAAAGGCACTTCATTTATGGTAGACAACGGACTGCATTTCCGTATTTGCGCAGAAGGGTGCAAGTTCAAAAATAATCCAAACGTGTATTATGCCCTACACAAATTGGAATTAGGACACGGAAATATGATCCCATTATGGCTTTTCGGCTTTTTATATTAAGAGATAGAGAATAGATTTTATTACCTAATAATTAGTAATTGTATGACTAAACAAAAAAAATTCATCACTTGTGATGGTAACCAGGCAGCAGCACATATCTCGTATATGTTCTCTGAAGTAGCTGCTATCTATCCCATCACTCCGTCGTCTACTATGGCTGAATACGTAGACGAATGGGCTGCCGCAGGTCGTAAAAACATCTTCGGCGAAACAGTTTTGGTACAAGAAATGCAGTCAGAAGGCGGTGCAGCAGGTGCTGTTCATGGTTCTCTTCAGGCAGGTGCGTTGACTACCACTTACACTGCATCTCAGGGTCTGTTGCTGATGATCCCTAACATGTACAAAATTGCCGGTGAATTCCTGCCTTGCGTATTCCACGTATCGGCTCGTACATTGGCTTCACACGCATTGTGTATCTTTGGTGACCATCAGGACGTCATGTCTTGCCGCCAAACAGGTTTCGCCATGTTGTGCGAAGGTTCTGTACAAGAAGTTATGGATATGGCTGCTGTAGCTCATCTTGCTACTATCAAATCTCGCGTGCCATTCGTCAACTTCTTCGATGGTTTCCGTACTTCTCACGAAATCCAAAAAATTGAAATGCTGGAGAATGAAGATCTGGCAGGTCTGATTGATCAACAGGCTTTGGCAGAATTCCGTGAACGCGCGTTGAATCCTAACAACCCTGTTGCACGCGGTATGGCTGAAAACCCCGACCACTTCTTCCAGCACAGAGAATCTTGCAATAACTTCTATGAAGCAGTTCCGGCTATCGTAGAAGAATACATGAACGAAATCAGCAAAATCACAGGCCGTCCTCATGGTTTGTTCGATTACTATGGTGCTGAAGACGCTGAACGCGTAATTATCGCAATGGGTTCTGTTACAGAAGCTGCCCGCGAAGCTATCGACTACTTGATGAGCAAAGGTGAAAAAGTAGGTTTGGTTTCTGTACATTTATACCGTCCGTTCTCTGCTAAACATTTCTTGGCTGCTGTACCTAAGACTGCCAAGACTATCGCAGTTCTTGACCGTACTAAAGAACCGGGAGCAAACGGCGAACCTTTGTATCTGGATGTTAAAGACTGCTTCTATGGAACAGAAAACGCTCCGGTTATCGTAGGTGGACGTTACGGTTTAGGTTCTAAAGACACTACTCCTGCTCAAATCATCGCTGTATTCAAGAATTTGGCTCTGCCAATGCCGAAAAACCACTTCACTGTGGGTATCGTAGACGATGTAACTTTCACTTCTCTTCCTCAAGAAGAAGAAATCGCATTAGGCGGCGAAGGTATGTTTGAAGCTAAATTCTACGGATTAGGTGCTGACGGTACTGTAGGTGCTAACAAGAACTCAGTGAAAATTATCGGTGACAACACCGACAAGCACTGTCAGGCTTATTTCTCATACGACTCTAAGAAATCTGGTGGTTTCACTTGCTCTCACCTCCGTTTCGGCGATACTCCTATCCGTTCTACTTATTTAGTAAATACTCCGAACTTCGTAGCTTGCCACGTACAAGCTTATTTGCACATGTACGATGTAACTCGTGGTTTACGTAAGAACGGTTCTTTCTTGTTGAACACTATTTGGGAAGGTGAAGAACTGGCCAAGAACTTACCGAACAAGGTTAAGAAATATTTCGCACAAAACAACATTACTGTTTACTATATCAATGCAACTCAGATTGCTCAGGAAATCGGTTTGGGCAACCGTACCAATACCATCCTGCAATCAGCATTCTTCCGTATCACAGGCGTTATTCCTGTTGACTTGGCTGTAGAACAGATGAAGAAATTCATCGTTAAGTCTTATGGCAAGAAGGGCGAAGACGTGGTGAACAAGAACTATGCTGCCGTAGACCGTGGTGGCGAATACAAACAATTGGCTGTTGATCCGGCTTGGGCTAATCTGGAAGTTGAAGCTCCTGCTGCTAACAATGACCCTGCATTCATCAACGAAGTAGTTCGTCCTATCAACGCTCAGGATGGTGACTTGTTGCCGGTATCTGCATTCAAAGGCATCGAAGACGGTACTTGGGAACAAGGTACTGCTCAATACGAAAAACGTGGTGTAGCTGCATTCGTACCTGAATGGAATGCTGAAAACTGTATCCAGTGTAACAAGTGTGCATATGTTTGTCCTCATGCTTCTATCCGTCCGTTCGTACTTGACGCTGAAGAACAAAAGGGTGCAAACTTCGAGACATTGAAAGCTGTAGGTAAACAATTTGACGGAATGACATTCCGTATCCAGGTTGACGTGCTTGACTGTCTGGGTTGTGGTAACTGTGCTGATGTTTGTCCGGGCAATCCGAAGAAGGGAGGCAAGGCTCTTACAATGAAACATTTGGAAAGCCAGTTGTCTCAAGCAGCCAATTGGGAATACTGCGCTAAGAACGTGAAGAGCAAACAACATTTAGTAGATATCAAAGCCAATGTGAAGAACTCTCAGTTCGCTACTCCGTTGTTCGAATTCTCTGGAGCTTGTTCAG
>ENA-OPCC01000697-OPCC01000697.1-human-gut-metagenome-genome-assembly--contig:-NODE-697-length-16523-cov-3.967573_pt1 | contig 16523 bp, 9 predicted proteins | sample MGYA00241558_ERZ501467 | MGnify/ENA primary metagenome ERZ501467 (study PRJEB25962, sample SAMEA2042620) | human gut metagenome | biome: human gut; feature: human-associated habitat; material: faeces...
AAGTTGCCGAACAACGTTGGAAGGAAGCAGAAATTCTGTGGTTTAGATCCAACAATAATTCAATCTGGGAAAAGTATAAACGTGCATGGAACTATTTCTAAACGTGGAAATAAATATGCAAGATGGATATTATTTAATATTAGTCAAATAGTAGTTAAGTTAGGGCATCAATGTCCTGGACACCCCGTATATGATTATTATTTAACAAAAAAAGCAGAAGGTAAACATTATTATGAAAACCTAACTGCTTGCTCTACAAAAATATTAAGAATGTTATATACAATGTGCAAAAATAATACAACATTCAAAATAAATTAACAAATTAATTTTAACATATATATAATTACATTACACGAAAAAAATTAAAAAAACGCATATTTTCGTGTTTTTAGTCGTGGTATAATATTAATATAAATTCCCAAAAGGAGATGAATGATTATGACTACGAAGCAAAAAGAATTATATGATGTGATTGAAAGTTTGCCAGAAGAATTATCAACTAAAGTTATAGATTATATAGAATATCTTAAATTTTCGTATATGACAAAAGCTCCAGAGGATTTGATTATAAAGGATGATAAAGATTTGTTAAAAAAATTAAAAAAAGGGATGGAAGATACAGCTAATGGAAAGGTATGTTCTGTTGAAGAGGCATATGAAGAAGTTAAAGAAATTTTAGCAGATTAAGCTGGAGGGTTACCATTGAAAGAATATAAGGTAGTATTATCTATTCAAGCAAAAGAAGATTATAAAAGAATTATTAGCTATATAAAAAACAAATTATTAGAACCTAACATAGCAGAAATATATGCTGAATTAATAAAGGATGAATTTAATATTTTGAAATATAATCCACAAAAATTTGCTATTATTGATTATGACTTGCTAAAAAAATATAAATTTAGAAAGCTAATTATTAAAAATTATATTGCTTTTTATAGAATAAACGAAGATGAAAAAATAGTAAATGTAGAGAGAATTTTGTATAGTGCAACAGACTGGAAAAATAAATTATAAATTAAAGAATTGCAAATGTAAAAGTTTGCAATTCTTTTGATGGTGTTGCTAAGTAAGTAGAATGAAGAAAATGCTCTTATGCATAAAAGGAATAAAAAATAAATACATAAAAAATTAAAAATCTCATATAGTTATAATAAAACTATATGAGATTTTTTGAGGTGTAAAATGTTTTTCTTAAGTAAAAAAAGAATAAAGATGCTTGGAATTTTCTTGTTGGCAGTGTTAGCAATAGGAATATCGCAGATATTTATAGAACCGGAAACGACAGAAACAGTAGCAATTCCTGTTAGTAATAAAGTAATAGTAATAGACGCAGGGCACGGGGATCCAGATGGACGGAGCTGTTAGCGATGATGGAATATCAGAAGCTGAAATCAATTTAACAATAGCATTAAAATTGCAGAATTTATTAGAACAAAGTGGAGCAACAGTAATATTAACAAGATCAGATGAAAATGGAATCTATGATGTAGATAAAACTACATTAAAACAGAAAAAAGTATCTGATATACGAAATAGGGTAAAGATAGGAAATTCATCATCAGCAGACATATTTGTATCAATACATTTAAATAAAATACCACAAGAACAATATTCTGGATGGCAGACATTCTTTAAAAAAGATAATGAGCAAGGAGAAAAGTTGGCGACAGCAATACAAGAAAGTTTAAAAGAGGCTGTGGGAAAAGAAAACAACAGACTACCAATGAAACTAGATAATGTATATATAGTAAAGAACGTAGAAATACCACTAACAATAGTAGAATGTGGATTTTTATCAAACGAGGAAGAAGAAAAGAAACTACAAGAAGACGAATATCAAAATAGATTGGCATGGGGAATATATAATGGAATAAACGATTATTTTTATGAACTTTGAACTTTAGGGACGGGGTTAAAAGTTCATTTGCTTAACATAAAATTTGAACTTTAAGCTCCGTCCCTAAAGTTCATTCCTGATGAATAAAATTACCAAACATGGAAAAAATAAGCCTAATACTGTTTTAGGAGTGATAATAACATGTTTGGTGTTTTATTAGATAAAAAACAACTTGAAAAATATATGGAAAAATTAGCATCTGACCATAATCTAAAATCGGAAGCTGATGAAAGAACATATCCGATACCAAATTTAACAAAAGATTTTGAATATATTACTATGGTATATAATTTACTAAATGAACATATAAAATTGGTAATAGATATTCATCCGGCAGGGGAATGGTTACTAGATAATTACTATATTATAGAAGAAAGAGTAAAGCAGATAAAAGACGAGTTGGATTTAAATAAATATAAAAAATTTTTAGGGCTAGATAATGGCCCTTATGCCGGTTTCGCGAGAATATATATTTTAGCCAAAGAAATGTGTGCATATACAGATAGTAATATAAATAAAGAGAATTTGGAATTTATGCTAACTTCATACCAAAAAAGAAAAACGCTAAACATGGACGAAATATGGAATATAGAGCTATTTATAAAAATTGCTATTATAGAAAATATAAAAGACATTTGTGAGAAAATTTATGCTAGTCAAATGCAAAAGTATAGAGCAGAAAATATAATAGAAAGATTGGTAGAGCTAAAAACAAAGGAAAATCAAGTATTTAATAAAAAGCCATATAAAAGCTATAAATTTGGGTATGGAGAAATGAAATATCCATTTATAGAATATATGTCATATAAGTTAAAGAAAACAGATAAAGACAGTTATGACTATATAGAAGCATTAGAAGATTCAGTAGAAAAGATGGGAACAAATATTAATGATGTTATAAAAAAGGAACATTTTGATATCGCGATAAAAAAAGTACTTATGGGAAACTGTATAACAACTCTAAAGAATATATCTAGAATAGATTTCCAAGAAATTTTTGAGAAAATAAATGGGGTAGAAGAAATTTTGAAACTTGATCCTGCAGAAGTATATGACAAAATGGATTACAAGACCAAAGCATATTATAGAGGAAAAATAAAAGAATTATCAAAGAAAACAAAAATATCAGAAGTATATATTGCAAAGAAAATTGTAGAGTTAGGAACAGGAAAACAAGGCAAAAAAAGTCATATTGGTTATTATTTAATTGACGAAGGAAAAGCTGAGCTATATAGAGAGCTAGAGTATAAACCACTTAACTTAAAAAATGATACAAAATTAAATTTAATAGTAGGAATTGTATGGGGACTTGCTATAGCAGTTTCAATATCTTTAGGAAAAGTATACAAGAATTATTTATTAAGTTTGATTTTCTTACTACCAATACAAGAAATAATAAATCAAGTAATACAATACGTACTAAGTAAAATAGTAAAACCTAAATTACTTCCTAAAATAGATTTGCAAAATAAAATTACAAAAGAGCAAGCTACAATGGTAGTAATACCAACTATTATAGACTCTAACAAAAAAGTAGAAGAGATGTTTAAAAAGCTAGAAGTATATTATTTAGCAAATAAAAGCGATAATTTATATTTTACTTTACTTGGAGATTGCAAGCCATCTAAAATAGAGAAAAGAAAAGGAGATAAAGAAATTGTACTTGCTGGAATACACTGCACAAATGAATTAAATAAAAAATATAATAAAGAAATTTTTAATTTTTTGTATAGAAAAAGAAGATGGTATGAAGGAGAAAATGAATATCTAGGCTGGGAAAGGAAAAGAGGATTGCTTATGCAATTTAATTCTTTCCTAATAAATAGAACAGAAGAAGATTTTATAGCGAACACTATAAACAATATGAAAGAAATACCAAAGATAAAATATATTATAACATTGGATTCTGATACAAACCTTATTTTAAATTCTGCATTTGAATTAATCGGTACGATGGAACATATATTAAATAAACCTATTTTAAAAGATGGAGTAGTGATAGAAGGACATGGAATAATTCAGCCAAAAGTAGGGATAGATTTAAAAGAAGCAGAGAAATCATGGTTTAGTAGGATTTTTGCAGGTTCTGCAGGAACAGATTTATATACAAATGCTATTTCAGACTTTTACCAAGATAATTTTGGAGAGGGAATATTTACAGGAAAGGGAATATATGAACTTAATACTTTTTATAATGTAATGAAAAATGCAATTCCAGAGTATACAGTTCTAAGCCATGATTTGTTAGAAGGTTCATATTTAAGATGTGGCTTAGCTACAGATGTATTATTAATGGATGGGTATCCAAGCAAGTTTATGTCATTTACAACAAGACAAAACAGATGGATTCGCGGAGATTGGCAAATATGTAATTGGCTTTGCAAAAATATTCGAAATGAAAAAAATGAAAGAATAAGAAACCCGATAAATAAACTTTCAAAATACAAAATATTTGATAATTTAAGAAGAAGTCTGATAAGTTTATTTGAACTAATTTTATTAGCAATAGGAATTTATACGCATAAAATTAGTATAGTGTTAATTGCAATATTAGCTATATGTATAACTATAATTTTAGAAGTAGTAAATAAAATTATAGCTAGAAAGGATGGCGAAAAATTTAAAAAGACATTTACACCAATAGTAACAGGAGGAAAGGGTGCACTTATTAAATTTGTGCTAAATATAGGATTTTTGCCAACTAAAACATATGTAGAAATAAAAGCGATAATACAAGCTATTTATAGGAAATATGTAAGCAAGAAAAAATTACTTGAATGGACAACAGCAGAAGAGGCAGAGGTAAATAAAGATAATGATTTAGATTCATATGTTGGGTATATGTTTGTAAATTTAATTTTAGCAGTTGTAATTAATGCAGTTAATATTAATTTATTTGCAATAATTCTAGGGATATTATGGCTATTATCACCTATTGCAGCATTTGAACTTAGTAAAGAGCTTCCAGCAAAAGATCCATTAAAAAAGATAGACAAAAAGCATCAAAACTATATAGTAGATATTGCTCATAATACTTGGAACTATTTTAAAGACTATTTGATAAAAGAAAATAATTATTTGCCACCAGATAATTATCAAGAAAATAGGAAGAATAAGGTGGTAAATAGAACATCATCTACAAATATAGGTTTAGCAATGGTAGCTGTAATTTCTGCATATGATATGGGGTTCGAGAATATATATGCTAGTGTTAAATTACTACAAAATATGATAGATACAGTAACGAAATTAGAAAAGTGGAATGGTCATTTGTATAACTGGTATGACATAAAGACATTAGCACCATTAGAACCTAGATATGTATCAACAGTAGATAGTGGTAATTTTGTAGGATATCTTTATGTTGTAAAACAGTTCTTAACAGAGCATAACAGACTATACGAAAATGTAGAAGACTATATAGCGATTATAAATAAACTTATTGAGCAAACTGATTTTTCATTATTGTATGACAATTCATCTAGATTGTTTTCTATCGGATTTGATGTAAACGAAAATAAACTTACAGATTCATATTATGATTTGCTAGCTTCAGAAGCAAGACAAGCTAGTTTTATTGCAATTTCTAAAAAAGATGTACCTGTAAAACATTGGAGCAGTTTAAATCGAACTTTAACTGCAATGAATGGATATAAAGGGTTAATTTCGTGGTCTGGTACTGCCTTTGAATACCTAATGCCAAATATAAATATGAAAAGCTATCATGGTAGTTTATTAGATGAATCATGTAAATTTATGATTATGAGCCAGATAAAATATAGTGAAAAATTAAATATACCATGGGGAATATCTGAATCAGCATTTAACTTAAAAGATTTAAAGTCAAATTATCAATACAAAGCTTTTGGAATACCGTGGCTTGGTTTAAAAAGAGGATTAGGAGATGAGATGGTAGTTTCATCATATGGTACAGTTTTAGCCATTTGCGATTATCCAAGAGAGACATTAGAAAATATAGAGCGAATGGAAAAAGAAGGCGTTTTTGGAAAATATGGAATGTATGAAGCAATAGATTATACCAAAAGTAGACTAAAAGAAAACGAGAAAAAAGAAGTCGTAAAAACATTTATGGCACATCATCAAGCATTAATTTTAATTTCTATAAATAACTTTTTTCATAAAAATATTATCCAGCAAAGATTTTCTAAAAACCCAGAAATAGAAGCTACTGAAATTTTATTACAAGAAAGAATGCCAGAAGATATTATTATTACGAAGGAGAAAAAGGAAGTGCCAGAAAAATTAAAATACAAAGATTATGAATCATATTATAGAATTGAACTAGATGATATAGAAAAAGCAAATAGATGCAATGCAATTTCTAACCAAGAGTATACTGTTTTAATGGACGAAAAGGGAAATGGATATAGTAAATTTAATGGCATATATATAAATAGATATAAATATACAGATGATAACTCACAGGGAATTAATTTCTTTATGAGAAATATAAATGGAAATAAAATTTGGACTTCAAACTATTGCAAAGACATAGTAAAACCAAGTAAATATAAAGTTATTTTTAAGCCTGATAGTAATTCTATAGAAAGAATAGATGGAAATATAGAAACAAAAGTAGATGTAACTGTTAGTCAAAATGAACCAACAGAAGTAAGAAAAATAGAATTTACCAATATAGGAAATGAAGATGAAGTAATTGAGGTTACAGGAAGTTTTGAGCCAATTATATCTGATATTAATGCTGATATAGCTCATAAAGCATTTAATAATCTATTTTTAAGATATGATTTTAATAGCGAAAAACAAACGTTAATTATAGAAAGAAGAAAAAGAGATGGGAAAGGCAAGGATATATTTTTAGGGGTTAATTTTTATACAGAAAATGAGACAATGGGAGAACTAGAATACGAGATAGATGCACAAAAATTTAATGATTTTAATGATATGAATATGCCAAAACAAATAAAAGAAGGAAAACGTTTTTCTAATTCTATAGGGCTTGTTACAGAGCCAATTGTAGCTATAAAAAGAACGTTAAAGATTCCAGCACATGAAACTGTAGAGCTATATTTTATAATTTCAGTTGCAGAAACAAAGGAAGATGCAGTAGCAAATATAGAAAAAATAAAAAATCAAGAGGCGATAAGAAATATATTCGAAATCTCTAAAGCTAAAGCAATAGAAGAGGCAAGATATTTACAAATAAAGGGAACTGAACTTGCCGAATACCAAAAATTAATATCTTTATTAATAAAACCAAATTATGTTAGATGGTATTATAGAAACAAGATAAAAAATGAAAAATTCAAAAGAACAGACTTATGGAAGTTTGGTATTTCTGGCGATTTTCCAATTTTAACGTTAAAGATAAAAAATATTAATGATATGTACTTGTTAAATCAACTTTTAAAATTATACGAAATTTTGCGAATAAAAAATATTCAAATTGAGTTTATTGTATTAGTAGAAGAGGAATATTTAATTGAATATATAAATAATTGTATCTTAAATGCCCACTTAGATTATATGAAAAATATACGAACTGGAATCTTTGTACTAGTTTCAAGCAAGCTTGCAAAAACTGAAAATGACTTGATTACATTTGTGTCAGATTTAATAATAGATGCAAATTTAGGTAATATAAATTATCAATTAAATAAAATTAAGAAAATTTATAATAAACAACGAAAAGCGATAGCAAATCCATTAGAAGAAATAGAAGTTAAAAGTACAGAACAGATACGAACTCCAGCATTAGATAAAATCGATTCTGTAGAAAACTTAAAATATTATAATGAGTATGGTGCATTTTCTAAAAATGGAAAAGAATATTATGTAAAGACAAATAAAGATATAGTACTTCCTACAATTTGGAGCCATGTACTCGCAAATAAGGAATTTGGAACACTAGTTACAGATGGTGGTGGAGGATATACTTGGAACGAAAATAGTAGACTAAATAGATTAACTGCATTTACCAATTATGCTAGTAAAGATATTCCTTCAGAGCTTATATATTTTATAGATAATGAAAATAAAAGATTTTGGACAATAGGAAATAGAGTTGTAGAAGACAATAATGATTATTATACAACATATGGATTTGGATATGCCAAGTTTACACATACAGCAGATGGGATAATACAAGAAAATGAAGTATTTGTACCAAAAGAAGACAAGTTAAAAATAAATTTAATAAATTTAAAGAATACAACAGATAAATTAAAAAAGATTAGTATATTTTACTATTTAAAACCAGTTTTAGGTGAAGATGAGTTACAGACAAATGGAAAAATAGAGGTAAATACTGAGGACAATATTGTTTATGCAATCAACAGATATGATGAATTAATAGACGAGACTACTTTTGTTTCTAGTAATTTGGACATTGATTCATTTACTGGTAGCAAAAAATCTTTTATAGGAAAGGACACTATTAAAAAACCTACGGCTTTATTTATTAATAGCTTAGATAATAGTAATGGATTAGGAGAAGAATCATGTATTGCAATTAAGGTAAATGTAGAATTAAAAGCGTATGAAAGTAAAGATATATCATTAATATTTGGAGAAGATATTAAAGATAATATTCCTAAGCTAGTCAAGAAATATAAGAATATAGAAAATTGTAAAACTGCTTTAGAAGAGACAAAAGAGCACTGGAAAAATATTATAAATACTATACAGGTGGAAACGCCATTAGAATCTATGAATATATTGCTAAATGGCTGGCTAGTTTATCAAACAATAGCATCTAGGTTGTTAGGAAAAACAGGATATTATCAATCTGGTGGAGCTGTAGGTTTTAGAGATCAACTTCAAGATGCACTTAATATGAAATATATAGATATAAATATACTAAGAAATCAAATTATAAAAAATAGTAAGCATCAATTCATACAAGGAGATGTAGAACATTGGTGGCATGATGCAAGTAAAATGGGGATAAGAACTAGGTTTTCTGATGATTTATTGTGGCTTCCATATGCTGTGTTAGAATATATAAAAATTACAGGAGATAGAACAATATTAGATATAGAAACAAATTATCTGGAAGGAGAAGAGTTAAAAGAAGGAGAAGTAGAAAGATATAGTTTGTATAATATTTCAGAAACTAAAGGAACGATATATGAACACTGTAAAAAAGCTATAGAAAGGGCTTTTGACTTTGGTAAAAATGGATTACCTAAAATTGGTTCTGGAGACTGGAATGATGGGTTTTCAAATGTTGGTATACAAGGAAAAGGAGAAAGTGTATGGCTTGCATTTTTCTTGTACGATATTCTAAACAAATGGATTAATATTATAAAAATAGATGATGATGAAAAATATAAAGAGGTCATGACAAACTTACAAAGAAATGTTAATAAGAATGCATGGGATGGCAAATGGTTTAAACGAGCATTTATGGATGACGGAACACCTCTTGGAAGTATGGAAAATGAAGAATGTAGAATAGATGGAATTTCACAAAGCTGGGGAGTAATCTCTGGGGTAGCAGATAACGAAAAGAAATTCATAAGTATGGATAGTTTAGAAACACATTTGGTAGATAGAGAAAATGGATTAATAAAATTATTAGATCCACCTTTCGAAAATGGAAAATTAGAACCAGGATATATAAAATCTTATCTACCTGGAGTTAGAGAAAATGGAGGACAATATACACATGGTGCTATATGGGCGATAATTGCAGAAACTATATTAGGATTTGGTGATAAAGCAGTAGATATGTTTAAATTGATAAATCCAATAGAGCATACCAGAACAAAGCAAAGTACTAATAAATATAAAGTGGAACCATATGTGGTTGCTGCAGATGTATATAGTAGCAGAAATTTAGCTGGAAGAGGGGGCTGGACTTGGTATACAGGTTCTAGTGGTTGGCTATATACTGCCGGAATTGAATATATTTTGGGCTTAAAAATATGTAATGGATATTTAAGAATAGAACCATGTATTTCTAAAGATTGGAAAGAATACAAGATAAGCTATAAATATAAAAGCACAATATATCATATTATCGTACGAAATCCAACTGAGAAGAATACAGGTGTTACAAAAATGTATTGCAATGGCAATGAGGTATATGAGCAAAAAATTAAACTAACAGATGATGGAGAAATATATAATATTGAAATAATAATGTAGAAATCAGGGATATGGGGACGTTCCTTTTTTCCCGTTTTGCTATATTGGCAAACTTTCATAAAAAAAGACCGCATGGCGGTCTTTTAAACTTCATCTTCTACAGTTAGTTTAGCATAATATTTTTTATCAAATTCTGTATCATATGCTACATCATCAAATATTTCTGGCATTTCTTCTTTAAAATACAATAATAAAGGAATTAAAACTTGTCTTATAGCTGGATGTACATGGTTAGTTGTTCTTAAACTTAAGATATGTTTCCATTCACGAATATTGGCAGTCATAGTATATTCTGCAGCTGTTGAATGAGGAAGAACTTCTCTTACCATATCTGTTGAGGCACCTAATTCTTTCATTTTTATATAGTTTTTTTCTATCTCTTGCATTGTATTTTTCCAAACTTCATAGATTTCTTTATCTTCAATATAAGATGGATTTATAAATGCAATTTCGTTTCCATATTTATCTTTATCATAACTACAATATCTAGTAGATTCAATAGAAAAACTAGCAAATCTATGTCTTGTTAAATCTTTATAAGAACCAACATCATTATAAATTCTAACTGTAACTTTTTCATGTTCTAAAACAGATTCATGACCTCTAGTTATACAGTTTGTTAATAATTTTTTATAACTATCATCTGTAATTTTACCTTCTGAACGATAGCAAGTCCTGCAAGCTCTTTCTAATCTTTTCATTATTTTTTTACCATCAATTTTTTCTACTTTTATCCAAGGTTCTACTATTCTCATGTTACATCTCCTAATAATTTATTTACAACCTTATAAATTTTACTACATTAATTAAAGATTGCATAAAAAATTAATGTATTTACTTCTAAAAATATATCAAATTTGATTTTTTTTGACAAGGAGTTTTTTATAATTGACTGAAAAAAATAATTGTGATAATATTTTTCTAACTATTGGTTGAAGTCTTATTCATAGTTAAAAGGAGGATATAATTATGGTTATAGCTATGAAAAAAACATTTTTGAACAGGTATCATTACTTTTTTGATTCAAATGGAAATTTGAATCCTCGTTGCGATGCAGAGGAACGGAAAAATTTTTTAGAACTGTGCAACAAAATAAAACCGAATGCATCTTTCGGTAATATCAAAACCGGGGAAATATACACAAGAGAAGTATTTAGTTTAAGAAAAGAAGTATTAGAGGAGATGCTTCCGATTGTGTATTCTGAAGTTTTTGATGAACATGAAAATGTAAAAGCGTGCGGTCGAGAAAAATGTCTTGAGCTGATTGAGATCTGCTCAGAGTTGGACCCGTTTAATTATTATGGCGACATCAAACAAGGATTCTTGAACGAGGAGAATATCTTTAAGCTTAGATGGCGAGTAAACGCATAAGCAAAGACGGCGGGTACGAAATTTATGATTTCGTATCCGTTGTTTTTTATGTATAAGAAAAATACAACAAAAATAATTTACATAATGTATTTGACAAATACAGGAAACATATAGTATAATAGCACACAGTGGTTATCCAATAAATGGATACAATAAAGAGATTTAAGTTTTATATGATAAAGAAGAATAGCTATTAACTATATATGTCCGGAAATATAATGTATAGTATAAAATAGTTATAAAAGAATTAAAAGTGTTTTAATAATTATTGTATATGATGTTATAATTTTGTGTATATTAAAGAGAGAATATGTTAGGTAAAGATAATACAACCTTATGAGCGGAAATAATATTATAAAAAGATAAATTTATTACTTTATTGGTAATAAAAGGATTTTTTATGTAATTAAAACATTAATAATAAAGAAAAGCGAGATTTTCTTAAAATTGGACAAATAAATAGTTGGGGGCAAAATAATATATCTTCTAATCATAATAAGTTTAAATTAAATTTAAGAAGAAGGAGTAGATAAAATAATGACAGAAGAGAAGAAAAACTTAGATAATGAGAGAAAGGTAGGTACTAATTCGCAAAGAAGAAGGAAGAATTACACTACTAAAACAAAACAAGAGGCTGTAAAGCAAACTGGTACAGAAAAAGTGAAACAAACTAGAACAAAAGCAAATACAAGAAAAACAAAGAAAGGAACAGCAAAGCAAGAAGATTTTAGATTTAAACCAAGTAGTTTAAAAATTATTCCATTAGGTGGTTTACACGAAATTGGAAAAAATATAACAGTGTTCGAATACGAAAATGATATTATTATAGTAGACTGTGGTTTAGCTTTCCCAGAAGATGATATGCTTGGAATAGATTTAGTTATACCAGATATTTCATACTTAGAGAAAAATAAAGATAAAATAAGAGCACTAATTATTACACACGGTCACGAAGACCATATTGGTGCTATACCATATTTACTAAAAAAGATAAATGTACCAATTTATGCAACAAGATTAACTTGTGGACTTATAAGAAATAAATTAGAAGAACATAAGTTAGTAAAATCTACAAAATTAGTAGAGGTTAAACAAGGAGAAGTTGTAAAGGCTGGAAAATTTAGTGTTGAATTTATTAGAAGCTCACACAGTATTCCAGATTCTGTTGCATTAGCTATTAAATCACCAGCAGGAACAGTAATTCATACAGGGGACTTTAAAATTGACTATACCCCAATAGATGGACAAATAATGGATTTTGGGCGTTTAGCAGAACTTGGTAACGAAGGTGTTTTAGCACTTATGTCAGACAGTACAAACTCAGAAAGAAAAGGATATACAATGTCTGAGAAAACTGTAGGTGATGTATTCGAAAGATTATTCCAAGGATGCAGAAAAAGAATAGTTGTTGCTACATTCGCCTCAAACGTTCACAGAGTTCAACAAATTGTAAATTGTGCTGTAAGATATAACAGAAAAATTGCTGTTTGTGGTAGAAGTATGATAAACATGATAAATACAGCAAGGGAATTAGATTATATTAAGGTTCCAGACAATGTGTTTATAGATATAGATATGATAAAAAATTATACAGATGATCAACTAGTAATAATAACAACAGGAAGTCAAGGAGAGCCGATGTCTGCACTTACAAGAATGGCTTCAGGGGAACACAGAAAAGTTCAGATAACACCTGATGATTTAATAATTATATCTGCAAACCCAATACCAGGAAATGAGAAATTAGTTTCTAAGGTAATAGATGATTTAATGCAAATAGGTGCAGAAGTTGTATATAGTTCTTTAGCAGATGTACATGTTTCTGGACACGCTTGTCAAGAGGAACAAAGATTGATGCTAGCATTAGTTAAACCAAAATATTTCTTACCAGTACATGGAGAATATAGACAATTAAAAGCCCATGCAGAAACAGCAGAAGAAATGGGGATAGATAAAGATAATATATTTATGCTTACAAATGGTAGAGTATTAGAAATGAACCAAGAAGAAGCTAAATTTACAACAAGTGTACAATCTGGTAGAGTATTAGTTGACGGTTTAGGAGTAGGAGACGTTGGAAACATTGTACTTCGCGACAGACAACATTTATCTCAAGATGGTTTAATTATAATTGTTATGACAATGGATTCTGCTACAGGAGAAATTGTTGCAGGACCAGATGTAATTTCCAGAGGATTTGTGTATGTAAGAGAGTCAGAAAACTTAATGGAAAATGTTAAAGCTGTTATCAGAAATGAAATAGAAAAATGTGAAAGAAATCATATTACAGATTGGTCTACAATTAAATCTAATTTAAGAGATAATTTAAAAGATTATATCGCACAAAAAACAAAGAGAAACCCAATGATTTTACCAATTATTATGGAAGTGTGAACTTTAGGGACGGAGCTAAAAGTTCAAAGATAATTTAAATATTAAAAATAGAAAGGGATTATAGGAACGTCCCCAAATCCCGAAGGAACGTTCCTACCCAATAAAGGAGAGATAATTAATGGACTATAAAGATTTAGCAAATTTAATATTTCCAGATGTTAAACCAATAGAATATTATGAAGAAAAATATCCAAAAAGAAACCTAAAAGAAGGAGCGATAGTAACAAGATTTGCACCAAGTCCAACAGGATTTGTACATATTGGGGGATTATACCAAGCTTTGGTTGCAAGAAAAGTTGCAACACAAACAGAAGGAGTATTTTTCTTAAGAATAGAAGATACAGATCAAAAAAGAGAGATAGAAAATGGTATTACAGACATCGTTAATTCTTTAAAAGATTTTGGAATTGAAGAAGACGAAGGAATGATAAATGAAACAGAAGAAAAAGGTAATTATGGTCCATATAAGCAATCTTTAAGAGGAGATATTTATAGATCATATGCTAAATACATGATAGAAATGGGAAAAGCATACCCATGTTTCTGTTCTGCTGAAGAAGTTGACGAAATAAGAAAAAAACAAGAAGCCGCAAAAGTAAGACCTGGATATTATGGAGTTTGGGCTAAATGTAGGAATTTGACAGTAGAAGAAATGGCAGAAAAAATAAAAGCAGGAGAAAAATATATTATTAGATTTAAATCACCAGGAAGAGAAGATAGAAAGATAAAACATCATGATGTAATAAAAGGAAATGTTACTTTCCCAGAAAATGACCAAGATATAGTAATTATTAAAGCTGATGGTCTTCCTACATATCATTTTGCACATATTGTAGATGACCACTTAATGGGAACAACACATGTAATAAGAAGTGATGAATGGCTTTCATCTGTTCCATTACATTTACAATTATTCCAAGAAATTGGATTTAAAGCACCAAAATATGTTCACATTTCACCAATTATGAAAAATGATAATGGAAATAAGAGAAAACTAAGTAAAAGAAAAGACCCAGAAGCAGCAGTAAGCTATTATGCAGAACAAGGAATACCAGCAGAAGCTGTAAAAGAATATTTATTAAATATTGCAAATTCAAATTTCGAAAATTGGAGAAGACAAAATCAGGCAGAAGATATGGAACATTTCGAATTACAATTAAATAAAATGAGTGTAAGTGGAGCTCTATTTGATATGGTTAAATTACTTGATGTTTCAAAATCAGTTATTTCTAGATTTGATGCAGAAAAAGTATATAGTGAATCATTAAAATGGGCAGAAAAATATGATGCAGAATTAGCAGAAATGCTAAAAGCAGATAAAGAATATGCTTTAAAAATATTTGGTATAGAAAGAGGAAATAAGAAACCTCGTAAAGATATTGCTAAATGGTCAGATGTAAAAAATGAAATTTCATATATGTATGATGAAAAATTTTATGCACAAAATGTAAATTATGAATACCAAAAAATTTCAGATAGTGATAAAATAAAAACAATATTAGATGAATATATAAATAATTATTTTGATGAAAATGGAAATTTACAAACAGCCAAAAGACAAAAAAGTGTAGACGAAACAATAGATACAACAACTGGTTACACAGTGCATCCAGCCTTTACAGATGAAAGTAGTATAAAATTTGCAAATGGTGGATGGGATAAAGAATTAACAGGAATATGGGTAGCAAAATTTGATGCTGGTTATGCAAGTGGAAATAATACAGCTACAGTAAAAGCAAGTAGTGTAAGTTATTCACCATCTAAAGTATGGATAAATAAAACAGAGAGAGGAACAGAAACAGATGGTAGCGAAGACGCAAGAAACTGGTTAGATGGAATATATGGAGCCACAACTACCAGTATAAAATATCCAACTTTTCAAGGTGTAACATATGCCATGAATTATATAAATCACAATGATTCATTTAACATAGCAAAAGTATTAAATGAAAATGGAAATATATATGGATTGTCTACATCAGATTCAGATAGCCATTTAATGAAAAATAGTGAATGGGGAGCTTGTAGTTACCTAAGTTTAAGTAAATATGGTTTGTATAATGTAGATATAAAAATAAATAGTGTAAATTTAAATAGTGGAAATAGAAAGAGAACTGAAACTGCCGGAAAAAGCGGAGTAGATAGCGTATATGCTGTAACAGGTTGTGCTGGAGGAAATAGTAATACAACAATAGATACATTAAAGGCAGTAACAGCAAATAAAGCAGATAGCAAAGGTGGAGCTTACGTATGGAACCAAAAAAATGGCCAAGCCTCAAGTACCACTGGAACTATATATGGAGTATATGATATGTCAGGAACAGTGTGGAAAAGAACGGCATCATACGTAGCAAACACAAATGAAAACTTAAAAAATTATGGAGCATCAATAGCATATAATGGAAATACTTTAAAAACAGAAAGCACAAAATATACAACAGTATATCCATTTAATGAAAAAGATTCAGAAGGAAATGAAATAACCAATATAGATACAGCAAGTCAGCAAAACTTTGTAGCAAATTCAAAAATATATGGAGATGCAGTAAGAGAAACAAATAGTGGGAAAGCTGGAACATCAGCTAGCGATTGATACTACAGTTCATGGTCGAGCGACAACTCTTATTTTCCAGCCTTGAACTATTCGTTCTTTGGTAGAGGTGGACACTTATGGGACGGTTCACGTGCTGGTGTGTGTGCGTTCTACCGCGGTACTGGGGACAGT
>ENA-OPCC01000718-OPCC01000718.1-human-gut-metagenome-genome-assembly--contig:-NODE-718-length-16199-cov-4.399343_pt1 | contig 16199 bp, 9 predicted proteins | sample MGYA00241558_ERZ501467 | MGnify/ENA primary metagenome ERZ501467 (study PRJEB25962, sample SAMEA2042620) | human gut metagenome | biome: human gut; feature: human-associated habitat; material: faeces...
GAAGAGGAAACGCTGCGGAAGCTGAAAGAGAAATATGACGGCTATCATTTCACTTGGTCTTCGCCTGATATTTGTAACCCATTCAGCCTACTGAATGCCTTAGAAAGAAGGAGGATAGACAATTACTGGTTTGGCAGCGGTACGCCCACCTATCTGATAGAGATGCTGCGCAAGTTCAAGGTGTCTCCGTCTGCTATCGGAATGAAGAAGGCGCTTTCAACCAGTTTTGATGCCCCTACCGAGCGTATGACCACTATCGTGCCTCTGCTTTATCAGAGCGGTTATATTACGATTAAAAACTATGATAAGTTGACTCAACTATATACACTGGATATCCCGAACGGTGAAATTAGGGTGGGGTTGATGTAAAGCCTTTTGCCTAACTATTCCTTTCCACCGTCCCGTATTATGATAATACGAATTATGAGGGACATTATCAGCAACTATTCTACATCATCTTTTCTTTGTTCGGGATGTATGTGGATTTGGAAGTCCGTACCCCGAAAGGGCGTGTGGACGTGGTGATGCGTACTACCCACACTTTGTATGTCATTGAATTGAAACTGGACAAAAGTGCTGATTCCGCTTTAGCCCAAATAAATCTGAAGAACTATCCCGAACGCTTTGTTCTTTGCGGACTTCCCGTGGTGAAGGTGGGGATAAACTTTGACTCGGAAAGTCACACTTTGAGTGATTGGATCATAGAGGGATAGACAATAATAGGTTCTGTCTGAATTCGGTGGAGGAACAGTTCATAACCGCTGATAAAATAAATTTATAAAGATAGAATATTTACTATAGGCTGTATGCGATAACGTATGCGGCCTTCCTTGTTTTTGTTGTCGGTAGCGACTGGCATCCGTATAATGTATTGCAAGAACGATTGTCTTCGTGACTACCAGCAGGAGATGAAGCTCAGGCTCTTTGAAGAGTGGGAGCTTCACCGGAGTGTGATGGTACAAATGCCTACAGGCACGGGAAAGACACATCTGCTGGCTGCGGTGGTGAAAGAGTTTCTTTGTGGTGGCGGTGTCGGTATGCGGGTGTGGATAGTGGCACACCGCAGGGAGCTGGTAGAGCAGATAGAGGAAACCGTAGCCCGGTATGGAATGGGAAAAGAACCGGACAAGTCGGCAAAGAACGGAAGGACGGGGAAAGACAGTATGCCGGAAGAATCCGGAAGGGTGCGGGTATTCTCCATCCAGTGGTTGTCCCGTAACTGGAAGAATATAGGGGAAGCTCCCGGATTGATTGTCATTGACGAGGCGCATCATGCACTGGCGGAGACTTACAGGGAGCTTTGGAAGAGATATCCGGAGGCGAGGAAACTGGGCATGACTGCTACTCCCTGCCGGCTGAGCCGCAAGGGATTCACGGATTTGTTTGATACCCTGATTACCTCATGGAGTATTGCGGAATTTATCGGGAGGGGCTGGTTGTCGTCATTTGACTATGTGTCCATCCGTGCGAACAGCAGCGAACAGCGACTGATTGACTCGTTGAAGAAACGGGGTGCGGACGGGGATTATCAGGTAAAGGAAATGAATGCGGTGTTAAATCGGGAAACCGGCATTAGACAATTGTACGAGAGTGTCCGAAGATATGCTGCCGGGAAGAAAGGAATTGTCTATGCCGTAAGTATTGCACACGCCCGACAGATTGCAGCCTATTACAGCTTACATGGTGTGGAGTCTGTTGCTATTGACAGCAAGACTCCCGCTTTGGAACGTGGAAGACTGGTAGAGGATTTCAGGCGGGGAAAGATCAGCGTGTTGGTCAATGTGGATATTTTTTCTGAAGGTTTTGACTGTCCCGATGTGGAGTTCGTGCAGCTGGCACGTCCCACGCTTTCGTTGGCGAAATACCTGCAACAGGTGGGCCGGGGGCTGCGGAAGTCGGATAATAAGGAATCATGTGTGCTGATAGATAATGTGGGATTGCACCGGATATTCGGTCTGCCTGTCCGTGACCGTGACTGGGAGGCGATGTTCGAAGGACGGATGGCGGGAAATGCTCAGCCCCGGACACGGATGGAGAACAACGGGCTGTCTGTGTCTTGCTCGCTATCGGAAGATAGCAAACGGAATGAAGGACTGGAAATTGTGATGACACACAACTGTCTGCTGGATGCTATTCGGAACGGGGATTTGATTTGTTTGGGAGGAGGTGGTCCGGCCGGTGAAGAACAATGGACTGTTTTGAAAGCCTGTCATGACCGGCAGAGTGGTTTGTGGGGCTTGAGGTGCGGGAACAAAATCACAGTGATTCCTCAATACCGGGAAGTATTTGATATTTGTGCAAACTGGGCTGCTGTCCGTTTTAAAGATGGCCGGACAGGAGTGGTGGATGAGTCCGGAGTTCCCATGGTGGTGACAGGCTGTTGCCGGAGATTGAGATTCCTGAAGGGAGAACTTCTTTCTGTCACCAAAGAGGATGGGAGTGACTGTTATACCGATTTGAAGACAAACAGAACTTATCAGGAGAGGCCGGTGGTTTTTTCATACGGCGGCATAGAGTTGCTGCGGGTGGGGGAGACTTTCCATAGCCGCACGCGGAAGGCGTATACCTCTATGCATGGTTTGCACAAAGACAGTCTTTGTTTTTATGGTTTCTACTTGAAGATACCGGATTACCGTGTTCCGAAGTCTTGCCGGCTAGTTGATCCTGTGTGGTCTACTATATTTGATGTCTTCGCCTGCGTGCTGGAAGGGGATGATGAAGAGGTGTACTGGTGTTGTGGTTGTTTGGCGGATCGGAGCATTGTGGTGATGGACGGGGAAGGAAGCTATTATCATGTGGAGAAAGGAAAGGGGAAGCGGTATATAGCTTGTAATGCTCCTAAGGCGGGCGAAGCGGATTTTGCCTCCGTGGTGGAAGGTCTGAGGAAGGAAGCCGGGCGGCGTGCGGAGAGCGTACAGCGGGAACGGCAACAGAATGAGGAAGAGAAAAGGCGGAAGAGGCTGGAGGAAATAAAAGATGTCCTTCCTTTCCGGATGGGGATGAAGTGGGGGCTGAAATGGGGAGATCGTATCGTAGTGCCTCCTTGTTACCGGAATATCTGTATTCCTGTAGGCGGTTATTGTGCTTTTGAAGGGAATGCCTGCCAGTGGGGGGTGATGGCGCTGGATGGAAAAGTGGTGGTGGAGGCCAGATATCAGAAGGTGGAGATAGAAAAGGATGGAACGGTGCATCTGACCATCATTCCGGGTAAGGTAAAGACCATCAACCTTTGAAGGGCCTTGAAGAGAACAGAAAATGAAACGGAACAATGATCCGGAAGTAAGATAATATATTGAAAAAAAGAGAAGCTGTCTCAAACTTGAATTACAAGATAAGACAGCCTCTTTTTTATTGTTTCATTTCACGCAACGCCTTACATAATTGATCCGGACAGGAAGTAGAACGGTTTCCGCATCTTACACCTTCCAGTTTCTGTAAGACCTCTTCCACTTTCATTCCTTTCACCAATCGGCTGATACCTTGTAAGTTTCCATTGCATCCGCCCCAAAAGAAAACTTGTTGAATAACGTCATCTTCTACTTCCACTTCGATGTGGCTGCTGCAAGTGCCTTGCGTCTTATAGGTTATTTTCATTTTATTCTTCCTCTTCAGATGCAGGTTTCATGTTTGTATAAACGGTCTGAACATCATCAAATTCTTCCAGACGCTCTACCATCTTGTCTAGAGTTTCACGTTGTTCAGGAGTCACATCTTTTAAGTCATTGGGAATATATGTGAAATCACCACCCACTTCTTCGAAACCACATTCTTCCAAGTGTTTCTGAATTGCTGCGTAGCTCTTCGGATCACCATAGATGGTGATAGTTCCTTCTTCTTCATCTTCGTCGAACTCATCCTCTACATTATAGTCAATCAAATCCAGGATCAGTTCTTCCATATCCATTCCCTCTTTCTTCTTGAAAGTAAATACACATTTATGGTCGAACAAGAAAGCTAAGGAACCGGTAGTACCCAAGTTTCCACCGAATTTGTTGAATACTGAACGCACATCTGCTACGGTACGGGTAGTGTTGTCTGTCAATGTATCAACAAATACAGCTACTCCGTGAGGACCATATCCTTCGTAAGTCATACCTTTGTAGTCACTGGTATCTTTACCCATTGCATTCTTAATGGCGCGTTCAATGTTATCCTTCGGCATGTTTTCACGCTTACAAGTAGCGATCACACCACGTAGGGTCGGGTTATTTTCGGGTTCCGGACCACCTGCTTTTACAGCTATAGCGATTTGTTTACCCAGTCTTGTAAATGTTTTGGCCATGTGGCCCCATCTTTTCAGCTTTGTAGCTTTTCTATATTCAAATGCTCTTCCCATTGGATTGTAGTTTTATAATGGTTATTTTTATTATTATCTTAGTTTTGCACCTAGTTTGTTTTCCAGGTTAGCAATCAGTTTGGACATGATCTTGTCAATCTGTTTGTCGTTCAGTGTTGCGCTTTCATCCTGTAACAAGAAGCTCACTGCATAACTTTTTTTATCCGGTTCCAGATTCTTGCCTTCATAAACATCAAACAATTCTACTTCTTTCAGCAGTTTCTTTTCAGTCTCATAGGCTATTTTTTCGATTTCTGCAAACTGTATGTTCTTGTCAATCAACAAAGCCAAGTCACGTTTCACAGCCGGGAACTTGGAAAGTTCTTTAAAGTTGACTTTAGCCGACTTGATGGCTTTCATCAGTTCTTTCCAGTTGATTTCTGCATAATATACCTCATTGTCTATATCGAATGCTTTTTGAATCTTCTTGCTGATGATGCCGAAGGTGGCCAATAACTTGCCGCCACGTGTGTGTACGCTGATGGCTGTTGAATAGATATCGTTGGTCAGGTTACCGAATACCACGTTGCCGAAATTCAATCCCAAACGGGTAAAGATGTTCAGCACGTATGCTTTTAATTCGTAAACACTGCTGTTTTCATCGGGATGGGCCCATGAATTGCTGACGCGTTTGCCGGTTACCCACAATCCTAAATGATATTCTTCAGCATAAGCCGCAAGCACTTTTTCCGGGTTTTTCTTTTCTGCGTTATAAAAATAGCAGTTACCGAATTCAAAGAATTTCAAATCGGCGTTCTTGCGATTGGCATTGTGCTGGATGCTTTCCAAACCACCGAATAATAAAGTTTGACGCATCACGTTCAAATCGTTACTCAATGGGTTCATCAAGTAAACCAAATTTTCGTTCTTGTATGTTTCCAACCCTTCGTAATAGGAAGCGGCGGTCAGTGAATTGTTCAGTATTTCATTGAAACCACAACCTACCAGTTGCTCTGAAATCAGATTTTGTAATTTCTGGGAGTAATCCACTTCACCTTTGGTGGTCAGGCTGGATTTCAAGGTAGTAGGAATCTCCACATTATTATATCCGTAGATACGGAGAATGTCTTCTACTACATCGCAATCACGTTGCACATCCACACGATAGGGGGGAACTTGTAAAGTCAAGCCTCCGGGTGTTTCGTTCACAATCTTCATTTCAAGACTGGTGACAATGCTCTTTATGGTTTCCACCGGTATGGTTTTTCCTATCAGTGAGTGGACTTTCTCATAATTCAGCTCTACTGTAAAATCGGCTATCGGGGCAGGGTAGTTGTCTTTAATTTCAGAAGAAATAGTACCTCCTGCCAGTTCTTGAACCAGTAAAGCCGCTTCTTTCAATGCATAAATAGTTCCGTTGGGGTCAATACCACGTTCAAAACGGAAAGAAGAGTCCGTACTCAATCCATGGCGACGGGCTGTTTTACGTACCCAAGTCGGGTTGAAATAAGCGCTTTCCAAAAATACATCTACTGTCTGCTCGGTTGTTCCCGAATCCAGACCACCGAATACACCGGCAATGCACATCGGTTCTTCTGTGTTGCATATCATCAGGTCCTTGTCGGATAATTTGCGTTCCACTTCGTCCAAAGTAACGAATGTAGTACCTTCGGCAACAGTCTTCACTACAATCTTCCCACCTTTAATCTTATCTGCATCAAAACAGTGCAGGGGCTGGCCGTATGCGTGAAGGATGTAGTTGGTGATATCCACGATATTATTGATAGGACGTACTCCGATCAGGCGTAATTTGTTTTGCAGCCATTCGGGACTCTCTTTTACAGTTACCCCTTTTATGGAAACTCCGGCATAACGCGGACATGCTTCCGTATTCTCTACTTCAATGGCGATGTCCATATCATGGTTATCCACTTTAAACGCTTCTACAGACGGACGTTTTAAAGTGGCTTGTTTGCCGTTTTGAATCAGGTAGGCATACAGATCTCGGGCCACGCCGTAATGTGAGCAGGCGTCCGCACGGTTCGGGGTGATATCGACTTCCAGTACGTATTCGCTTTTAATATTGAAATAATCTTTAGCGGGAGTACCCGGAACAGCATCCGCCGGCAATACGATGATACCTTCGTGGCTGTTTCCGATACCGATTTCGTCTTCGGCACAGATCATACCCATAGATTCAATTCCGCGGAGCTTTGATTTCTTGATGGTAAAACATTCTTCGCCATCGTATAGCTTGGTGCCCAATGTGGCAACCACCACTTTCTGTCCGGCAGCTACGTTAGCGGCTCCACAGACAATCTGTACCGGTTCGCCTTGTCCCAAATTCACAGTAGTAACATGCATGTGGTCTGAATTGGGATGAGGTTCGCAAGTCAGCACTTCGCCGATGACAATACCTTCCAGACCACCTTTAATTGTTTGGACTTCTTCTACGCCTCCGGTTTCCAAACCGATGGAAGTCAGCGCCTCGGCCACTTCATCCGGTGTCAAATCGAAGTTGACGTATTCTTTCAGCCAATTATAAGAGATATTCATATATGATATTTTTTATGTATTTCAAAATGACCTGCAAATTTAGTAATTATTTTCTTTTATCCTGTTATTTATCCATCACAGATTACTCAGATTAACACAGATTTTTCTTTGAGGGAAATAATCCGTGTTAATTCTGTGAGGGATAAATAAATGTCAGAACGGTAAAGGTCCTTCGGGAATAGGGGCTCCGAACGGATTATTGTCGGCAGGTGCGGCATCAGGAGATGGGGGAGGTACACTGTTGCCGCCACCGTTCATTTTGGAACGGATAATACCCGGTGCCTCACCCGGCATAGGCACGATAACATCATCGTCCGGATTCTGGAAGCGGGCGAATTCGCCACGGAAACGCAGCAGTACATCACCTACGGCACCGTTACGGTGCTTGGCGATAATGATTTCTGCCATACCGTGCAAGTCGTTCCCTTTTTCATCCGAGTAGATTTTATAGTATTCCGGGCGGTGGATAAAGCATACCATATCGGCATCCTGCTCAATAGCTCCGGATTCACGGAGGTCACTGAGCTGGGGACGTTTTCCGTCAATACCCTCACGACTTTCCACACCACGGTTCAGCTGGCTCAGTGCGATGATGGGGATGTTCAGTTCTTTGGCTAACCCCTTCAGTGAACGTGAAATGGTACTGACCTCTTCCTGACGGCTGCCGAATGACATTCCGCTGGCATTCATTAACTGAAGGTAGTCAATGATAATGATTTTTACTCCATGCTCGCGTACAAGCCGTCGTGCTTTGGTGCGTAATTCAAAGACGGACAAGGATGGTGTGTCATCCACATACATCGGAGCATCGTATAATTCTTTTATTTTATAATCCAATTGTCCCCATTCATACGGAGCCAACTGACCACTCTTGATTTTCTCACCCGGAATTTCGCACACGTTGACAATCATACGGTTGACTAACTGTACGTTGGACATTTCAAGAGAGAACAAAGCCACAGGGATTTTCGCATTTACCGCCATGTTCTTTGCCATGGAAAGCACAAAAGCCGTTTTACCCATAGCGGGGCGGGCGGCAATAATCACCAGGTCGGAATTTTGCCAGCCCGAGGTCATTTTGTCCAATGCATGGAAACCGCTTTCCAGACCACTCAGCCCGTCCGTTCGTGCCGCCGCTTTTTGAAGCATCTCATACGCTTCCTGAATGACAGGGTTGATTTGCGTATAATCCTTCTTCATGTTCTGTTGCGAGATTTCGAACAGTTTTCCTTCCGCTTCCTGCATCAGGTCGTCCACGTCTTGGGTTTCGTCGAAAGCCTTTGTCTGGATGTTGCTGGTAAAGGTAATCAGTTCGCGTGCAAGAAACTTCTGCGCGATGATACGTGCGTGATATTCTATGTGTGCGGAAGAGGCTACCTTGCCGCTTAGCTGTGTTATGTAAAAAGGACCGCCTGCATCTTCCAGTTCACCGGTGCTGCGTAATTGTTCGGCCACAGTCAAGATATCGACTGGTTGCTGGCGTAAAGCCAAAGAGGTAATAGCCGAATAAATAAGTTGGTGACGGCGTTCATAAAAAGATTCGGGACGAAGAATCTCACTTACTAATGAGTAAGCATCTTTTTCTATCATTAAGGCTCCCAATACAGCTTCCTCCAGCTCAGGTGCCTGGGGCTGTAAATGTCCGTATTCGTCAACAGGCTTTGCTTTCGAAGTTTTGGGAGTACGTGTCATTTTTCTCGTTTCTGCCATTGTCGTCTGTTTAAAGTAGGGCAAAGATAGAACTTTTTGCTGAGTTGGACACTCGTCCATTCCCAAAAATAATAAAAGAAATATGAACCTGAATCTACGGAGAAATGAACAATCTGGACAGTAAATGGTTTTTTTATATGGTAAAATGAAAAGTTTGTTCTATATTTGGCGCTCTGTCCGGATAAAAGATGGCGTGCATCTTTGTAGAACGGGCAACAATCTAACGAAACACACTAAAAATAACTATTTAAAGAACAGAATATGATTACATTTCCTAATGCAAAGATTAATTTGGGACTTAATATTGTAGAAAAGCGCCCGGATGGATACCACAATCTGGAAACCATATTTTATCCGATAAACCTGCAAGACGCTCTGGAAGTGACGCGGCGGGAAAACAATGACAAAGAATACACTTTACACATAAGCGGATCTCCTTTGGAGGGTGAACCCGAAGATAATCTGGTAGTAAAAGCCTATAAGTTATTAAAAAAAGACTATCCCGGACTGTTGCCGGTAGATATACACATGTACAAGCATATACCGGCGGGTGCCGGACTAGGTGGCGGATCATCAGATGCCGCTTGTATGATAAAGCTTCTGAATGATAAATTTTCATTGGGACTCAGTACGGAACGGATGGAGGAATATGCGGTAAAACTAGGGGCAGACTGTGCTTTTTTCATTCGGAACAAACCTGTTTTCGCTACCGGAATAGGGAATCTGTTCGAGCCTGTGGAATTGTCATTAAAGGGATACCACATAATTTTGATTAAACCTGATATCTTTGTGTCCACCCGGGATGCGTTTGCCGAAATAAAGCCTGTGCGTCCGGCTGTTTCTTTGAAAGAAATTGTAAAGCAACCTATGGAAACATGGAAAAACAGTATGAAGAATGATTTTGAAGATAGTGTCTTCAAAAAGTTCCCTGAGATTGCTGCTATAAAAGATGAATTGTATGATTTGGGGGCAGTGTATGCCGCCATGAGTGGCTCGGGGTCTTCCGTCTATGGTATTTTCAAAGCACCGATAGAGAATGTGGAAGATAAATTCTGTGGATGCTTTTGCAGACAGAGAGCGTTGGAATAGTGTGGCAGATCAGTGGTTAGTGATTAGTGGACTGCGCTGTCATGCCGCAGGTATTAACCACTAACCACTATAGTCTATCTTTTACATAGTGCCTTGAAATCACAATAGGTACATTTTTCTATGATTTCTGTTTGGGTAAATGATTTTTCCGGATTAAATATCTCTTCTAATAATCCTTGAAGTCGTTCACGATATTCTTTTTCATATTTACTGAAATCTTCCACAGCCTCTTTGGGCTTTCGTGGCTCGCCCATTTGTATAACGGGAGAATAGGTTTCTGTAGCGGCCCGATGAATATAGAGAAGGGCCGGAGCTATCTTCATCGTTGGTTGCTTGCGGCACATGATGGCGGCATACAGGAACGTCTGGAATACATAGTTGGAACGTTTCTTGTCCGGAATAAACAGAGATTCCACATGGGGTGGGGTGTCTGCATCACCACCTGTCTTGTAGTCCACAATACGAAGTGTGCCATCCTTGCTGTCCATACGGTCAATAATTCCTCCGATACGTGATTTTATGACTCCTTTGGGTGTTTGTATGTCGATGGGTTCATCCACTTCCATTTCCGATGCAATAAAAGTGAAGGGAGCGTAACGTAAATCATTTTGTAAAAGTTGTTTTAAATATCTTGCAATAACGGCAGAGTTGATAAGTTGTACGCCGTTATATTCCGGTTTCTCGTTTTGCGGAACATTAAAGAATAATTTTTTGAATGCTGTATCCACATAATCTTGCAGCTTCACTTCATTGCGTAGCAACGTTTCCAATGCTTCCTTATTAATGACTTTGCCATGAGTGGTCAGGTCTTTATAAATATGTTCGGCTGCGTAATGGAAAATACTTCCGAATGTGGCGGAATCTATTTCTGCACTCACTTCATCGGGGGCGGAGAGGCCGGCTACATACCTATAATAAAATTTTAAAGGACAATCCAGGTAATAATTCAAGGCTGATGGAGAAAATTTTGCTTTGGGATTGGCACGGACATCAAACAGGCTTTGCATCCGGCGCATGACATCCGGGGTCTTTTCTACAGTGATAGGCGAGGTGCCTTGGGGGGACTGTCCGGCCTCCAGAAACTGACGTGTGATGGGGTGAGGCCATTCAATAAGGAATTGCAGCATGAAACGGCTCCATTCGCCGCGGTTCAGTCCGTCCGAACTGGTATTGTAAATCAAGGTAATCCTTTCTGCCCGTTGCAGCAGACGATAGAAATAGTATGCATATACGGCAATCTTATGCTCTATAGTAGTCATTCCGAAAGCTTTGCGCAGGTTGTAAGGAATAAAGGAAGAGTCTCCTCCCGATTTGGGAAGCTGCCCTTCATTGACCGATAGTAATACCAAGTGGCGGAAATCCAGGTTACGTGTTTCCAATACCCCCATGACCTGCATACCAATGGCCGGTTCGCCGTGGAATGGAATATTAGTCGTTGATAAGACCTTGACCAGCAATCGCCGGAATGTTTCGCTCTGTACGGTTAATTCATCTTCTTCTATCAGTGTGCGGAACCGGTTGATGGTGGTATAGGCTTTGAAAAGCGATTCCCGATAAAGTTGGTTGAATGCATCTGTGTCCTCGGTACCGGAAGTGTTTGCCTGGTAAATGCTTGCCACTTGCTGCAAAGTTTCGGACAGGCGTATGCACAGATTCAGGTTTCCGGAAAGCGGAGTGAAAAGCCGGGTCAGGAATTCATCTTTACCCAATTCGCCGGGTAACGGATAGAAACGGTTGTTCCGGGTCAGTTCTTTTTCCAACAATTCGGCTTGACCGGTGAGTTGGCGGGTATAGGGGTGTTTTAACAGTGTAACAACTGATTGAAACGTGTAGCGGCCGCTTTTGAAATTAAATCCGTGGGTATGCAACTCCAGTAAGGCGATGAGGAAACTATATACAGGAGTTTGCGATAACGGAAATCCCATGGTGATATTGACATGTTTTACTTCTGCCGGCAATGAATGGAGGACCGGTTGAAGCAATGCTTCGTTACACAATACGACTGCGGTTTCCTTTTCCGGTGTAGTCAGATTGTTTCGTATCCATTGAGGCAGGTAACGGGCTTGTGCATTTTCAGTAGAAGATGCGATGTAGTGTACCTCTTTAGGTTTCGAGAGATTTTTGAATAACTCACCGGACAAAGGAGAAGGAAAGTCGCGTAAGTTCCGGCGGATAAACTCTCCGGCTTCATGGGTGACGGCTTGTCTGTTTTCCTTCATATAAAATTCGTCGTAATCCCAATAAAAAACAGCTTTCCCGGCATCTTTCAATTGGGTGAACAACGTATGTTCTACTTTGTTCAGTACATTAAATCCTACAAAAACATATTTCTCGTATGGAAGTTTGTCCACATCCAGATGCTCTATGACGTGACGGTACATCATTCCTTCGTAGGCAATGTTTTGAGAAGCTAAGGATTCACGGAACCCTTTGTAGATGTTTCCCAATACGTCCCATAAAGAGATAAACCGTTCTTTCAGCGCTGTTCTCCGTTCGATGGAGAAGTTCTGGAAGAACTGCCGGATAGCTTCTTCCTGCTCATCATCAATGAAGGTGTAGTCGTCCATTATGTTGCGCAGATCCTGTAAATTGGAAAACAGTTTGTCGGTATCCACTCTATTTTTGTCGGCATCGTCAAAATCACTGATCAGCATTTCTCCCCAAAAATAGAAATCATCCAGTGTTTCCGTACTTTGAGTTTCCCGTCGGAATATCTTATAAAGTTCGCATACCAGTTTTACCGGATCACCCACTTCCCACGGAGAAAGGCTACGGAACAATTCGCTGATGCTGACGTATGCGGGCGACCAAATAGGTGAGTCCGACTCTTGGGCGAGATACTCATTAAAGAAAAGTCCGGCACGTTTGTTAGGAAAAACCACGGCTGTATGTGCCAGGTTTCCTTCCGTATGTTTATATAAATCGGCTGCTACCAGTTTCAAAAAGCTTTCCATTATTCTATTTCCTCCAGTTCGTTGTTAAATACATACCATAAATAGCCACGGATATGCTCATATCCCATATCCGATAATAAATCCATATATTCTTTCACCTGCTTGTTGTAAGCTTTCCGCTTTTTACCGAATTTAAAGTCCACCACAATCACCTCTCCGTCTTTCATCATCACGCGGTCCGGACGGCGGGTTTGCAGCACTCCTTTTTCCCGATAAATAATGGCACACTCATTGTATAGTTCCCAGCGGCCCGAATACCATTCTTTGACCAGCGGATGCCTCAAAGCCCATTCGGTGAGTTTTCGTATTTGTTCCTCTTGTTGTGCCGACTCTATGATTCCTTCGAAACGCAGGCGTTCTATGGCGGGAGGCACATCGTCCGTGGTACGGATTACGGAGAACAGATTATGCAACAACTGTCCTTGCCGGATGTATTTGTCTTCCGTTTCCTCTTCTCCCCGGATAAATTCGGCAGAACGGTTGGACTGTTTGAATTCGATGTTGGTTTCCAGCGTTTCCAGATGGATAGGCAAACGTCGGGCTACAGTCAGCAGCTTGTTGCCGGACACTTGTTTTTCCTCTTCGTGAGATGAGAGATAGAGCGTTCCCAGTTCGTATATTTCTTCTCCGGTGGCATAGCTCTTTCCGGTCATGTCGGATAAGGCACTTCCCAACAATTCGGATACCGTTCCTTTCTGTTCCGCCTTTCCATATATAATCAAGTTCTTTTTGGCACGGGTAAATGCCACATAAAGCAGGTTCAGATTATCCACCCATAATTGCAAGCGTTCATTCAGGAACTCTTCCCGATAAATGGATTGCTGCATGGCTGTGGAATAGTTGATGGGAACAATGTCAAGATCGCTAAACGGAGCTTGCCGGGGAGCACACCATACCAGATGATTGTAAGTCTCATTCTCCATTTTCCAGTCGCAGAAGGGTAGCAGTACGGTATGGTATTCCAAGCCTTTGGACTTGTGGATGGAGAGAATGCGAATTCCTTCCACCTCGCCGGAAGGGATGGTCTTGCTGCCTAGTTTTTCTTCCCAGTAGGTGATAAAAGCGGATAATTCGGAAGAATTGCTTTGCAGATATTCCGTCACGGCATCAAAGAAGGCGCACAGATAGGCATCCTGTTGTTCGATGCAGGACATCTGGAACAGATTGAAAAGTTTTTCCATCAGTTCATACAGTGGCATGAGGCGAAGCTGTTCCGCTTCTTTTATGAAATCGAATGGCAGATAATCATCTATTTCGTTCAGCAATAGAGTGTTGAGGTCTATTCCTTTATGTAATACTTCATTCTGATAGGCAGCAGCCAGTTGTGCCTTGGCAATCCGGTTTTCGGGTTGTGACAAGTAGCGCAGGCCATCCATTATCATACATACCGCCAGTGAGGCATCCAGTCGGAATGCCTCATCGGATACGATTTTGTAAGAGGTGTTCTTGTCGAAGTAATCGGCTATTAAAGGAATGCTTCTGTTCTTGCGCACCAGGATGGCAATATCTTTCAGTTGCACGCCCTGCGCCACAAGCAGCTCCACTTCTTCTCCTAGGTGGTGCAGGGTGTTTTCCATATAGGTCATGTCTTCCGTATCCGATAGAAATTCCACTTTGACATACCCTTTTCCGGGATCTTTGTATGTTTCCTGACACACGTCGTTGTAGGCTTCCTTCAGTTCCTTGCATTCCTTTTTTTGTTCTTCCTTGTAAATGTTGTTCAACACCTCGCAGGCGGCTGTAAACACTTCGTTGTTGAAGTGAATGATGTTTGCGGCACTCCGGCGATTGGTGGTCAGTGTCTTTACTTTGACGGGAAAGGCTTCGATGTTTGTTTTCAATCCGTTCAGTATGCCCCAGTCACCGTTTCTCCAGCGGTAGATGGATTGTTTCACGTCTCCTACAATCAAGCTGTCTGCTCCCTGAGACAAACCTTCGAGCAGCAACAGACGGAAATTGTCCCATTGCATACGCGAAGTATCCTGAAATTCATCGATCATTACGTTGCGTATGGTTGTTCCTATCTTTTCGAATACAAACGAGGAATCTCCTTCTTTTACCAGGTTATGAAGCAACGCGTTGGTATCCGACAGCAGGAAGCGATTGTTCTCATGGTTCAATTCGCGTACCTCTTCGTCTATATTGGCCAGCAGACGGATATTGTTTACGTGGCGCAGGGAGAGTTGGCAGGAATTGGCCAGCATATTGTTCCGGCTTCTATATTTTTCCGATTCATTCAGCAGGGGAATCAGTTCTTTTTCTGCCAGACCTAGGATAGCGTTGCGTATGGGGGAGGTTTTTTTCACCCATTCGTCGGGGCAGTCCAGACATTTTTCCACTGTTACATTGCGGACGCTGTCATCCAGTTTGCCCGATTGTAGTTTATTAAAATAGCCGGCTATACCTCGGGAACCGTTTTTCAAATCTTCTACTTTCACCCCGTTTGTATCCAATATTCCGAAGAATTGGTCGGCAAATCCTTTCATTTGTTCCTGCACCTCTTCCAAAATGGCTTGCAGCGTCTTGCGGTAATTCTTGATACAGTCTTTGTCCCGTAATTTTTCCCGTAGCCCATTTCCTTTTTCTATATATCCTTCATCGAAGATGTTTCGTCCGAAATTCTTTATCTCACCGGAAACATTCCACCTCTTGTCATCGGCAATTCTTTCTTCTATGTATTCCAACAGCCAATAGAGTACGGGAGATTGTCGGTCCAGCTTTTCTATCATGGAGTCCACGGCATCACTCAGTACCTCCATATTGTTCAGTTCGATATTCAGATTGGCACCCAATTCCAGCTCCCGTGCCAAATTGCGCATCACCGACTGGAAGAATGAGTCAATGGTTTCCACCCGGAAGCGGCTGTAATCGTGTATCATGTAGTGCAGTGCCGTACCGGCGGCTGTCCTTATGTCTTCTGGGGGCATTTCCAGTTCTTCTGTGATTTTCTGTAAATAGGGATCAGAATCCTTATCCTTTATCCATATTCCGTATAGCTGGCTCAGAATCCGCTCTTTCATTTCGGTAGTGGCCTTGTTGGTAAAAGTCACAGCCAGTATATTACGGTATGCCCGTGGGTTCTGTATCAGCAGCTTTATATATTCCACGGCCAGTGTGAATGTTTTTCCCGAACCGGCAGAGGCTTTATAAACTAATAATTCAGGAGAATGTTTCATTTTAAATAATTTGCTAATTTGCTAATGGCTGCGCTGTGTACCGGATGGTAATTGGCTGACACATTAGCACATTTTTATTTTTAATTAAAAACCAGTACAAAAACAGTGGCCTGTCCCTTTTCCTTGTAAGGCAGCAGGGTCAGTGTGCCACCGCTCAGCCTCATGATTTGTTTGCTTAGACTCAGTCCGATGCCGCTTCCTTCCTCTTTGGTCGTGAAGAAAGGTACAAAAATTTGTCCGGCTGCATCGGGAGGAATAGCGGGACCGTTGTTGGCTATCTCTATACGGATACTTTCTTGCGGATCACAATAAGCTTTCAAGGTGATCTTTCCGTCGGGAGCATTACCTATGGCTTGAATCGCATTTTTCAGCAGATTCGTAACCACTTGGGCTATCAGGTTCTCGTCGGCAAAGACTATCAGGTCTTCCCGGGCTTCG
>ENA-OPCC01000735-OPCC01000735.1-human-gut-metagenome-genome-assembly--contig:-NODE-735-length-15955-cov-10.207044_pt1 | contig 15955 bp, 17 predicted proteins | sample MGYA00241558_ERZ501467 | MGnify/ENA primary metagenome ERZ501467 (study PRJEB25962, sample SAMEA2042620) | human gut metagenome | biome: human gut; feature: human-associated habitat; material: faeces...
CCTGCTCCCACCAGTGGTATGAGAATGTTATCAATTACAGATAATGTTGGTATAAGGTGAAAATCCTGAAATATAAAACCAAAATTGTTAATCCTTATATCACTCATCTCATTGTCAGTGAGTTCAAAAATATTTTTCCCTTTATAAATAACCTTTCCGGAATCAGGTTTATCTATACCGCTTAAAATATTCAAAAGTGTACTTTTTCCACATCCTGACGGTCCCAGTATTGCAACTTTTTCGGATTTGTTCAGATTAAAATTAAAATTATTATATATATTAATTTCTTCATTACCGCTTCTATATACTTTATTTATTTCCTGTCCGGATAATATACATAAATCGTCCTTCATGAATGTCTATTCCTCCTACTCTTCCGAATCTGTGAATATAACATCCATATCATAATCAGATAATTTAATGTTTTTATTTATATGTGTTAAGACACGGTTTCTATAATTAATTTCAATGTCAAGATTTTTTATATATTCTATAATCTCATCATCTGTCATATCGCCTTTATACAAAATCAGACTCATCAAAAAAACATTATCTTTTTCATATCCCTTTACTTTTTCAACCTCTATTGAGCCTTCCTTATATATGATTGGCGAATCAGCATCATCAAGGACAAGATATCCCGAAATTTCTGACGCATTGAATATACTGTTGTTTTTGATATCAAGGGATACTCCCACAAGAATATAATCATCTATACTGTTGCTCTTAAAAATATCATTTTTTCGTATTTTTTGTGCCAGGGAATCATTCTGTAAACTCTCATATGTTTCTTTAAGATTATCTACATTTCCGAAATTTGCCTCATCTAATTTCGTTATTCTTATTGTTCCTTTCTCTACTTTAACATTGCCTCTGATATTAAGGAATAAAAATAATGCTATTGCGATTATTATGACCGCACTTACTGCTATGAGTATTTTTTTCTTCATACTTTTCTCCTTTATGAAAATGATATAACATAAAAATTCGTTATCCCATTATTGACCATGTAATTATAAAATGTATTTATATTTTCATTTTTTCTGTTTGATGTATGAGCACAATATCTTACAACGCTGCCACCCTTTTGAGTAATAATAACAGAATGTCTCTTACCATTCTGGTCATACTGGACAACATCACCTATTTTCATATTGTTTTTTGCTGATGTCCAATTACTCCTTGAATATGTGCGTACAGTTGCTATATTATTTGAACCTCTATTATTTGACTTACTAAAATAATTTCTAAAATCGGTTACACATGACCATGTTTTGGAATATATAAAATAATTTTTGCCGACACTCCTTTTCCTGTGAACCATATACCATACATTTTGATTGCTGTCAACCTTTGTACCACTAAACAAACCGGGTGCAGACGGAAAACTTCTTGGTACAATTGAAACAACCCCGGCTACTGCTTCACATTGTGAAACAAAATTAGTGCAATCCGAACCAAAAGTATAAAAGTATGTATTCGGATCTTGTGAATACTTTTGGGCGTAATCAGAAGCCTTATTTCGGTCATATGACGCTTCAATACAATTACTGTTAAGTAAGATAAGTGTTACAATTGTTGCTAATGTTATTAAATATTTTTTCATAATGGTTCATCCATCAGTTTTTTCTTTATTATTTTTCACTAACTTTTTAGGTATTTCAGGCTGATAAAGAATAAATCTGCATCCAGCGCTGGCAATCAGACTACCAAGTGAATTAATTAGTTTATCCATATTTTTCTTAGTATTTATTTTATTTTTTGAATTCATATACTTAATTTCCTTTCTGTTACATATTCTCTATATTTTTTTACTCTCTCTTTGAAAATTACTTTCACATAATACTTTTTTATTTTTTTCTATACCAATTAATAATAACAGCAAAATAGTTGTATAACATACAACTATATTTGATGTAACCTTTGTCTCAGTATAGAAGTACAAAATTGTTGATATAGAAGTGTAAAATATACTTAATATTCCTGTAAATATCTTTTTCTTCTTTTTTCTCTCTTGGTTAAGCTTTAAATTAGCACAATCTACAGGAGATAAAATTACAATCATAGTTGCCAAAGTGATTTCCAGAATCTTACCTACCGTAAAACTTATATTCCATAATTCGGGAATATATATATTTATAAAATATATTAAAACCGAAAAAAGCAGACAGACATCTACGGTACCTGCATGTACTACCCCTGACGTTTTTCTCAAAGGTATAAATACCAGTAAAAAAACTAACATTTCTTTAACCTTCCTGCAAACGACTCCAATTGTAATTGCACATGTCCAAAATATGATATTTTGAAATATATATTCAAATACATAAATATATACTTCGTAATCTTCATCAGTTAATATCATATTTTTTGTTATGATTTTACCTATTTTATCTAAAAAAAGCCTAACCAAGTTGTCATCACCTCACCCGGTTAGGTTATCATATTTTCTTTATAATTTTATCGTTCAGTACTGAATGGCAGATATATCAGTACTGAGTGGTAAAATAATTGTTGCTTTATATTTTTCTTTATCCACTTTAATACTGTATGAACCAGAATATTTGGTAACAATTTTTTCTATATTCTCGATTCCACAATCACGTTTTAGCATTGCCTCTGTATCAAAACATGTATTCTCAATATCAATTATAAAATTACTATTATCCATAATAACAGCTACATCTATTAAACAACTATTATCTGATATTTTTTTTACATAATTGACTGCATTTTCCGTAAGATTGCCAAGCATAATTGACATATCCCTATTGTCAATATTTAATGCATTACTATCAATCACTACCTCAGTTTCACATTTTATATTAAAATTATCACATTGATTTATCAGATTGCTTAACATCACATCAATTACTACATTACCCGTATTAACTTTTTTGTATGTACAATTAACTTCACCAAGCGTAGCATCTATGTATTCCAACGCCTGCATGCTATTGCCTTCTTCAATCATACCTGCTATTGCTTTCATATGTTTATTTGTATCATGAAGCGTCCTACGTAACTGCATATAACTATCTGACATTTGTGTAAACATATCCTCATGTATTTTTACACTTTTTTCCAACATCTGTTCTCTTTCTTTATGTTCATACATATCAGAATAATTATCCACAAAAATATATAAAATAAAATTTAATATAACAACAGCAATTGAAACCACTCCAATCTGTGGCAAATATTGCCCTGTCATATCTATCATCAGATAAGATATACCAACCATTTCAATTATGCTTACCAATATACTTATTAAAAAAATATATTTAAACCTCTTGTCTTTCAGACAATTTTTCTTTTTGTATATTAATGAAATTATAACAATAAATACAAAATCAATTAATTTTGAAATCATAACTTTAACATAGTAGTATTGTCCTGATAGTCGTTCATCTCCTATAAAAGAAAAAATACTGACAACTATCATTTCTGATGCTATACCAATAATATTGAAACCAACGGATGCAATAATTTTCTCGTACAACTTTGATTTATATAGAAATGTCAAACAAAAGAAAACAATCAGCCAGGCAAAAATATTTATAAATGAATTATTTAATTTATCAAAAATACAATTAAAAGAAACCATCACAATTATATAGATTAAAAGTACAAAGCATTTTTTAACTTTGTAATTTTTTCCCATTAATACATCATATAAAAAAATGATTACAATGGCATCCAGAATATCTCCAATAATTTCATATGCTCCACCCACTATCTCCCAATCCTCCTAAGCACATTTTCAGCAAACGCTTCCTTTAGTATCGGCATATTACTTCTACTGATATTTACATTACGTCCGTTTCTCATTTCAATCCTATTTTCCATCCACTTATATATATTCATAATATTTACAAGTATTGACCGATGAGCAAATAATAGCATATTTTTATATTTACTATTAAATTCTTTTAATTTTCCTTTTACATATAATTCACCACTCATAGTTGTTATTAAAATATCACTATTACTCCTAATGGATTTTACGCTCTCTATTGTACAAATATCCGATATCGAAATAATTATTTTTTTGTTATTTTGGTTGACAATAACTCTTTTATCTTCCTCACAACTCATGTAATCTAATATTTTATTCATCTTTTCTTTAAATATTTCATATTTAAGGGGTTTAGAAAAAAACTGGGCTGCCCTTACGTCAAAACTTTGCTGCATATATTCAGGATAATTCGTTACAAACATTATAGTGACGTCATGATCCGGAATTCTCCTGATTCTGTCTGCAACCTCTATACCATCATTTTTTCCAATTTCAATATCAAGAAAAATCATGGTGTATTTTCCTTTTTCATACGAAGCAAATAAATCCTCACCAGTCGCAAAAAAATCAACATCTATTTCAATATTTTTTTCAACGGAATATATACATATCAAATCCTTAATTCGGTCTCTTTCAAATTTTTCATCATCACAAACTGCAATTTTCAATTTTAATCGTCTCCAACTCATCATTCAACTCAATGTGTCTCTATTTTTTGATTGTACAATATACACTAACTAAACACAATGAATTTTCCACATAATTTCACGCACACATTTCAAAAAATGTGTCTAAAATTTAATTGATATTTTTAGTCGTCTTAGGTATAATAAAATCAGTACACAATTACGTATTCGCTGTGCGTGAATTTTATTTAAGAAAGAGGGTGAATGAGTGAATCTTCAAGAGCGAGCAAAAGAAGTGGTTGTAGACAATAATGGCATTGCAAAATCTGCCGACTTTGTTGCTGCCGGAATCAGAGCTGTCGATGTCGTAAACCTGTGTAACGCAGGCTTTCTTAACCGTGTACGACACGGATACTATCAGCTTGCCGAACAAAGTGTTTCTTCAGAAGAACAATTGCTTGCAACACTCATCCCAAAAGGAATAGTTTGTGTTGAATCTGCATTGTTTCACTATGGTTACAGCGACTTTGCACCACGAAAATGGTCAATAGCTGTACCTCGTTCAATGTCAAGAACAAAGCTAAAAGTTGATTTGCTTGCTATTCGACCTTATTATATGCAACCTGAGTTGTATGAACTTGGGAAAATTACCGATAACTTCAACGGGGTTGAGCTGCCTGTATATGACCGTGAGCGAACAATATGTGATTGTTTCAAATATCGTTCAAGATTAGATAACGAAATTTTCAACAAGGCTATTAACGCTTATGTAAAAGACAACAAAAAGAATCTGAATAATCTTTCTGCTTATTCCCAAAAATTGCGTGTGTATAAAAAAGTTACCGAACTGATGGAGGTGTTGCTGAATGGCTGATATTGCAGCGTCTGTGCTTACACGATTAAAGAATAAGGCACAGGCAAGTGGAAGAAGTTATCAACTTTGCTTACAACTCTTTTGTCAGGAAGAATTTTTGCGTAGACTCGAAAAATCAAAATACGCAGAAAATTTTGTTCTCAAAGGCGGATTGTTTATCTATTCGCTTACTGAATTTGACAGCAGAGTTACAGTCGATGTTGATTTTTTACTTCGACAAATGCCAAACACGCCAGAGCAACTGCGAGTTGTGCTTGAAGAAATTATCGCAGCGTGCGATATTACTCTGACTCGTGAGGAATGGTATGAGCTGTACCTGGCGTCAGGTCATCTGCTTCCGTAGGGATTATCGATTACCAGTATTATTTTCAAAATGCTGGTAATCCTTAGAATTAGCAAGTTGCACAAAAGAATCTTCTCTTTTACGAAGTCTGGTCTCATAAACGAGATAAAGGTTCTGACAGCTGTAGCAAGTGTTACACCAACACCAGAACCACCAGATGGAAATCCATTACTCAAACCTTTATGAGGTATTTGGATTTTCCGTTACCCAAACCACTATGAAGCACCTTTGTTTTATTCATTACAAATTAAACAAATCTGCATGTGTTCCGGTATCAACTAAAGTCAATGTTAGAACATCATTCTCCTTCAGATAAATCAATAACCAATCCGGCTGAATGTGACACTCCCTGAACCCCTGGCATTTCCCTTTTAGCTCATGGTCACGATATTTCTCTTCGAGAGGAATATCATTCTGCAGCATAGTAATAACTTTATCTAAAAGTTTCAAATCCAAGCCTCGTTTCTTTGCCAACTTAAGACTTTTCTTAAATTTCCCGGTTAGTATTAATTCATATTGCATTAATCAATCTCCTCCAAAGCCTCTGAAAAGCTAGCGTATCTCTTTGTATTAGGATCTTTGCTGATTCTCTTTGCTTCTTCCATTGCCTCTAATACTTCCGGCTTATACTGTGGCAGTTCAACACTAAAAGGAAGTCCTCCTCTTAATACGCACTGCTTTAAGAATATATTCATTGCACCGGACATATCCATTCCTAACTGTGAGAAAAGTTCACTTGCCTGTTTCTTTAAATTTTCATCTATTCTTACTTGTGTAGGTACCGTAGCCATAAAATCGCCTCCATCTCAAAATACAATACTAATATTATATGCATCTCTTATAATTATATTATACCGTTTTAATTTACATTGTCAATCATTTGTATTATTTTTATAAGGATAAAAATCCCACCTGGTAAAAATCCCACCTCCGTTTTCAGAGGTGGGGTTTATTAAATTAATGCTCCGGGTATTTTATTCCACATTCTTAAGTGCGTCACTCATAGGTATCTTTCTGATTTTTCTGCTTAATATAAGCTCTACCACAAAATAGCTTGCCATTCCGATTAAGAACATCTGCCAGTATATGTCAGGTTTGATGTAGAAAGTGAGCCATCCTTTCATATCGCCCATAAAGAAGTAATATAGCTTCCTGATAATCAGGTATGACACAGGTAGTGATAATGCCAGACAAATTGCAACCATTATAGTGGTTGACGTCATGTAAAGTTTTCTTATCTCATTATTATTGTAGCCCAGTATTTTAACCATTGAGATGGAATTACTGTTTTTCTCGATAACCACTTTGGCGAGAATGTAAATCATAATCATAAATAAAATTATTGCAAATCCATAAAACATATAGAACATTGAACCCATTGATCTTTCAAGCTGCCGGCTCATCTTTGTCAGGTCTTCTTCCGTTATTTTTGTTGCAATGTATTTTTCGTCGATATCGGTTATCTCTTTGTTGGAGAAATATCCGTTAAATGCACCATCCGGTATATTAAATTCCGCGCAGAATTCTTTTTCAGGTACGAATACGGATAATGCTGCTGGATAGTTGTAATATCCTTTTACCTTAAAACTGTGTTTTGTACCCGTATACTTTTCAACAAGGGTAATTGTATCTCCTTTATATATTCCGTATTTCTCGTGATAGCCCTCGGAAATAAGCGCCCCGTCTTTTATATTAATTTTGGCATAATTACTGTTTTCGCTGATTCCGTATACAGTTATTTCTTCTTCGCTGTCATTATCAGTAATCAAGGATGTTACAAGGTATTTTTCCGCACCTTCTGTTTCTGTTGGCTGCATTGCTTTAAGAACATACTGATATTCGGCAAGTTTATTGTTTATTACATCATCCTCGTATTTGTTTAACAACGGTGTCATCATCATTCCAAACATAAGGAGTACATTTGCAAAAATAATTCCTACAAACATCATTACATATCCTGACATATTCTGGAAAATAACCCTGATTTTAAATCTTGTAAGGAATTTGTAATGTGGCAGCTTAACGGCTTTTTTTCTCTTTCTTGAAGAAAGGTCATTTCTTATAAATCTTAACGGTTTAAGTCTTAATTTGTAACTCAGAATTACAAAATTAATTATAAGCATCATAATAAGAGGAACAACCGTAGTCTTTATAAATGCTTCAGGGCTCCACAATGTATGATATGTAGGAAGGCTGTAACTTCCGTAATACATATCTGCCATAATTTTTTTAAATACGGTATAGCCAAGAACATTACCGATTACCGCCGCAACACCTGTAACAATAAGCGGTCCCGCCATGTAATGGATTACTATTTCGCTTCGTTTGTAACCTGATGCCCTGAGCGTTCCTATTACAGCAGCTTCAGATGCTATTGTATTGCTTATTGTTACCGCAAAGATAAATGCGATAATGGCAATTACAATATACAAAAGAAATTCTATAAGCACCTTGTCTCCACCCATATCATCTCTTGTGAACATAATTGCCTGATTGGTATACTTTGGAATGTACTTTGCAAGAGTGGTTGTTTTACTGAGTTTAAGTGAAAAATTATCTGCCCATTCTTTTTCCTGTTTCTCATCCTCAGGCTCGTTACTGTATTTCCATGAGTAATCATAGTGTATAACCGCATCGTTATTTCTGCCAAAACCTTCCGGTGTAACTATTGCCACACCGAATTTAATTGAGTCAAACATTGAATCGGTGTTGTCTGAGAAAAGAGCAAGATAATCAGGAAGTGCTACAAGTCCTGTTATTTTGTATTCATAATTTCCTACGGTTATGAGGTCCCCTACTTTAAGGTCATTGTTATCGGCATACATTCTGTCTATTGCAATTTCATCTTTGCCTTCAGGAAGTTTTCCCTTCATAACACATACCGTATTTACTTCCTCACGGTTTTTGAATATCCTTAATCTGCTTGTGCTTTCAGTCCGGTTTTTCTTTAAAACAGCCTCTTCAATATAGAAATTCTCGTAGAGGCTGATTTGCTCATCATCTGCTATTTTTTGGATTTCAGGAGTTACTTCACCATAAATCTCAAAATTACCGTTTTCTATATTGTACTTTTCGTCACTCTTATTGACTTCTTCTATCATACTGCTGTCAGCAATAATAAAACCTGATATAAAGCCTATGGCAAGTATAAGGAAAAGAAAAATTGCTATGTATCTTCCTTTATCGTATTTGATTTCCGAAAAAATACGTTTGTTAAGTGGATTTTTCATAGCTGCCTCCTTACCATTCAAGCTCTGATGCGGAGATTTTCTCTGTATTTTCGTAACGTTTTCTGATTTCTCCGTCTTTTAACTTAATTACAACATCAGCCATATTTTTAATGGCATCATTATGTGTTACCATAAGTACCGTGTTGTTGTATTTATGATTGATTTCTTCTATAAGTTTTAGGATTTCCTTGGATGTATTGTAATCAAGTGCTCCCGTGGGTTCATCGCAAAGGAGTATATCGGGATTTTTAACTATTGCCCTTCCTATAGAAACTCTCTGCTGCTGTCCACCGGATAACTGGTTAGGTAATTTGTGTCTGTGTTCATATAAGCCAAGTGTTTTTAAAAGGTCGTCAATGTCTAACGGATTATCGCTAAGGTAAGCACCTACCTCTATATTTTCCTTTACATTGAGGTTAGGGATTAAATTATACATCTGGAATACATATCCGAGATGTTTTCTCCTGTAAAGAGTCAGTTTCTTTTCATCCATATCCTCTGTCTTTTCTCCGTTAATTGAGACATATCCGCTGTCGGCATTATCAATGCCTCCGATTATGTTAAGCAGTGTAGATTTTCCTGAACCTGACTGTCCGAGGAGTACGCAAATCTGACCTTTTTCTACTTCTAAATCAATTCCTTTCAAAACCTCAACACGATTTTCTTCCGTACCGTAAGATTTTCTTATTCCTTTAATTTTCAAAAACATATTATCCTCCTTGCTGTTAGTTGTGACTAACTATATGTTTTAAATAAAAGAGCTTTTTCAGCCCTTTTATTTTTTAAGAACTCTCATAGAGTTCAGGATTGCTATTACCGAAACACCTACATCCGCAAAAACAGCTTCCCACATATTGGCAACGCCGAGTGCACCAAGTATTAATACGATAAACTTGACTCCCAGAGCAAACACTATGTTCTGCTTAACAACGCCTAATGTCTTTCGTGCTATTTTAACAGTTGATGCTATTTTTCTTACATCATCATCCATTAATACAATGTCTGCTGCCTCTATTGCGGCATCGCTTCCCATGCTTCCCATGGCAATACCGACGTCTGCTCTTGTAAGCACCGGTGCATCATTGATTCCGTCACCCACAAAGGCAACTTTTTCTTTGCCTGTTTTTGAGGCTAAGAGTTCTTCTACTTTCTGTACTTTATCAGATGGCAGAAGTTCTGAATATACTGTGTCGATACCAAGTTCTTTGGCTACTTCTTCTGCTGCCTTTTGTCTGTCTCCGGTGAGCATTACAACATTCTTTACGCCAACCTTCTTCATATCCGCTACAGCTTCTTTGGCACCGTCTTTGATAGTATCTGAAATTACTATCGCTCCTACAAAAGTGTTGTCATACGCAACGTATACAACTGTTCCGCCGGATTTATGTTCTTCATACGCAATACTGTGGGATTTTAAAAGTTTACCATTGCCGACAAGCGTTTCTTTACCGTCAAGTAAAAACTCCACACCATGTCCGGAAATCTCTTTAACGTCTTTAATCCTGTCTGTATCAATCTTATTGTCATAAGCCTCTTTAATTGATGCAGCTATAGGATGTGTTGAAAAACTTTCGCCGTATGCCGCTATTTCAAGAAGCCTTTCTTCTGATATTCCTGAAGCTACAATTTCCGATACCTTAAATTCACCTTTGGTAAGTGTTCCTGTTTTATCCATTACAATGGTTGTTACTTCCGCAACAGCCTCAAGGAAATTACTTCCCTTTACAAGGACACCGATTCTTGATGCCGAACCGATTCCGCTGAAAAATCCGAGAGGAACCGATATTACGAGGGCACAAGGACATGAAATTACAAGAAAGATGCAGGCTCTTGTTATCCAGTCACCCCAGTTTCCTGTTATTATGGATGGGATGATGGCAATTATAACTGCCGCTATTGTAACAACAGGGGTGTAATATTTTGCAAATCTTGTAATGAAGTTTTCGACTCTTGCTTTCTTGGAGCTTGCATTTTCCACAAGTTCAAGAATCTTAGCTACCGTTGAATCCTCAAAAGCCTTTGTTGTCTTTACTTTAAGTGTTCCGCTGCCGTTTACGCATCCGCTGACAATCTCGTCACCGGCCTTGGCACTTCTTGGAACAGATTCTCCGGTAAGTGCTGCCGTATCCAGCATGGAATTTCCTTCGATAATCACTCCGTCAAGAGGAACTTTTTCGCCCGGTTTGATAACAATGATACTGCCGATTTCAACATCATCAGGATCAACCTGCTTTAATTCACCGTTCTCTTCAATATTGGCATATTCAGGACATATATCCATCATCTCTGATATGGACTGACGGGATTTGCCAACCGCATATCCCTGAAAAAGTTCACCTACCTGATAGAAAAGCATTACCGCTACGGCTTCTTCAAATTCCTTTACTCCGAATGCTCCGAATGTGGCAATCATCATAAGGAAATTCTCATCAAATATCTGCCCGTGGCTGATATTTCTTGCCGCTTTAATAACTATGTCATAACCGATTATGATATAAGGAACTAAATAAATTCCGCCAAGTATCCATTCGTTAGGCAGTTTATCAAATACCCCAAGATGTTCCAACACAAAAAGCGGAACAAATATTACGAAGGACACTATTATTCTTGTCAGTGTCTTTTTCTGCTTGCTGCTCATATATGGTCAGCCCTTTCTTAACATTCAATCTTACAATCAGGTTCTACCTTGGCACAAACTGCCACAACTTCTTTCATAATTTCATCAAACCTGTCATCATCGGCTTCAAGAACAAGTTTCTGTGTCATAAAACTTACACTTGCATCCTTAACTCCTGAAATTTTCTTGATACCTTCTTCCATCTTTGCTGCACAGTTTGCACAATCCAAGTCGATAAGTTTAAATTTTTTCTTCATAATAATAATCTCCTTACGCAAAAAACTTTATTTGTTTTCTTCTTCCAGATGGTCTCTTCCCTGACCAATAATAAGCCGTACATGTTCATCAGCCAGACTGTAAATAACTGATTTACCATCACGTCTGCATGAAACAAGCCTGTTCTGCTTAAGTATTCTAAGCTGGTGTGAAATAGCGGACTGATTCATATTAAGTGCCGTTGCTATATCACATACACATGCTTCCGATTCAAACAGAACATACAAAATTCTGATTCTCGTTGAGTCACCAAATACCTTAAAAAGTTCTGCCAGATCATAGAGCTCATCTTCGTCCGGCATATCCATATTAATTTTCTCCAGTACATCTGAATGTATATGCACCGCTTCACAACACTCAACATCATTAATTGCCATAATTTCACTTCCTTTTCAAAAAAATGAACATATGAATTACTGTTCATATGTTCATAATATCATTATTAATTTATTTGTCAACTGTTTTTTTATTTATTACAGTTTTTCCTCATAGTTTACGTCAATAATATCTTTATCTTTTCCACCCATTTTCTTTGCGATATGAAGTGTAATAAAGACATCGGTTACACCACCGAATATCATTCCTATTCCTATGATGGTTACAAGTAATTTCATGGTATCAAACGGATTGCATACAACAAGTACGCCAAGGGCTATATTAATAATTGCCGCAATCAGAAGTATAAGCCAGCTTGGGCTTTTTACCCTTGCCATATCAATAGTTTCCTGAAGCTTGCTGCATCCGCTGATTATTATAATAATTCCTAATATAAGCGGCAGAAGTGAAATAACAACTTCGACTTTAAGAATGGTACATACACCCAGCGTAATTGCTACAAGTCCTTTTAAGAAATCGTTTTTCATAAAGTTATCTTCTGTTTTCCTTCTCATATAAATTATAATTGAGACAATTCCCATAAGGAATAATGCTGCACTTACAAGATAACCTATCATCCTGAGTGTGGTTCCCGGGAAAATAACAAGTATCACACCTACTACTGCCGATAAAATACCCATTACAATATTATCAATTTTGTATTCTTTAATCTTTTCGTTCATGTTATCAATCCGCCTTTCTGAATTATTTTAAAAGCTCTTTGAGCATATCATTGACCATGGCAGGATTAGCTTTGCCTTTCATGGCTTTCATAGTCTGTCCTACAAGGAAGCCTATCGCCTTTTCCTTACCGCTTCTGTAATCTTCTACAGACTGTGGATTAGCTGCAATAACGTCTTCAACAGTCTTTTTCAATGCACCTTCGTCATTAACCTGCTTAAGTCCGTTTTCTTCAACATATTTAACAGGGTCAATATCCTCGTCAAATATTTTTTCAAATACTTCTTTGGCTACAGAACTGTTAATGCTTCCGTCATCAGTTAATTTAATAAGTGCGGCAAGATTAGCAGGTGAAAAACTGATATCCGATACATCCATTGATTTTTCTTTGATAATTCTCATAGTCTCAACCATAAGCCAGTTGGAAACCTTTTTAGGATTATTACAGATTGCTGTTGTCTGTTCAAAAATATCCGCAAGTTTCTTTGAATCTGTGAGGATTTCAATATCGTAATCAGGAATACCGAATTCTTCTTTGTATCGTTTCATCTTCTCTGTCTTAAATTCAGGCTGCCTGCTTCTTATCTCTTCAAGCCACTCATCACTGATGTGTATTGGAACAAGGTCAGGATCCGGGAAATATCTGTAATCCTGCGCATCCTCTTTGGAACGCATGGCATATGAATATTCCTTATTGTCGTCCCATCGTCTTGTCTCCTGTATAACAGGCTGTCCTGACTCAAGTAAATCTATCTGCCTTGCGGTCTCGGCCTCGATTGCCCTCTGGATTGCACTGAATGAGTTAAGATTCTTCGTCTCAGTCCTGGTTCCGAATTCTGTGCTTCCGGCTTCTCTTACCGAAAGGTTTACATCGGCTCTCATTGAGCCTTCCTGAAGTTTGCAATCAGATGCTCCTAGATACTGGATAGTATTTCTTAACTTAGTAAGATAAGCAATAACTTCTTCTGCGGAACGCATATCTGGTTCAGATACGATTTCAATTAAAGGTACACCGCTTCGGTTAAAGTCTACTAAAGAGTTACCTGTTGATGGGTCATGTACTAACTTTCCTGCATCTTCTTCCATATGAATCTCGTGGATTCGTACATTTTTCTTTCTGCCATCTACATCAATTTCTACGTGACCGTTGCGGCAGATTGGAAGATAGAGCTGGGAAATCTGGTAGTTCTGTGGGTTGTCCGGATAGAAATAGTTCTTACGGTCAAATTTGCAGTACTGATGGATCTGGCAGTTTGCTGCAAGACCTGCTTTCAGGGCAAACTCTACTACTTTCTTATTTAATACAGGCAGGGAACCCGGCATACCTGTGCAGACCGGGCATGTATGTGTATTGGGTGCTCCTCCGAATTCAGTGGAGCATCCGCAGAAAATTTTTGTTTTTGTTGCAAGTTCTACATGGACTTCAAGTCCTATGACTGTTTCGTACTGTTTCATTATCTGGTGCCTCCTTCTCCTGGCACGGCAAAGGAGCCGCGGCTGGTTTCATAGGCGTGTGCTGCACGCAGGATTTTCTTTTCCATGAAGCAGTCCCCGATCATCTGGATACCGATTGGGAGACCTTTGCTGTCTTTTCCGCATGGAACTGTAATTCCCGGAAGACCGCAGAGATTGACTGCTACTGTGTAGATATCTCCAAGATACATGGCAAGGGGATCTTTTAAGCTTTCACCGATCTTCGGTGCTGTAAATGGAGATGCAGGTGCAAGGAGCACATCATATTTGCCAAATGCCTGGTCAAATTCTTTCTTGATCAGGGCTTTTGTGCGGAGTGCCTTCAGATAGTATGCATCATAATAACCGGAGCTCAACACGAAGGAACCAAGCATGATACGGCGTTTTACTTCCTCACCAAAGCCTGCTGTTCTGGTCTTTTTGTACATGTCGTGAAGACCTTCATATTCTGCTGCACGGAAACCGTACTTCACTCCATCGAAACGTTCCAGGTTGGAACTTGCTTCTGCACTGGCAATAATATAATAAGCCGGAATCATGTATTCCATGGTTTTGATAGAGAAGAATTCTACTTCTGCTCCCAGTTCTCTCAGCGTATCAAGAACACCCATAAAAGATGCTTTTACTTCCGGATCAAGTCCCTCTGCCAGATATTCTTCAGGAACTCCGAATTTCATCCCCTTGATATCTCCTGTCAGTTCTTTGGAGAACTGAAGATCTTCTCTTTTCATGGATGTGCTGTCTTTTGTATCATGTCCTGCGATGATCTCCAGAAGAGCTGCACAGTCAGATACGTCTTTTCCTACAGGTCCGATCTGATCCAGGGAAGACGCATAAGCTACAAGACCGTAACGGGATACTGTTCCATAGGTTGGTTTAATTCCGGTTACACCACAGTAGGAACTTGGCTGACGGATAGATCCGCCTGTATCTGAACCAAGTGCCAGATAAGTTTCTCCTGCTGCCACTGCTGCACAGGAACCACCTGAAGAACCGCCTGGTACATGTTCCAGATTCCATGGATTTCTGGTCACACCATAGGCTGATGTCTCAGTCGTGCTTCCCATCGCGAATTCATCCATATTAGTCTTTCCGATCACAACTGCACCTGCTTTTTCCAGGTTCAGAACTGCTTCTGCTGAAAATGTCGGTACAAAATTACTCAGAATTTTTGAACTGCAGGTGGTCGTCACACCTTCCGTACACATGTTATCCTTGATCGCAACCGGTACTCCTGCAAGCGGTCCGGTCAGTGTTCCGTCATCGATCAGCTTCTGCACTTCTTCCGCTCTTTTTAAGGCAGCTTCTTTTTGAAGTGATACAAAACTGTTGACTTCTTTTTCTACTTTATCAATCTGTGCGAAGCAGGCTTCCACTGCTTCTTTTACTGTAACTTCTTTTGCCTGAATCTTTTTTCCAAGTTCAACGGCAGTAAGACCTTTCAAATCCATCTTTCGATTTCCTCCTATGCGAATGTTCTAGGTACTTTGTAGCTCTGTTCTTTCTGCTGCGGCGCATTTGCCAGCATTGCTTCGTGATTGTCTCCATTTGTCACTACATCCTCACGGAATACATTATTTACCGGAAATACATGCGACATCGGTTCCACGCCCTCCGTGTCAAGTTCGTTGAGTTTGTCAATATAATCGAGCATCTCGCCC
>ENA-OPCC01000750-OPCC01000750.1-human-gut-metagenome-genome-assembly--contig:-NODE-750-length-15755-cov-11.404904_pt1 | contig 15755 bp, 21 predicted proteins | sample MGYA00241558_ERZ501467 | MGnify/ENA primary metagenome ERZ501467 (study PRJEB25962, sample SAMEA2042620) | human gut metagenome | biome: human gut; feature: human-associated habitat; material: faeces...
ACGTTGACATAAAATAAAACGATATTTAGAACATTTCCCCATTCACTTTGCGCGGTTGACTAAAAATAGTGAACGCGGATAAAATATTTTAGAAAATACGCTTGACATTTTAAGACGAGTGTGCTATTATATAATTACAGAAAGGGAAGAACCCTTAGATAAAAGGAGGAAAAGAAAATGACTAAAAAGTACAGAGTGAATGAGAGTGAAATTTTTAATCTGCAGTCTATGTATGACCGTTTAAAGTGCATTGAAATTGATATGCGGGATGACGCGGTACATGCCTACACAGACAAGCAATGGAATGAAATAGAAGATAGGATAATTGAGGTTGAAGAACTTATGGAAAAAGCCTATTGCGTAGGCGCGTTAGTAGACTGGGTGACATTAAAGAGAATCAGAGAGATTAAAGCAGAACGGCAGCTTATTAGATATAACAATTGTATGCAGCAGGGAGCAACAGAGAAAGAAGCAGCAATGGCATTTTTATTGTAAAAGGAGGTCAAGAAAAAATGTCCGAAACTATAGCACAGCGTATTGAACAGGAACAGATTATTGACATGAAATATGAGCATCTGGCGGCTGAATATGCTAGAATCTGCGGTACAAGGAAATATATGTTAGTGATAAAACAGCTTGATTCCGAGATGTATAAAAGTGATAAAGTTCATATCAATAATGAGCTTGAAAGATTAGATATAGAAAGTGAAAGAATATTAACTGAACTTGAAAACCTAGTAAATGAAAAAGAACCCGTTTAGAACGGGTTCTTTAATTTTATACCTTACTCTTTCCTCAGCATCCCTTTCGTAAGCAGCACCACCAATTCCGTATTCTGCTCTGCCGTCCCGGTATACTCTGTAATTCCATTCGCCCTTGCAATTTCTTTCCGGTGCGCAAAACTGCTATCAATTCCGACCGTGTTTAACGCAGCTACCAGACCAATACCCGGATAGAATTTTTCCGATTTTATCTTTTTTGACATGTCAAAATTTTTACCTCCGATTTTACCGCTGTTAGTATACTGCCACAACGTAGCATTTTTACTATACTCGTCCTCTTTTGTAGTATATCTTGCATACCACAAAGGAAAATCTTTTAGTTTGCTGTGTAGCAAGTGGTTTATTAGATAATCCCGGTTAGCATAGTACCCGCATTTATACCCGTAAAAGTTCATTGTCTGACAAAAGTTAGTAATTAGCGTGCTTCTGGAAATGCGCGTCAATGTGTTCTTGTCATATCTAGACAGCTTTTCTTCTGTATCATATTCGAAGTCACACCAAACTCCCAGATTGATTTTATCTTTGTATGATCTGATTGTCTGTTCAAACTTGACACAATTTGCAGCAATCGTTCTACCAGAATGAATATACACAAACCAGTAAAATCCCAGATCAAGCCCGCGTTTTATAACCCCATTCGTAAAGTATTTCATCCGTTCATCTTCGGTCACTCCGCTGCCCGCGCGAACAATTACACCAGTAATACCCGACTTGACAACTGCGTCCCAGTCTACCGGATAATTCCACTTTGATACGTCAATGATTTTACTCATGTTCTGATCTCCTTTCTAGTTCTTTTACATGCTGCGACAACCCAGACACTTCTGTTTCAATCCGAATTAACCGATCGTCCATGCTTGCATGTTTATCCATGCGTTTCTCTAAAGCGTCTAAGCGGTATTTAATTAGCGAATTATTCATCACAGCTACCAGCAACGCGGATGCCAAACTGCAGGTAGCTGTAACAATAGATTCTATCATTTTTCCACCGCCTTTTTTATCTGCTTCGGAATCTGATTGATGCCAACTGCAGCCAAACCGCTTGAAATACCAATAGCGAAAATGTCAATGGCATTTCCTCCGCCGATATTGAACCCGTACACAATCGAAATAATAGAACATAAAATGCCAATAAATACAGACACCAATGGAATATATTCATCGCACACCAGCTTTGCACTTTTGACAACCTCTGAAATACCATAACAGATAACTGTAATTGCAATATAAGGCTCAACCATTTTAACCACCTCCTTGTACTAATTTATATACGCTTTCGGATAATTTTATATACGTGCTACCATTTACACGCAAGAAAACACCGTCCTGCAGTATTTGTGTTTTGTTAAAGAAAATAGGGTTTATAAGTCTGTCCCCGTTTGACGGTAAAAACATATTATTTATTTTAAATAAGTAAAGTGGTGCTTCCGACACGATCGGCGGGTCAGGGTCAGGCGGTTCAGGTGGTTCGGGTGGCGGGTCAGGTTTCGGGTCGATATCCTCCCCATTATACAGCTTCTGCCAAAAATACCATGCCATTTCTCCCCTGTTTGGCTGGTTCAGGTCTTTTGGTCGTTCATAATTTCTTAAAAACATGTTTGCCAGCATTTTCACCATAGCTTCTACGCTTTCTCCGGTTGTCCATTGTGTAAATTCGTAAAAGCTGTACGGATATTTAGAAGTAGCAATCCATTGCTTTTTGTTTGCAACCTCCCACTTTATACGCTCTAACTGTCCTGTCCCGCTGTCGTGTGGGTATCCGTTTTCATCCATCCAGCTAAAAAGTTTTGTTGCTGGTGTCCACTGCACAAGTCCAAAACCTAAGTCGGTATTCCCGGCATCTAGATTTTGCCATATTCCCGGGTTGACATGTGATTCCGCCCACATATTTCCCAACATTGCGCAGACTGCATAAGATGTCCATCTGCCTTGTACGGTGCTGCCCGCAAGGTAGTCGTAAACCTCGCGGGCATTTTCCAACGCTTCGGCAAGCGTTATCCACCTGTTGCCACTTATCATGCGTTTATACGATAAGTAAGAGCCACCTCAGCCGTACTCCATCCCTCACTAGTATTAGGACGACCAATACCAATACGCCCATCTTTGAAGTCACTCTCCGTATAAGTTACTGGCGCAGAACCCTGTTGAATTGTAGCGCTTCTTGTTAAACCTTGCACATTGACAGTTCCAAAAACGTTTGACACAACCATTTTTATCAAAGTCATGTTATCAAGATTTTTATAAAAAAAAGTGGCTGTTCCGGTGTTTGGTCTAGATGCTCCGACCGCTATAACTTTAAACACAACCTCCGTAGATGGTTTTGGCGCATTTTCCAGTGCCGTCACTCTCCCGTCAAGATTCTGCAGTGTCGTTTTATTTCCATCCGCAGTCTGCTTTGCTTTCGTAGCGTTCGCACTGGCTGCATTCGCAGCGTTTACAACATCGGTTGCTGTCGTCTGTGCGGCTGTTGCTTTCTGCTCTGCTCTGTTAGCTGCTTCCTGTGCTGCCGTAACGTCTCCGGCCATGCCGTCCGCAGTTTCTTTCAGCTGTGCGACCTGTTTTTTGGTATCCTCGTGAACGGCTTTCAGATCTGCCTGCGCGCTCTTTACAGTTTCCACATCGTTAACTGCTTCATCCGCTGTCTGACTAGCAGTAAATAAAGCGCCGTCAATGATCTTCATGTCGTTGTTATAGTCTCCCAGAAAAGTAGGCTTGTCTGTGCCGATAAACTGGGATAATTTAAAATTGGCTGTTTTGTTTGTGCTACTCATTTTTTACCTCCTTTTATGCAGTCTCTAAAGCTGCAATCCTTTCTTGCAAACTTGTTATCTTTCCAGCGTTCGCGCTGTTTGCATCGTTCGCAATTTTAACCGCTTCCTGCGCTGCTGTTACCAGCTCTATTGAATTGCTAATATCAGTAACCGCTTTTGCTGCTTTTGTTTCTGCACCGCTGGCAACCTGCGTCAAAACATTCAGTGCGGGCATCACAGCCAGTAATTTACCCTGCGATAATGTAATTGTGTTTTTTAATGTTTCAATTTCTTCGGTCATGTTTGTGATCTCTGTCTGGACTGTTGCCATTTCGTTTTTTACGCCGGATGTTTTACCTTTCAGTGATTGCAAGGCTGCATCAATCTTTTTGTTGTTTTCGTTCCAATCTCCCATGATGTCAACAGCATCTTTTTTCTGGTACATTCCGAAATTAAAAAACCTTGTGTGACGTGTAAACATTTATTGTACCTCCTTTTTAACTGGTAACTCCTTTAGTAAAGCGTTTTCGCAACATAAAACACCCCTAATGGATGCAAAAGCAAAATTATCAAGAGAGGATGCTTTTCCGGGTGCGCCTAAATTGTAAACATTAAAACGGAACTGAATAACTGTTGGCAATCCGTTTTTATATTTATTTTCTGATTGATAATAATAAATACCATTACTGCTGTTTGTCTCTATGCACAGCCACGCGTGCCACTCATTATCATTAGTGATTTCCACGTTGAATCCAATTATTGCCGTCCACGTATAGGGGTATGTTTCAGGTGTTGGCTTTTTTGGTGGTGTTATACTCGTTACACATTTTTTAATAAACCCATGCGCACTTCTTCCAACTGTCCGAACCCCTAAACCGTTCCCCACGTTATAGGTATCGTAAAAAGTGGCGTTTTCCGTGTCCCACCACAAGGCATCCTTTTTTTTTGTTTTGATTGCCTGACAAGTTTCTGACATAACAGAATCAAATTCCTGCGCGGTCAAGTGTAGTTCTGCGTCCACCTGCATAACCTCGTCAAGTGCTCTGGCATGGGAAAGTAAATCACCGCTTCCCGGACTGTTCACGCTTGCATCAAAAACACCGTACATTTTGTAATAGCTTTCAGCATCGAACGCACCCGCACGGATATGCAATTTTTTAAAATCTTCGCAGTTCTTGTCAAAAGCTGAAAACCAAGCATCAAATTGTCCGCAAGTAATTGCCCGCACTCTTAAAACATCGAACACATTATTAACAGTGTTTCCAACTCTGTCTCTGTATCCGGTTGTCGGGTCAAAAATCCGAAAGCCATCTTCGTTTACTTCGTCAATTTCCAGACGCAGCTTTTCCAGCTGCTCTTCTACCCACTCTTTCAGACGCTCAACTGCAAAGTCTGTGTACTGTTCCAGATAGGCTTTTGTCTCGTCAATTTTACCATTCAGCTGCGCAACATCTTTTTCATGCGTAAGTTTGACATTGTCCACATACAGCCGTAACTCTGTTATTAAATCTTCCAGCCGCTTTACGTCTTTGGTATGTTCTGTCCAGTAATAAACGTCTTGAGTGTCAATGTAGACGCGTAAGGTTTCAACCGTCTGTTCGAGAGTTTTCAAAAGCTCCGCTTTTAACTCTGCCACTTTTGTGTCTGTATAGTTCTGGTAATTCGTCTCTAAGTCAGTCAAAAACTGAATGATCTGATTGATATTGTATGCAATCTTCTGCATCATTTCCAACTGGCTAATTGACGCATCCCACTCAGACGGCAAGGATAAATAGGCATTATTAAAACATAGCTTTTCCGGTAACTTTTTATCCACCTCTTTTACCTCCTTTTTAGTAAATTTTTAAGAAAAGAGAACGGGAAACCGTGTCCGAGAATTGCCCTACTACATCCATAAGCGTTTCCCGGTATTTTAAAATCAGTTCTGCCTGCGGCACATTGTAGCCACTTTCTTTATAATTTTCTGAATACACCTCTTTTCCGTTTGAAGATGTCGTTCCGTTCCCGCTGCTCTCATCTACTGTTATTGTAGTTGCATAATCCGCGTTTGTCAAGCGGTTTTCCGGTGTATCATCAAAAACATTTTTGTTGTTGTTTTCGCTTGTGCTTTTCCCGCTTGCGCTTGTCTCTCTGTCGCCATTCCGTGAACTTTCCCGGCTGTAGCTCTTTAATTTGTCCAGTTCCAACAAACTCGATTCATATAGTTTATTATACACGGGTAGCCAGCGCGAAACATTTTGATTAAATTTCAGAATAAAATATTCCGGTGTTTCGTATTCGATTTCTCGCATCATATTGTCCACGCAGAACTGTTGGAAAAAAGCGTTTCTGAATTCTTCATCGAAAAATTTGTTTGTGTTATACAGCATCTTAGAACGTGCTTTTTCGATTCGCTCCATAACACCAATTTCATCTTCAAACCGGATAAACGCATACCGTTTTTCTTCCTCTGGGTGCAGCGGGTTATTGTCCTGCGAATAATGGTATATTATATTCCTTAAAGTTGTTGTGTGGTTACTCATTTATAGTCACCTCCGGTTCGTCTACAATCTCAGGACTGGTCTTTGATTCCGTGCTATCAATTCCAGCGATTTCTTGCGTTCCCAGACTTAAGCGGTTACAGTTAGGATTAAAGTCTACACGAATTTCAGATAAATCTGGGAATAGTCTTTTAATTTTCTTTATTGCTTCCCTGCGCATAAACAACCCACCGTCCCTAAGCGCAAGAATATGTTCTTCATTCGCTTCTGCTTCGGATTCCACCAGACGTTCCTTTTTGTAAATGTTAAGGTTGTTATAACCTAAACGCGTTAAATACTCAGACCATATGCAGTTTTTTTCTTTTTCCAGCTGTTCCAGAATACACGGAACAGAAAAATCTAACACTCCTTTTGTATCAGCAGAAAAACCGTCTGTATCATCTACCAAAACAAAAGGTTTTCCGTCCTCCGCTTCATTGATAGCGTGTTTCGCACTGTTTACATTGTCTTTATTTACAAAAATTCCTTTAGGTTTCATCTGTAGCCGGGTGTTCACATCTTTCGCCTTTTCAATCATAGTAAATTTTTTTGCGAAATAATAAATTTCCGGCATGAACGGGCGGAACGTCTGATCGTTAAAAATGATAGCGCTGTCTTTTTCGGTCGCTTTGTGATGATACCCGCTTGCTGTATTGATATATCGGGTTGTCGGTATATTGTAGATATTAAAGCTTCCCGCTTTTGCGCAAGGTAAACACAGATACCCCATTACATCATCTTTAAAAAAGCACACTGCACCGTTAAAAATTAACGCCTGCTCCAATGCGCGGGCGCTGACAGTGTCCGGCAACCCTGCCCATGTATAGCGGTTGATTGCTAATAAGTACAGCTGACTGACAAAATGGTCGAACGTCACGCGCTCATCAAATTTTCTGACGATTTTTGCATCATAACCGATACCACACAATCCGAGCGGGTCGGTTGAAAAACCTGTTCTTCCCATTTTTTCTTCCTCCTTTTTACTTTGTATTGTTTCCGTATGTTCCAACATTGTTTTTGTCATGCCATAAGGTAAAACCGTTTATAAACATATTGCGCAATGGCTGCAAAAATTCATTCGGAATATTCCCATAAACATTTACATTATTGCATTTAATATAGTTATAACGCGGTCTGCTATTTAAGTTCGGAACTCCAAAACGGCTGACCTTGTACCCGTAAACATCAAAAAACTGCTCGATCTTTTCCGCGAACTCTGGTTTTACTGTCCACCACCTGTAGAGAATTTCCAGCTTCTTAGCAGCAATGAACGTTGCAAGCCCGCCACCACTTGCGCCCGTCAAGCTAACATTCGTTTGCATCTGTCCGATACGCTGTCTGTCCCTTTCGGAACTTTGAAGCTCGGATCGCACATTTTTGTATGCGTCTATTCCTGTGGATAGCACATTCAAAGGGTCGCCTGTAAATACAGCTTGCGCCACGTTCCCAACTGTGTCCCAAAAAATATTCGATCTGTTTTGAGAGTGAACAAGAGTGTTTGTAGCTTCTGCCTGCGCGGTCTGTAGTGGGTATGTGTTATTTTGCACAGGGAAGCAAGGAAAACCGCTGATATTGTTCGCGTTCAATAAAAAATCATCTTCCGCGTCACAATAGTTTTCTGTGTATAGATATAAATTCGGCGATGGAATGAGCGTACCAACTACTTTTACAGAGGGAATACCATCTGGCAAAAATTCCGGTTTTAATACGGTTCTCGCTCCATTAGGCAGCACAACCTCAATAAAAGAAAATTGAGACGTGTACATTTTTTTATTTTTATATGCCGGGAATTTTGATATCCAGTTTGCAAGCACACCTCCCACTGGAATTACAGACGGCGCGGAACTATCTGCAATTACACCAACCGAAAACCCCATTGCTGACTGCTCCACAGTTACTGCTCCGCCTATATTATAAGATGTCACGGCGTAAATTGCAAGTATGCTCTGCGACACCCACGGAAACGCTGATAGTGAATCCATTACGGAGGAAATGGAACTAGTTCCGCGTCTAGGACTTACTAAGTACGCTCTAGCACCGGACGGCAAACCAGCATACATTCCGCCTTTCGCACCTGTGACTTTTGGTTCTTCCAGTGTGCCCGGGTCTGCCAGAATGTCTATTGCGGAAATAATAACGAACTGATAGTCTGTTTCTTCATCCAGTTTATCCAGATCAAACGTTTCTTCATGTGCGATCACATAGTCCCCAACGTCAACAGGCTCTTGCACCGTGTTTGTTTTAAAATCATCGTTTGCAACATGTTCTCTGCTGATGTCGCAGTCCCTTATAACCATGTCAAACAAAAACGTCTGGTAAACGTCTATCTCAAAATTCATTAACGACGTTTCCGGGTTGATATAAATAACCTGTGTTACAAAAGCATAATACCATTTCCCGCTTGCCTGATTTTTAAAACATAGATAACACGCGTTACCGATCTCTTCCGCGTTTACCGGGACTTTTACCCCTCTGTGTTCGCGGATATATTTAAAATCATTAAAAAAACGGATTGCTTTTGACCGGAAATAATTATATTGATCGTTCTTATCTGTAAAAGACAGCTGCCGGACCTGAGAAGCGTCAAGAGGAACGTCTGCGCATATCATCAGTTCGTTTGCTTGCATTGCGTATACTGTTTCTAGCGACAACTTTTAAACCTCCTTTTTTGAAAAAAGGGAACGCTTCCGTTCCCTTTTTATAAAATCTTTATCCTGTGATCGTCACAGCTTTTGTTGTCTGTACACTTGTCTGTCCTGCAACAACCGCTTTCAGTGTCAACGACTTAGATGTCTCATTCGGGCTCACTTCAATGGTTGCGCTCTTGCTGTCGCTCGAAACAATCCTTGTGCTGGTTGCTTCCGCTCCCTCTAAGGAAAAGATCACCCCGCCGTTTACAGGTGTGGTAGCTGCTGTGTATTTACTCTGTGCGCCTTTTGCAATCGACGCTTCTCCGGTGATCGTCACGGCTGTGTACTCGCTAACTGCTTCCGTAGTAAGTGCAACTGCATTGTGGAAAGGACTGGTGAAGTATATCTGCCATACGTGTAACCAATAATTCCAATACAATTTCTCTGCGTTGAAAAAATCGGACGTTTCGAATAACTGGTCATAGATATTTAGCCAGTCATCGTCTGCCACAATCGCAACGATTTCCGGGTGATTAGGGATTTCCGGAATCACAGTGATTCTGCCTAAAATCTGCGCTTCGTCCATATGGAACGCATAGGCAAGCGCCTGTACAGATGTTACAGCGTCGGCTTTTGGCGTAATAAATACGCGCTGGCTTTCTCTGGCTGTGGTGTTTAAAACACCTGCTGCGTTATAATTTTCCGACGGGAAGAGTAAATTATTGGAAACTATGCGCATCGTTGTAAGAAAGTCTTTTGCGCTCTGTTCGTCTGTCGGGTCGGTCACATGCACAAGCTTAACAAAACCATTGTCAAGCGCAGACACGATAGCACCCATTGCGTACAGCATTTCCGATACTTCGTTTCCGGTGTACATGGAATTGATCACGAGATCAACGAAATTTCCAAGTGACTGCGCACTGTAAAACGCACTCCGCAGCATTTCGCGGTTCACAGTTTTCTTAAAAAACTCTTCCCGGTTTCGGTTCATAAAAGCAACCGCGATATCGGGCTTTTCCTGCTTTAACATCGCCCAAGGGTCGGTATCTGAGCAGAACGAGTGAGCAGCCGCGATCTTTACCCATACGGACTCAATCGTTTCTCCGTATTCCAGCATGCCCCTTTTTGAAAAAGCAAACGGGGAAGTAAAATACATTTTGTCGATTTTCTGCAATGCCCAAACGTTTACGAGCTGGTTCATGAACCGGTTCATGATCGGCTGATACTGCATCATGACCTGACCGAACTCCCTAATGTTTGAGTTCGTAACTTCGGGAAGCAAGCCATCCCATTCTGTACCTTTTAAACTGGCTCTAAAGCTATTCAGCGCTAAAGGCACATTTTTCAAAACTCCTTTTACTGCCATTTTTACCTCCTTTACAGATCGAGAAAATCTTCTGTTTTGATTTCCTCTTTTTCCTCCACTTCTTCTCTGTCCTCTTCTTTCTTCGTCCCAGACAGAAAAGCATCTGCGTACTGTTTTCTAACGTCCGCCACTTCTGTTTCCAGACGATCGTTCTCGTCTGCAATTTCCGCGATTAAATTCAGAATTGCAGATTCGTCCAACGCGCCCTCTTCTGGGGAATCAATCCGCGCAATCATTCGCGCTTTTAAAATCAAATCCTCTCGCTTCATTTTTTCCTTTCTCCCGTGTTCGGCTAAGTTAATAAGTAAGGGAAAACACGCGCACATCCCTATACGCCATACAGACGAGCCGTTTCACACGGGGGGTTCTTGTCTGTACTGTAAGTTCTCCCTCTATGGTTTTAGTATAGCTTCCTTTTGTACCGATGTCAAGCCCTAATTCCCAAAAAATCCATTCCAATATTTTTGCATTCCTGTGATTCAAAACGAAAATTCCCGGCATTAAATTGCTTTCTACACATCGACACTTGCGCGGATATTGCGCCAGTTAAACATGTGTTTTCATCGTGATCTTTTGTGGAAATTGCAAAAAGCCGATGAAAATTTCTGTCTGCTTTTAACGATATATAATATCTTCCGTTTTGCAACATCCATAAGCCATAAAAAATACCATTATGTTTTATTGTCATTAAATACCTTGCTCCCGCAAGATTCTGTTTTGCAATAAATTGCACATTATCCAACAAAAAGATATTGTCAATACTATAGTTAAAATAGGACGCATCGGAAAACGCACGATAAAACCCGCTTTGCTGTTTTTCCTCTGCTACGTATTTATTTCTGTAGACCTCCATCACCCAGCCATGCCCTCGCATAAAGTGGATTCCAGATTGCCAGCGTTTATGAATCCCTAAAGCGACAAAATACGGATTCAATAACGAAACCATATTACTAACTAAAAAATAGGTTAGTTTTCGCGTTAATTGTTCGAAACCTCTACCGACTGCGTCATTGATTGCAAAAAACTTCGTGATCTCATCCGCGCAATAGTCGCCCGTTTCACTTTGGAACTCGTCTAGAAAAATATTGTCTGCATCGTTAAAAAACGTAGATATTCTCTTAACTTTATCGACCATACTCAGCGCAATCACATATCCACAAGATATTTCAAAATCTTCCGTTTTTATAAAAACTTCTGCGAATTTACCAGAACCGCTGGATACTGAATATAAATCGGTATTCGGAAATTTATTTTTTACATCTGCCCAAAAAGCGGGAATATAGCTGTTCAATTCATCTTTTTTTCGAACTAGACAGATAAACTTTTTACTTTTATGCAAAAATTCATTGATTAAATATTCTTTTACGGCAAAAGATTTTCCGCCACCTTTTGAGCCAGTTATAATAAAAATGTCGGGTGTATTCCCGTCTAAGTCTTTCGTTTTTAAAATGTTGTCTAGCCTATAATGCTTTTCCATGCTACCCCTTTCTCAATAAAAAAGAGGAACAATTGTTCCTCTTTTTTATGCTGCCCTGTCAAACAAGAACAAGCGTTAAAAATTCATTTTTATTGTTGGACTTCCGGTATTCCGCCCGCAGTGTAAGCGGATTGTCTGCTGTCGGCGCTCCGACAAACTGTTCAAGCGTCTGAATACAATCTGCGACTGTTGGTGAGAGTGTTGTAATACAACGTCCGTCCTGCAGCACGAACCCGGTGCACACGCACTCGTCTCCGGTTGCTTTTCTAGTAGTTTCCCACTGTGCAACTCCAACTACCACCATATCTTCACCAACGTGATCGGTTAAGCCCTCGCTATTCTGCGAAAGGCTGTACAGCTGCTTTTTGTCGGTTACTGTGTTGATTAAACTCATAATAATCTCTCCTTTTATTCTGCTTTTTCTGCTTCGTCAACTGTTACGACTTCGGAATACTTCAGAAAATCTTCAACGCTTAAACGTCTCAGCTCTTCCCTGTATTCCGTGTTCACACAAAACAACCCTTTTGCATCCGGATATGCCTTGTTGATCTCCCTTGTAATTGCCGTATTAGAGCTTACTCTAACCGGAACAATGATATCAGGAAAGTCAGTTACCTGCCCATCCGCAAACTGTGCCACCTTGATAACGGTTGTAGTCACAGTTCTTGTAAAAAACCGTGTCCTTGCGTCTCCGTCTCCTTTTCTCATTTTTTCTGCTCCTTTCTTTTTTGTGTTTTATTTTTTATTACATTATAATAATAGCACAAACCTTTTAAAGTGTCAACATCTTTTTGCGCGTAAAGTATAAAAATCTTCCACTAACACCATTCCGCCACTGATGTATTTTGGTTTTAATTTTCCGCCCACTTTCAAGCCAATCTTAAAATCCGTTATTGGGTGACTTGCCAAAAATAATTTTTTTGACTTTTCCGGCATCCCGGCACACTTTATCTCCCAGTGTCCTGTCACTTTTTTCCCGTCCTCTTTTTGCACAAACTCTGCATATGTCTTTTGCCTTATAAATATAGCACTGCTCCAATCGCTTTCTCTCTTCCAATGCAATAGCTCTGTAGCGTGTTCTTTTATCATTTTTACTGGCTGCCCATCGTCCAGCATATGTATAGAGTCCGTGTCACTGTAAACAAAATTTTGATAATTAGCTTGTGCGTGCGTTATGGTAAAATATCGCGCGTATGCCGTCACAGCTGCGCCCGCTGCAATGTATAGTGTGTCTTTTTCATGTTCCGGGTGCAATTCGAATCCTATAGAATCTGTTTCAGGGTCGATAAATGGTTCACGGTAAGAGCTGTTATCGTTAATGGCAAGCCGTCCATATAAGTTGTTTAGGAATAATTTTGCTTCTGTTCGCTCTCCCTTGTCTTTGGTAGTCATTTTAATTTTCATGTAGTGATCTATATAAGTGTCAAACAAACCTATCGCGCCATGAAAATAACAACCGTCTAAAATCTCTAAGTCATACACATCGTAATGTTCTAATAAAAGTAAATAGTCTGTCATAAAAAGCGTTAGTTCCGGCCTTGCTTCCTCTTTTTGCCCCTCTTTATTTGTAAAATATCTATAATATTTCCCGCGATAATAAATATCAGAAGTTTCCAGCCATTGAGTAGAATTATACTTATAGTCTCCTTTAATCTGCACAGTCGGCAAAAACCCATCTTTTAGCTTAAAACGACAGCGCAATCTAACATAAAACGGATACACGCGCGCTTCTAAGCATTTATAAGGGATTGCTTTTTCAAAAAATATCGGTTTCCCTGTTGGGTAATAGTTCCCACTTTTACTGTGCATAACACTAGGATATAGAGAGTTAACATCAAAAGTCATGCCATTCTGTGTAATATGTTTTCTTTGTTTGTATTTGTAATAGCAATAACCTCCCTTATACGCTTTTCGAATATATTGATCTACGTTATCGCTTCCAAGCTCATATTTTATCAATGCTATCTCTTTTAAATTCGGAAAAGCTGCTTTGAAGTCCATAGCATCAAATTTATTTTTGAATTCGTCCATACAGCATGAGCCTATGGTTAATTTATCATGTCCACTTTTTATCATAACTTCCAGCGCTTCCTTTAGTACATAAATATCGTTAATAATATAAGCATATTCTTCCGGTGTTATTTCACAATTTGCGTGTCGCATTCCTATATACTCCATTTCCAATTTCCTATGCTTCGTATTAAATGCAGAGCCAATTTGATCTAATGTCATAGGCATCAGCTTAACACTATCCCTAAACTCGATCACTGTATCAAACTTTGGTTTGACTGTAACGGTATACCATTTATTTGTATCTGATATTAAAGCTTTAAACTCTTTTGCGTTCATGCCTTTATTACGTGCATTATTCCATGTATAGCCGTTCTTTAAAAGCCAATACACAATAAATGCTCCATCAAAACGCAGGTTATGAAAATAACATAGAACGTTTTTATTCAAATTAAAAATATCGTTCAAAAAATCTTCTATGTTACCGCGAACGTGCGGTCGCTCTGTAAATAATTCTATCCATGCGGCGCTCCAAACTTCTGTCGATGTCTGACCGGGATATACGGTTGTCTCAAAGTCTGCCGCTATTATAACGGGTTTTTTCGCTGATTTTTTTGACATTGTGAAACCTCTCAAAATGTTTCACGTGAAACATTTAATATTCACCCCAACCGTTTTCATAGTCGAATGAATCTAAAAATTCTTTTTGCTGCGCGCGGGAAAGTCCTAGATTATCAGACAGTTCGGATAAAAACTCGGGTACGATTGGCTGCCCTCCATTTTTTTCTGCGTCATAACTTTCGTGAATAGTCAGCCACGGTACAGCTTCCAACGCTTCTGCTGTTGCTTCTTTTCCATTCTTCCTTAAGCTATTTTCTAGCCATTGCCTACACATGCGTTCTGCTACCGGAAAATATGTGTATGTTGTGTTTATAAAATTTTCTATAATAATATCCGCACTAGAGGGATAATCTACTACGCGTCCTCTTTTCTTTTTTGCTTTTCGTCTTTTTGACTTGTATTCTCCCCGACCTATTTTCTTTTTTGCTTTTCGCCTTTTTGACTTATAACCGCTATCAGTTATTAAAGATTCAGAAGATTTTTGTATAACGTCCGGTGTTATTTTCTTCAACCGCTGAACATCTGATTTTGTAGGTTGCTGTTTTACTTTTGGCATGTCAATTGATATTGCATAACCTTGTGCGAGCAATTTATTCACTTGCTTTTCTATTCGTTTTAGTTCTTGCGCGTATACTTTCGCATACCTATTTTTTCTCGTCATATGAAAAAACCTCCTTTTATAATGTAGTTCTATTATAACATATTTTTATAAAAAATACAATAAGAAAAGCCGTTTGCACGGCTTTTCTTATTTACTTATAAATGCTATAAAACGCGTCCAACATGTTGTTTGTTTTCGCATATTCGTGCTGTGTCTGTTTTGCTTCCTCCGGTGTTTTTCCGGTTCGCAACTCTGTGTAAAACAATTCTACTAATAGCGACACTCTATCACTTAGTTTTCTGGAACGTTCCCATTCTCTATAGTTCCATAATATTACTGCTTTTGTATAACTGCTTATATCAATCTTAACGCCTGTCTTAAATAACCGAACTATATTTGTAAGATCGTAACCATTTATGTAGGGAACACTTACTGTGTCACATCCAGATACCATTGGTATTATTTCATAGTTCGTTATACCGTTTTTACGCAGTTTCTTTATTATGTTTTGTATTGTCATTTCTTCTTGTCCTCCCATGTCAGATATCCTGCGAATAGGCTAATTCCTATTATAACTACCACCAATATTTCTTCCATTTTTCTTGCCCTCCTTATAAATGAAAAAAAGCCTATTTTATGTAGGCTCTTCATTGATTATATCCTCTAATAGACCTAACAATACTCCAATGCGCTCTTCTAATTTCTCAAGCTGCTTTTCAATTTCCTCTTTATTGTTTTTGTATACCTCTGCGTCAAACCATTTTAACACTCTAATATACTCTGCTGATGATTTAACATTTGCCAACTCATTTACTAGGTATTCGTACTTTTTCATTTTCTTTTCCTCCTTTATTTCCTTTCTGTAATTATATAATAGCACACTCGTCTTAAAATGTCAAGCGTATTTTTGAAATATTTTATACGCGTTCACTAATTTCCGTTTGCGCCGCAAAATGAATGGGGAAATGTTCTAAATATCGTTTTATTTTATGTCAACGT
>ENA-OPCC01000762-OPCC01000762.1-human-gut-metagenome-genome-assembly--contig:-NODE-762-length-15584-cov-4.613691_pt1 | contig 15584 bp, 10 predicted proteins | sample MGYA00241558_ERZ501467 | MGnify/ENA primary metagenome ERZ501467 (study PRJEB25962, sample SAMEA2042620) | human gut metagenome | biome: human gut; feature: human-associated habitat; material: faeces...
CCTGCGCAAGACGAAGGCCACATTAAGTGGCCTTCTTTGCGTGCGGAACTCGCGACAAACTTAATGCCCGGCCCGCCGGGGCCACGCGTCCCTAATTGTTCAGCATGCGGTCGAAGCTTCCCGAGTCGCCATCCCGATAGTCGGCGGTCATCAGAATCTCCTGCGGAATGCGCCCGCCCTCGCGCAGCACGTTGCGGAACTGCACGCGCGTAACCATGGGCAGATCCTTGATCGTCGCCGCCAGGTTCTGCGGCACGCCCTGGTTGGCAGCCGCGGGCTCGCACTCGCCGCCGGCCTTCACGCGACGCTTATGCTCGGCGAGCATGGCGCGGTACATGCCGGCATGCAGGCGAATCTCAACCACATTGGCATTGCGAGTCTGCTCGACAATGCGCGCGCCCTCGCGATCGATATCGCCTACGTAGTAGACGTAGTTAAAGCGATAGCCAATCTCGGCCAGATAATCGTCCAAGGCATGCGAGACGCTCGCCTTGCATCCGCCGCCAAAAATCACGCCGCCCACCTTGATGCCAAAGAGCTTGGCGTGCTTGCGGCCACGCAGCAGCTTGACGATCTCGTCGTAGGTGTCCAGGTTCTCGACCATAATGAACGGCTTGTCGGCGCCCAGCGTAAAGAAGCCCGTAAAATGCACGGGGCGATTGGGGGCGACCTTGATCGCCTGCATGCTGATGCCCTTTTCGGTCATACGCCTGATCAGGCGCTCACCGTGCTTGCCGTCAAAAGCCTTCTCGTCGTTAAAGATCTGGTAGGCACGCTGACGGCGCGAGGCAACCGGCGTATCGGCACCTCGGTTCTGCTCGATCCAAGCCTGGATGATTGCGATTTCCTCGGCAATCTTGCGGTTGGACATCTCGTTGTGCTGAGTGCGCTGCTGAGCCTTTTTGCCGTCCTTGCCCTCGACCTTTACGATCTGTGTCTGCTGCTCCTTGATCTTGGAGAGCGCCATAGGCGTGGGGACAACCTTGAACAGCTGCCTGCCTAAAACGCGGGCAAGGGCAAGCGCCGAGACCTCGCCGTGGGCGGCCGACTCGGGCTGCTGGGCAGCAGTATCTACTGCGGCAGACTCCGGCTTCTTCTGAGACTTGCGCTTAGAATCGCCTTGGGGATTGCGCTCGCGCTTCGGCATAGACGCCTGCTTCTGCGGACGATCGGACTTGCTCTCCTTCGCTGACTGGCGCTTAGGCTGCCCCGAAGAAACCTCGGCCTTCGCATCCTCGTTCTGCGGCGTGGTCTTCTCGGTTGCAGTCTCGGCATGGGAACTGCGGCCCCCACGATGGCGACGGCGGCGAGGCTTGCTCGACGCGCCCTGCTCCGTCTGCTCATCAGTAGGCTGCTGGCCCTTGGCCTCGGCATCAACCTCAAGCTGCGGCTCAACAGGCTTTTGCTCGCGAGCCACCGGCTCAACGGCCTTCTCGTCCTTCTCGCCCTGAGTGGTCGAAGCCGGTTCGCTCTTCTCCTGACGCCTTACGGGATACGCGCGCCCCTCAAAACCACGTCCGGGACGGCATGAACCCGGAGCCTTCTTGGCCGGTTCATCGGACGCGTCAGCAGCCTCGACGGAATCCTGGACCTCGCATGCGGCACCTCGCTGCTCGGCCTTAAAGTGGGCACCGCGGCGACGCTTGGGCTCCTGGATCTCAGCATGCTCTTGAGCGAGAGTCGGCTCCTGCATCCCGACGGGCTTTTCCTCGACGGCCTCAGCATCCGTCTCACCCTTTTGAGCAACGGCGCGACGGAAGCGCTCCTGCTGGGCGCGGCGCTGCGCATCGCGCTTGCCACCCCCGCCAAAACCGCCGCGTCCTGCCTTGGCCGTAAAGGCACGCACGACGTTCTCATCGAGCAACTCATCGGTATCGACATGCTCACGCGGAGCAGCTTCTTCCACAGCAGGCACGTCAGCGGAATCCTCGACGACAAAATCCTCGACGGACTCGGCAGGCTGCTCCTGGGCATCGCGGATCTCGGCATTGATGGTATAGAACGCCGGGCGCCCGTTAATGCCGCTACCCTCGATCTTGGTCACGATATTTGCCGCGATAAGCTCATCGCGCATCGCCTTGGTGTCACATTCCTTATCGACGGAGCGGAAAATCTGCGCCAGCGCACTCGACTTAATCTTGAGCGCCTTGCGGCAAAGCAGGTCGTAGGCAACCAGCTTGGCACGCTCGGCAGAAAGCGACGTCTGGCTGCTCAGACGCTCAGCCAGGGCATCGACATTATTTTGGTTATCGGAATATACCGTCTTGGCCACGGGGCCCCTTTCATATGCACACATATACGTCCATATGGTACAACGCGCGCCCTTATCCATGCAAAACATCTGCGAGAACACTCGAGCGTCACCCGCTTTTGCATGAAAAAAAGACCGAGCCCGCGAAGTCGCGGACCCGGTCTTTCCGAGTCATATAGATGTGACGTTCAACTCGCCAGGTCGACTAAGCCTTGGCGGCCTCGGCGTCGACGGGAGCCTCGGCAGCAGCAGTGCGGCCATACTCGGCCTTGCCCATCTCGGACCACTCGGGATCCTCGTCAGGCATGGAACCGGCCTCCTTGCCGAAGAACTCCTTGAGGCAGTTAACGGCAACGATGAGGCCCAGGACCATCAGCAGAACGGCAAAGACGAGCTGCAGGCCCTTGGTGGCGGCAACGGAGACGGCGGCCGTGGTGGCGGTAGCCGGGCCTCCTGGGTTCAAGCAATTCTTCTGCCTTAGCCGGGATGGTACCGAAGAAGCCGTAAGCCTGGACGGCGGTCATGCAGCCCATGGCGCTCTGCACCAGCGAGGTGAAGGTGCAGCAGAGCAGGAAGACGACGGGCACGTAGAGCATCCAACCCTTGCGGCCGGTACACTTGCAGAACACGGCGAGGGTGATCATGGTCATGCCGCCGAGCAGCTGGTTGGAAGCACCAAAGAGCGGCCAGATGTTGGCATAGCCACCAAAAGCGAGGGCGAGACCGGGAAGCAGGGTAACGACCGTGGCGAACCAGGGGTTGCCGAGGACCTTCATGTAGCCGGCCTTGGACTCGATGGCCAGGGCATCGTTGGTCTGGGCAAAGAACTCGGAGAACGAAGTGCGGGCGATGCGGGCGACGGCGTCGAGCGAGGTCAGGGCCAGAGCGGAGACGTTCATGGTCATAAAGACGGTAGCGAGCGTGCCGTCAACACCGAAGGCCTGCATACCGCGGGAGATGCCAGCGGCGAAGATCTGGAACGGGGTGGAAGCGACACCGGCGTTGAGGGCGCCGGTACCGGCGGTGTTCATGTCGGAGAACATGATGCCGGCGACGATGATGGCAAGGATGCCGACGAAGGACTCGACGATCATGGCGCCGTAACCGACCTTGACGGCGTCCTGCTCCTTCTCGACCTGCTTAGAAGAGGTGCCGGAAGAAACGAGGCTGTGGAAACCGGAGAGAGCACCGCAAGCGACGGAGACGAACAGGACCGGGAACATCATGCCGGAGGCAGTGGAGAAGCCGGTGAAGACCGGAGCGGTGATAGTGGCCTGACCGTTGACGCCCAGGACGACGATGCCGAGGACAGCGCAGACGATCATGACGATCATCATGATGGAAGTGAGGTAGTCACGCGGGGTCTTGAGCATCTGGATGGGCATAGCGCCAGCGAAGACCAGGTAGACCATGACGACGGCGAACCACTGGAACTTATCCAGGTAGACCGGGAACTGCATACCGACGGCGAACATGAGAACCATGAGGACCACGCCGGTGACGAACTCGGCAGCGCCGGTGAGGTTGAACTTCTTCTGGGCCCAACCAAAGGCGATAGCGACGAAGGTGAACAGGATGGAGATGGTACCAGCGCAGCCGGCGGCATAGGACTTGGTGAAGTCGATGGCACCGGTAGCAGCACCAGAAGCGTCAACGGCCGGGGTGAACATGAACGTCTTGCAGACCATGTCGGTGAAAGCGGCGATGACGATGATGCAGAACAGCCAGCAGAACAGCAGGAACAGGCGACGGCCGGTCTTGCCGATGTACTTCTCGATGAGCTGAGCGAGCGACTTGCCGTTGTTCTTCATCGAAGCGTACAGGGCACCAAAGTCGTGGACGGCACCAAAGAAGATGCCGCCGACGAGGACCCAGAGCACGACGGGCAGCCAGCCAAAGGCCATGGCGACGATCGTACCCGTGACAGGGCCAGCACCGCAGATCGAGCTGAACTGGTGCGAGAACGCGGTGAAGGCGGAGACGGGCGAGAAGCTCTTGCCGTCCTTCATGCGCTTGGCCGGCGTGAGGGCCTCTTTGTCAACGCCCCACTTGTTGGCCAGCCATCGGCCATAGCCCAGATAGCCGCAGGCGAGCACCGCCGCGGCCACAACCATGAGCAAAACTCCGTTCATTACATTTCCTCCTCTAAAAAGAACTTCCTAGACATAAAAAATGAGGGCCGTCGGTTGCGCTCGACGGCCCTCATCTTCATCAGCCGCCCGTTATCGTACGGGCTAGCTGTATGTGCTAACCCGCATCAGATAATTACTACGCTGATAATGTTTAGCTGATGCGTGAACATGTCTAAGAAATCCTCTTCAATCATGATGTGAACGATCCGTGCGTGTTCACATCCCCCAGTGGTTGAAAAGGAGTATGAAACTTTAGTTACCTAAAGTCAACGCAAATTTGTAATGAATTTTCAACTTTTTTTGAATTTCTCGGTATAAAACGCCATTGACCTCGGACTTTACCCCACGACAGTTTTTGCATGAGAGATGCCCCTGAGAGCCGCGGGAGCCGGACGGAGGGGCCGGATATAAGGTTTATCGCGAGTTCCGCACGCAAAGAAGGCCACTTAATGTGGCCTTCGTCTTGCGCAGGACTGTAGAGCAGGAAACCTTATATCCGGCCCCTCCGTCCAGGGACCGCGCCGTACCAGCTACAGCGTCATGTTTGGATCGGCGTCGACGTCGAACGGCGAGATTTCACCTCGGTCGAATTTACGGCGAGCGACCTCCGCGATCATGGCTGCGTTATCGGTACAGGCAGACAAGGGCGGCACCGTTACGCGAATCCCCTGACGTCCAAGCTTCTTGATCATCATCTCGCGCAGATGCGGGTTGGCCGAGACGCCGCCACCGATGCAGTATTCCTTGCATCCGGTAGCGTGCAGTGCGTTTTTGGCCTTCTTGTACTGCACGTCAAAGACAGCTGCCTCAAACGAAGCTGCCAGATCGGGCAGGTGAATCGTGCGCCCGGCCTTGGTCTCCTGTTCAATGTAGAGCGTCACAGCGGTTTTAAGGCCCGAAAGCGAGAAGCGATAGTCTCCTCTGCTGTTAAGCGCACGGGGGAAATCGATCGCCTTGGGGTTGCCCGTCTCGGCCAGCTTGGAAATGATGGGGCCACCGGGATAGCCCAGACCCAACGCCTTGGCTACCTTGTCGAAGGCCTCGCCCACAGCGTCGTCGAGCGTCTCACCGAGCACCTCGTAGTCGCCCCACGCCTTCACGTGCACGAGCATGGTGTGCCCACCCGAGACAAGCGTGAAGATAAACGGCGGTTTGAGGTCGGGTTGCGCCAGCAGGTTGGCAAACAGATGACCCTCAAGATGATTGACGCACACGAGCGGCTTGCCGGCAGCGTAGGCAAAGCCCTTGGCGAAGGCGACGCCAACCACGAGCGCGCCCACCAGGCCCGGACCCTGTGTCACGCCCACGGCGGCAAGCTCGCTGGGGGCAATGGCTCCACCCTCAAGACCAAGCGATGCTGCGGCATCCTCGAGCGCCGCATCCACGACACTCACAATCACCTCAACGTGTTTGCGCGAGGCGATCTCGGGCACCACGCCGCCAAAGCGGGCATGAAAATCAATCTGTGTCGACACCTGGTTGGCCAGCATATTGCCATCCGCATCGATAATCGCCACGGCCGTCTCGTCGCAGGAACTCTCGATAGCGAGCACTAGGCGGCGGCGTTCAATTTCGGCACGCTCCCCCTCGGAGCGCCCGGGCGCAGGCAGCGGCCATACGCGCTGCTCTGCCGCCGTCGGCTCGGGCGAAGCATTGTCGACCGGAAGCACGAGGGGCAGCGGGGCCGTCATGACGGTGGCATCCTTGCCGGCACCATAGTAGCCGCGGCGCCGTCCTGCCTCGGTAAAGCCCAGAGCGTTATAAAGCGCGATCGCTCCCTCGTTGCCGTCCTCGACCTCGAGCGAAGCCGTGGTGCAGCCGAGCATCTGGGCATCATAGCTCACATGCGACAGCAGCTTGCGGGCAATGCCCTCACGGCGATGTGCCGGGTCGACGGCGACATCCAGAATCTGCACATCACCGTCCACGACCATACCACCGGCAAGGCCCAGCAGCTTGCCGTCGTCGTGTGCTACCCACCAACTACGCGGCGCAGCGACGTCCTCGCCCAGTTCGGACAGGAACATGCCCGGCGTCCGCGCCTCGTGTCCGGCACCTTCAAAGCAGGCAGCCTCCAGCGCGCTCGCGCCCTCGGCATCCGCCGCGCCCATGGGACGGAACTGCAGATGACGACCGGCGAGCTCATCGGCAACGCCCGTAATTTCGCTCTGCGCACTCTCGGCAAGACCAAGACGCTTGCGCTCGTTTTCCTCGGCATCCGAAAGGCGCGTGTAAATCGGCAGGACGCGGGCCGGATCGCCGTCACCCGCAGCGTGCGCGAGCAGCAAGCCCTCGCCCGAAGGCCACCACAGGTCGCGCTCCACGCAGCGGGCGGTCTCGTCCTCACCCAGCAGCTTGCCATAGCGCACGAGACCGTCACCGGTCAGCTGAACCTGGTCCCAGTCCGCTGCTTGGCGCCACTCATCGAGCGCCACGGCGGCCTTGACCACGTGTTCGCGCTCAAATTGACGCTCGGGGCCCTCATCGACCAGCATATACAGCGCCGGATATACCTCACCGCGCATAGCATCGGCCAAGATACCAACCTTGCCGCGCACGCCAGCCTTCCACGCCGTCCAAGCGCAAGCGTCGAGCGTCGACACGCCCAGCAGCGGAGCATTGGCACCACGTGCGAGGCCCTTGGCAGTGGAGATGCCGATGCGCACACCCGTAAAGGACCCCGGGCCGCGGCCGACCACATAGCAACCAACATCGCTGCGATCCAGACCGGCTTGAGCCAGCACGCCATCAACGGTATTCACGAGCTCAACGTTGGCGTGACGGCGACACATGTGGTCGCCACTCACGAGCTTCGTCTCGCCCGTCTGCCCATCAATCCAGCTTGCCGCGCAGGCAAGCATGTCGGTCGAGGTATCGAGCGCCACCACCAGCGCGTTGTCGTTATGCAAGCTCATCTTGTACAGCCTTATCAATCAAATGGGAAAGCTCCATTGCGCGGTCACCGTGCGCCTCAAGCGTTATCGTTCGCACATCGCTGTCGCCCTCATCACGCTTGAGCGTCACCGAAAGATACTCATCCGTCAGCTCGTCCTGGAATTGTTCGCCCCATTCCAGCAGGCAAGCACCCTCATAGCCCAGCACATCGAAAATGCCCGTATCCTCGAGCTCGTAGGCATGCTCCAGGCGGTATAGATCAAAGTGAAACAGCGGAATACGACCTTGATCGTGAACGGCCATGAGCGCAAACGTAGGGCTCGTAACCATATGCCCATCGCCCAGCCCGCGCGAGACGCCCTTGGTAAAGTGAGTTTTGCCCACTCCCAGGCCACCGGTCAGGATGAGCACATCTCCGTCCTCAAGGCACGGTGCAATTAGCTCGCCAAAGTACTCCGTATCGGCAGCGCAAGTCGTTTTGTAAGTACCTACCCCCAGGCGCTCCAGGGACATATATGCTCCTTATTATTCCGAGGCGTCCTCTGGTGCGGGATGTCGCTCCAGATAATCGCCCAGCATCTTAAAGTCTTCCTCCAGCAGCTCCTGCCACGCCGGATTGCGCAGCGCTGCTGCCGGATGAAAAGTGGGCATTACTACAAAATGCCCCATCTGGTGGAACCTGCCGCGCAGCTTAGTAATGCCAATCTCGGTCTTAAGCACAAAGTGCGTCGCGGGGTTGCCGAGCGTCACGATAATATCAGGCCAGATGCTTCGAATCTGCTCACGCAAAAACGGCGAGCAAGCCAGCACTTCCTCGGGACGCGGATTGCGGTTTCCCGGCGGGCGGCACTTAAGCACGTTGGCAATGTAGACGTCTTCGCGTTTGAGCCCCGCCAGCGACAAAATGCCGTTGAGGTCCTCGCCTGCCGCCCCCACAAAGGGCTCGCCCTGCAAATCCTCATTGCGGCCCGGCGCCTCACCGATAAACATCACGCGAGCGCGGGGGTTTCCCACGCCAAACACGATATTGTGACGCGACTGGTAGAGCTGGCAGAGGTGACAATCGCCCAGAACGGCCTCAATTTCCTCGAGTGCGACCTCACGTGGCGCCTGATGGGTATGGCCGGGGATGTGCATGACGCCCATAGCGGCTCCTACACGTAGACCTTGTCGAGACGCATGCCAAAGCCGCAGGCGACCTCGTAGTTAATCGTTCCGCGCAGTCGGGCCATCTCGTCCATGGTAATCTCGGCATCGCCATCGCGGCCGACAATAATCATCTCGTCACCATACTCGGCCTCGGGAATCTCGTGTGCCGGGTTGGACTGAATGGCGACCATAAACTGGTCCATGCAGATATTGCCAACCTGATGCACGCGCTCGCCGCGATACAGCACATCCATACGATTGGAAAGCGTACGCGATAGGCCGTCGGCATAACCGATCGGCAGCGTGCAGATCTGAACGCGCGTACGCGGTACGCGGTAGGTAAAACCGTAGCCCACGCCCTCACCCATCGCAGGGTGTGCCACGCGCGTCACGCGCGCATGGACGCTCATAACGGGGTCAAGCTGCATCACGCGGCCACTCAGCTCGCACGGCTGCATGCCATACAAGCCAACGCCAGCGCGAATCATATCAAAATGCATCGAGGGGTCGAGCATCGAGGACGGCGTGTTGGCGCAGTGCACGATACCGCACTCAAAACCCGCATCCTTAATGGCCTGAACGGCCTCGGTAAAGCGCTGACACTGCAGCTTGTAGTCCCAGCCCGAAGGTTCATCGGCCGTGGCGAAGTGCGTAAATACGCCGTCGCACTGAATACCACGATGGAAATTTATACCGCGGACAAAGTCGAGCACCTGCGTGTAGTGAACGCCGATACGATTCATGCCCGTCTCGATGGCGAGATGATACTTGCCCACTTTGCCCGCCGCGACGGCACATTCGCCATACGCAAGAGCAAAGTCAGACGTATAGACCGAGGGCATGATATCAAACTCGAGCAACGTCGGAATGGCCTCGATAGGCGGCTCGCTTAGGATGAGGATGGGTTTCGTAATCCCGCCCTGTCGGAGCTCAACGCCCTCGTTAACCGTCGCCACGGCAAACATGTCGGCACCGGCCGAATACATGATCTTGGCGCACTCAACAGCTCCATGGCCATAAGCATCAGCCTTGACCACGCAGCACAGGCGCTGACGTGGATTCAACAAGTTCTTATAGGCCCTCGTGTTGCGACGGAGCGCCCCGCGGTCGATCTCGACCCAGGACCAGCGCGTCAAATCGGCTTTATTCATGATTAGTCATCCGACCCTTCGTCCATGATTCCCAGATCTTCGAGCGCATCCTTTGCCGCCAGCTCCATGGCAGGACCGATCAAGTCGATAAGATCGGTCGCGATAACGCTCTTCTCGCCAAACTCCGTCGCCGCGGCAAAACCGGCGTAGCTGTGAAGTGCGACGGCGTACGAATACAGCAACTCCCAACGATCCATCTCGTCACGCATGGTGGCAAGCGTGCCGGCCAAAATACCCGCGAGAACATCACCCGAACCGGCAGTTGCCAGAGAAGCCGGACCCGAGAGCGGCAGCAGCACACGCTCAACGCCACAGATAGCCGTCGTCGGCCCCTTGGCAATGACCACCAGATTGTCGGAGCCTGCAGCCCAGACAACCTTCTGCGCGGCCGCAATCGCGGTACCAAGGTCGTTCACCTCGTCACCGGCAACCAGACGCGAAAGCTCACGATAGTGCGGCGTCATAACCAACGGCTGCTCGCGACGATACATCTCGGGATTACTATCAATACCGTCAATGGCAATCTTAGCAAGGCAGTTGAGTGCATCGGCGTCCAAAATAAGCGGCACATCAAGTTCGAGCAAGCCCGAAACCACCTGCATAGCGCCGGCAGATGTCGTCATACCGGGACCGCACAGTACACAGCTGTACTTCTTTGCAATCTCGCACACAGTCATGCGCGCAGCGGCGCCAAAGGAGCCGCGGGAATCAGACGGAATAGCAAAGACGGGAATCGAAGGAAGTGCCATGCGAATAAGATTGGCGCAGGCGTCAGGAGCCGCGACTGCCACGTAACCAGCACCCGCGCGAGCTGCAGACTTGGCCGCCATAATGGCAGCACCAGGATATTGCGCAGATCCGGCGACAATAAGCACAGAGCCACGGGAATACTTATCGATATTCGTAGGTAGTGGAGCAAAGTAATCAACTAAGTCACCGGGCTCGACAATCTCGGCGGCGTGGTCGACATCATCGATGACCTCGTCAAGACGGTCGTAAAGATTGCCGCAGATCAAATCGCCAGCATACTCAGGGCCATCAGCGCTATACAGACCAATCTTGGGCGCAATCATCGTCACCGTATGCTCGGCACGAATGCAGTCGTCATCAACAACGCCCGTCTCGGCATTCAGGCCCGAGGGGACATCAATGGATACGACACAATCGGCGCATTCATTGACCGTAGGAATCCAGATGGAGAACGGCGCACGCAGATTCCCGTGGAAACCGGTACCAAAAATGGCATCAACAACAACATCGGCCTTATCGATCAAAACCTCGAGTTCGTCACGCGAAGGGCCGACGCAAACGTGCACATCGCGGCCGGCAGTACGACGAGCAACATGACGTGCCAGAGCAGCAGGAATCTCATCCGGCTCAACCGGAGAGACGATATCCACGTCCACACCCTTATGGCTCAGGATATCGGCGGCAACCCAACCGTCGCCGCCATTATTACCAAAACCGACCAGAACGAGAACCCGATCGGGATTGAGCTTCAAGACCTCGTTGGCGGCAAACTCACCCGCCAGCTCCATAAGCTCGGCCTTCGAAGTCCCTTCGCGCTCGATGATATCCTCAAGACGAACGACTTCTTCGGTACTCAAAACCGGTTTCATCTATGCTCCTAGCGTATCTTGCGAAGCATCGCCCAGGTGCTCCGTCAATGCTGAATTCTGCAGCTGCTCAAGCTCATCTAAAACAGAGCGAGCCTCTTTAAATGTCTGCGCTACGCGTTTCTTGTTGCTCACCTTTTCCTCTTTTGGCTTAGGCCGAGCATCTTCGGTAATCGCGATGGCATTCGCAACGGCTAAGTCTCCTGTAAGCGTAATGGAAAGAGCGACCTCAACAACACCCAGCTCTTGAGCGATCTCGAGTGCACGGCCCGAAAGCAGCGCCTTCGGTTTGCCGAGTTTATCACGCGTTACCGAAACATCCTTGCGACCCACGCCTTGGCTAAAACCCGTGCCAAGAGCTTTAAGCACCGCCTCGCGCGAAGCAAAGCGGCTGGCATAGTGAGCAGCGGGACGCGATGATGCATCACAATACGCACGCTCTTCTTCGGTAAACACACGCCGAGCAAACGACGGCGTCTTTTCAAGAATTGATTTCATGCGGGAAATCTCGACGATATCAACGCCGATACCAGCTTCAGCCATGTTCACCTCCATATCGCACAGACTAAGTTATTGTAGCCCGTTCACAGAAGATGCGACAAACGAGGGTTATAAAACACAGCTACTATGTGAGACACAATCCCGCAAACGCAAAAAAGGGGGAGGCCGCGAGGCCTCCCCCTTCTAAGTTCGATGACGGCTCGGTGCCGTCCACCGGTCAGCGGCGCCCTGGCCTCCCACGGGCTGACCCCGCAGTACTCTCGGCGCGATGGGGCTTAGCTTCCGGGTTCGGAACGGGACCGGGCGTGCCCCCCATGCTCTGGCCGCTGACCGGTGGGCGGCGCCCACCGTTACGGTGATCCGGTGTCCCTCTCACGTGCCCTGGGGGCCGCATGGCGCATAGGAAAGATGACTCGGGGGCATCCTCGTGCCCGGACCGCGCGTGAGCGCATGTCCCGCGGGCCGCGAGGTGCGGTTCCGGAAGAGCTCGGGCGATTAGTGCGGCTCGGCTGAGGACGTCGCCGTCCTTGCACCTGCCGTCTATCGACCAGGTAGTCTACCTGGGCCCTTACCGGAAGGAGAACTAATCCCTGGAACGGCTTCCCGCTTAGATGCCTTCAGCGGTTATCCGCGCCGCACGCGGCTACCCGGCCGTGCCGTTGGTCGACAACCGGTTCACCGGAGGTGCGTCCACCCCGGTCCTCTCGTACTGGGGGCAGCCTCCATCGATTCTCCTGCGCCCACGGAGGATAGGGACCGAACTGTCTCACGACGTTCTGAACCCAGCTCGCGTACCGCTTTAATGGGCGAACAGCCCAACCCTTGGGACCTGCTACAGCCCCAGGATGCGATGAGCCGACATCGAGGTGCCAAACCTTGCCGTCGATGTGGACTCTTGGGCAAGATCAGCCTGTTATCCCCGGAGTACCTTTTATCCGTTGAGCGACGGCCCACCCACTCGGGGCCGCCGGATCACTAGAGCCTGCTTTCGCACCTGCTCGGCTTGTGGGCCTCGCAGTCAAGCCCGCTTGTACTCTTGCATTCAAAAGGACGGTTGCCGACCGTCCCGAGCGGACCTTCGCGCGCCTCCGTTACCCTTTAGGAGGCGACCGCCCCAGTCAAACTGCCCGCCTGGCACGGTCCCCGAGCCGGTTGACGGCCTCGGGTTAGGACGCCGGTCGCGCGAGGGCAGTATTCCAAGGGCGGCTCCCCGGGGGCTGGCGCCTCCGGATCGATGCCTCCTGCCTATCCTCTACACGCGGGACCAGCGGCCAATGCCAAGCTGCAGTGAAGGTTCACGGGGTCTTTCCGTCCTTCCGCGGGTAAGTCGCATCTTCACGACCAGTGCAATTTCACCGGGTCCATGGTCGAGACAGCGCCCAAGTCGTTGCGCCTTTCGTGCAGGTCGGAACTTACCCGACAAGGAATTTCGCTACCTTAGGACCGTTATAGTTACGGCCGCCGTTTACCGGGGCTTGGCTTCGGGGCTTCGCGCGATGCGCTAACTCCTCCGCGTGACCTTCCGGCACCGGGCAGGCGTCAGACCCTATACGTCGCCTTGCGGCTTCTGCAGAGTCCTGTGTTTTTGGTAAACAGTCGCTTGGGCCTCTCCACTGCGGCCCGCCTCCGCTCCCGGAGCAAGTCCGTTCACGTACGCGCGGGCACCCCTTCTCCCGAAGTTACGGGGCCATTGTGCCGAGTTCCTTGACCATGGTTGACCCGATCGCCTCGGTATGTTCTACCCACCCACCTGTGTCGGTTTGCGGTACGGGCGCGCACGCGCCTGCCTAGGGGTTTTTCTAGGGACCTCGGGCTCACTCGCTTCGCTTAAGTGCTTCGTCCGGAGCCTCGCCCTTCTGCGGACCGGATTTCCCTGGTCCGCGGGCCGCGCTCCATCACGGGGACGTCCAGAACCCCGCCGAGCCACCCCCATCCGTCGCCCCGTCGGTCGTAGCGCCGCGTGCGCGGTGCAGGAATGTCTGCCTGCTGCGCGTCGGCTACGCCTCCCGGCCTCGCCTTAGCCCCCGACTGACCCTGGGAGGATTAGCCTTGCCCAGGAAACCTCGGGTTCACGGCGGACGAGTTACTCTCTCGTCTCTCGCTACTCATGCCAGCATTCTCACTCCCATGCGCTCCACCGTCGGTCGCCCTCCGGCTTCTCCGCCCATGGGAAGCTCCCCTACCGATTCTAATGAATTAAAATCCCGCCGCTTCGGTGTCCAGCTTAGCCCCGTGTATTGTCGGCGCATGTCCACTCGACCAGTGAGCTGTTACGCACTCTTTGAATGGATGGCTGCTTCTAAGCCAACATCCTGGTTGTCTGGGCGGACGCACATCCTTTGCCACTCGGCTGGAACTTGGGGACCTTAGCGGGCGGTCCGGGCTGTTTCCCTCTCGAGCACACAGCTTAGCCCACATGCTCTGACTGCCGCGCTCTGGGCCGCCGGCATTCGGAGTTCGGTTGGATTCGGTAGGCGGCGAAGCCCCCTCGTCCATCCGGTGCTCTACCTCCGGCGGTGAACGCGCGACGCTAGCCCTAAAGCTATTTCGGGGAGAACGAGATATCTCCGGGTTTGATTGGCCTTTCACCCCTATCCGCAGGTCATCGCCGCCGTTTTCAACCGACGTGCGTTCGGCCCTCCACGGGGTCTTACCCCCGCTTCAGCCTGCCCACGGATAGCTCACCCGGCTTCGCGTCCGCGGCGCGGGACTCAAGTCGCCCTGTTAAGGCTCGCTTTCGCTCCGGCTCCCTTTCGGTTAACCTCGCCCCGCGCCAGCGACTCGCTGGCTCATTCTACAAAAGGCACGCCGTCACACCATAAAGGTGCTCCGACTGCTCGTGGGCGCACGGTTTCAGGTACTGTTTCACTCCCCTCCCGGGGTGCTTTTCACCTTTCCCTCACGGTACTGGTGCGCTATCGGTCACAGGGTAGTACTCAGGCTTGGATGGTGGTCCACCCAGGTTCGGACCGGGTTTCACGTGCCCGGCCCTACTCAGGGACCGCGTCGCGCCGTCCGGTCTGGGTTCGCGTACGGGGCTGTCACCCGCTGCGGCCGGCCCTCCCATGCCGTTCCGCTCCCCAGCCGGACCTGCGCCCGGGGGCGGCAGCCCCCGGATGCGCGGCCCTGCAACCCCGTCGGCGGAACCCCTGCCGGGTATGCCCGCTCGACGGTTTGGCCATCGGTCCCCTTTCGCTCGCCGCTACTCGGGGAGTCTCGAGATTGATTTCCTCTCCTCCGGGTACTTAGATGTTTCAGTTCCCCGGGTTGTCCTCCCCCCGCCTATGTGTTCAGCGGGGGGATATGCACACTGCTGTGCATGGGTTCGCCCATTCGGAGACCCCCGGGTCGAAGGATGTGTGCTCCTCGCCGGGGATTATCGCAGCTTGCCGCGTCCTTCATCGGCTCCCTGTGCCAAGGCATCCGCCGTGCGCCCGTGGTATCTTGCGGGACCGCATCGGGCCCGCGGGATATCCACGTGTCGCTAAAATTAATTAATCGATATCATGAATAGCGCTCGTATGTCGCAATTCGGGTATCTCATACCGCGGCACAGTGTCTTCACTGTGCTCGCGATCAGATGCTCCTCACTCATATATAAGTGAATTCTTCTTGTTTGGATCGGATGAATGATTGCTATCATTCTGTCTTTAAATCGCAGAAAAGAATCGAGTCTGGAAGAGGATACTCTTCCATCTCTCTCCTATCGCTATGCGGCTCTCAAGGTACGCGGGTGCGACCCCGGGGACCGGGTGCTGCGGGGAATCATCCAGGCGACATCCACCGGACGGGCTCCTGCCCTCTATTCGAGTTAAAGTGTTTTCTCTCTAGAAGATTTATCTCCCTAGAAAGGAGGTGATCCAGCCGCACCTTCCGGTACGGCTACCTT
>ENA-OPCC01000764-OPCC01000764.1-human-gut-metagenome-genome-assembly--contig:-NODE-764-length-15561-cov-2.643493_pt1 | contig 15561 bp, 9 predicted proteins | sample MGYA00241558_ERZ501467 | MGnify/ENA primary metagenome ERZ501467 (study PRJEB25962, sample SAMEA2042620) | human gut metagenome | biome: human gut; feature: human-associated habitat; material: faeces...
GAGAGTAGCACGCCGCCGCTTCAAACGTATCGGGCCTCCCGGTCGAGCCTTTGGCTCCCGGGAGGCCCATTTTTCATGCTCTCTTTCCGGGCTTCCCGGCGGGCGTCGCTCCAGGAACCCCCGTTTTTTCATCACCTCCCGGACCTCCCGGCAACGCCTTTCGGGCTCGTCGAAGGTCCTTATCCGGAGTCTCCACCGGATGTCCGCTTTGAGAACCACTTTTCTCTTTGATGTTTTTTGATTTGAGATTGTGCTGTGGCACCATGGATACACCATAGGAATCATGTGCCAAGGGGATAGCTATGTTTCTTCTTCCAGATCAGCAACTCAGACGTGCCGATCGAGTGATGCGGCAACGACTTGTGCCATATGTGCACGAAACATTATCGCATTGTCAGTTACGCGCTTTTCGCCAATGAAGGCGAACCCGAACAGAGCGCCGACTTTCTTGCCCGTGTCAGGGAAAACAAAGTGGATTTTCTCGACTTCATGGTTCCTGGTGCCTGGGGCACGATATGGGGTACCACATGGTTCGAGGTTCGTGGACGTATCGACCGTGAGTCGGTCAAAGGCAGAGCCGTCGAACTGGTTGTAGATCTGGGATGGAAACGACATCGTGGCCCGGGCTTCCAAGCGGAAGGATTATGCTATCGCCCTGACGGCAGCGTCATCAAAGCGGTGAATCCAGACAATTGCTGGATTCCGCTTATCGATGCCAATGGCGTGGCGAATGTGGAGCTTGACGATGCCGGTCGTTTCACGGTATATGTCGAGGCCGCATCGAATCCACCGGTCGAAGCTGACCTGCCATTCGCGCCGATGAATCTGGGGGAGCGTGCCGACGGTCGTCCATCCGACTATGTGCTCACCACAATGGACGTGTGCGCTTTCAACCAAAACGTGTTCGACTATCTGATGGACTTGGAAACCGTCACCTCGCTGATGAGGGAACTCAAGGATGATGATCCTCGATATTGGCAGCTGGCCAAAGCGCTGCAACGATCACTCAACACATATGACGAGCGTGATATCGCCGGAACTCTGGAGCCAGCCAAGGAAAAGCTTGCCGGGGTATTATCCGAACCCGCATATTCCAGCGTCATCCATCATGTCGCGGTCGGCCATGCGCATATCGATTCCGCATGGCTGTGACCCGTGCGCGAAACCCACCGTAAAGTGGCCCGCACGGTGTCCAACGTGCTTGCCCTGATGGACGAGGATCCGGATTTCACGTACGCGATGAGTTCCGCCCAACAGTATGCGTGGATGGAACAGGAACATCCAGACCTGTTCGCGCGCATGCTGCAGCGCATCAAGGAAGGACGATTCATTCCCGTCGGCGGAATGTGGGTCGAATCCGATAACATGCTGCCCACAGGTGAGTCGCTGATCCGCCAGATCACGTTCGGCATGCGTTACTTCCGTGAGCATCTTGGCGTGGAACCAAAAGGACTGTGGCTTCCCGACAGTTTCGGTTATTGCGGGGCATGGCCGCAAATCGCACGTCGTGCCGGTTTCGAATGGTTCCTCACACAGAAGATCTCATGGAACGACACCACGAAATTCCCCCACCATTCCTTCGAATGGGGCTGAACCAATTCCACGACATTCTTCCCGGATCGGCGATCGCATGGGTGCATCGGCAGGCGCGTGCGGACTACGTGCGCGACATCGCAAGACTGCGTGATATCGCCGCTGAAGCGGGTGCTTCCATCGCATCGGTGCGGGATGATGCCGACATGCGATCGAACGCGGCCATCGTCCCATATACGGCAAAGAATGGCGATTCGTGGATTGCTCGCACCGCGGCAGTGGGAACGCAGGATGATGACGCGAACGGCACCGACGCGGTCGCCGATGAATCCACCATCGCAACGACATGCGACGACGGTCGAATCATACTTGACAACGGTTTGCTACGTGCCATCATCGCACCAGACGGTACGGTCCGTTCACTGATCGACCTTGATAATGGACACGAACTGGTGCCCGACGGCAGTGGAATCGGGCATTACGAGCTTCTCCGCGACGAGCCATACGAGTGGGACGCATGGGACATCCAGCGCGATGCCTTCCTCAGCGCCGAAGGCATCGATGACTCGCATGTGGAACGAGTGACGGAGACAAAACGCGGCGGAGCCACCGTGCACGTGTCCAGCACCACCGACGGGGTGTCCATCGATGCCTGCATCACATTGCGGGCAAAGTCGAAAAGCCTTGAATTCCGGACCAAAGTGGATTGGCGGGCATCCGAACGATTCCTCAAAGTCGACATTCCCATGGCTATCCAGGCCGACCGGGCGCAGTACGAATGCCAGTACGGCATGGTGGAACGGCCCATTCAGAAGAACACACGTTCCGACGAGGCGAAATACGAAAGCTGCACGCACCGGTTCGTACGCGTCGCCGATGCCGGCTATGCGGCTGCGGTCGTCAACGCCAGCACCTACGGTTCCGACGTTTCGCCGATTCACCGGAACACGGCTTCCGGGCCGGTGCGTGGCACGATGATTCGACTTTCGTTGCTGTCGTCCCCGCTATACCCCGATCCGAACACTGACAAGGGCGTGCATGAGTTCGCGTGGAACGTTGTGGCGGATGCCAGTATGCCGGCTGTGCTTGACGAGGCGAACCGTCTCAACGCGGCCGTGCTGCCTGCCATGCCGGCGTTCGATCCGCTGGCGCAGCTCAACCCGGTGGATGGCGTCATGGTGCTTGACTGGGTCAAGCTTGCCGATGACGGTTCCGGTGATCTGATACTGCGCGTCTATGAGGCGGTCGGCGGCGAAGCCCATGCGAGACTTGCCGTCAACGCCGCTTTGGGGAAGGCCACGGTACGCGAGTGTTCCATTATGGAGGATGCGCGGCTGGATGCCGAATTGCCCGCGGCTTTTGCCGACGGTGATCCGTCCGTGGCAAGAACGGCGCAAGGAGCGATGCTGAGCCTGCATCCGTTCCAATTGGCCACGTTGCGCGTCAGTTGTGGAAGCGATGGTGGAAATACTGATGGGAATGAGAGTGGAAGCCTGCGATAGATGAGGAACTGGCGGCGGATGCGCTGAGCCGTGCGCCGCCTATTCCTTGGCTTGAGTCCACGCCTGAAGCTTCATACGATTGAGCTCGGTGTTGGGATCGTACGTGTCATCCAACCGCTCCTGATACATCGCGACCAGTTCTCCGCCGCGGCCCAACGCCTCCAAAGCGGCCTCACGAATCGACTCCCATTCGTACGGCACCACTTCCTCGGGGAACATGACCGTGCACTGGTTCGGTGCGTCACGCTCCACCAGATCGACGAAATTCAGCAGATCCTGCCACCGTTCGGCAGCGATCAGCCGCGCCGCGTACGCGTCGGCAAGCGGCTCGGACGTATGGTTGTCGCGCAGGAAACGATCGGCCTCCTCGGCATCGCCACTGATCCGCATCAGATCGTGCCGCAGGAACTGCACGGCATGGTCGAACTGGTTTTGCGCGGTCTGCGCAAGCTGCTGTTTGGACAGGAATGATGGGTCAAGCATGGCGAGATCGTTCAGTTCCTCGGGGGAGAGGGTAGGTGAACCGCCGGTAGTGGAATCGCCGGCAGCGCCCGTGGAATGCGTGATCGAGTTTGCGGTATCCGCGCCGTCCGCAGCGTCTGTACTATTCGTGCTATGCGCATTGTCCGCGTCAGAGGACGTATCACGGAGGTTGTGAGATTGCGTTGCGGTGGCGTCGCGTGCACCCGTATCGCCCGTAACATCACTGTCGATACTGCCGACGCTGTTCATAGTGTCGCCAGTCGTGCTGCTTGCATCGCCATTACCGGACTTCGCTGCGAAATCACGCATCGCGGCAATGCCCTTGTTCAACGCGTCATAGGCGAACATGCGCGTATCATCCCATTGCGCGAACGACAGTCCGCAAGACAGCAGCTCCACCATCTGCATGGCGTTGAGCCGGAAATCCTCATTGCACGCCACCTGCGTGATCATGCGCAACGCCTGCTCGCCCGTCATCGGATCGGCGTTGCAGGCCACGGCATCCATGTACACGCGTACGGTCTGAATCAGATCTTTCAGGTAGTCGAAACCCTCGTTGTCACGGTCGGCCACATTGCCGACGAACCTTGCGGTCATCTCCACAGCTTTGGCGAGATTGCCGACCGCGTCAAGCCATCGCGTGCTGATCACCGCGTTGCCGACCACCGCGTCCACGCCGGACAGCGCCTGCGAATCGATCGAAAACGTCGGCATATCGATGCGTGGAATCTCCACGCCCGTATCGGTACGTTCCGCGGTGGGCACCATGGAGGCGAGGGCGTCGAAATACCATTGCATGGGCATGTTGATGACCACGTCCGCGTCGGAAAGATTGGCGACCGGCACATCGTTGCGTTGCGCGGCATCCTCCTGGCTTGCTTCGCGGATGAGATGATTCCACAGGAAAGTCGGCCCGTCGAATTCGGCGGAACTGAGCCATCCGTTATTGACGTAGTCGGTGAGATCGTCGGCTTCCTGCCTGCGATTGAAGCTGCCCATGCGCCCACCTTTCCGTTGCGATGCCTGTGATTGCATAGTTGCGATTGTGCCGCAACAAGTAGCCGCACCAAGTATAGGCGGCGTCGGCTACGTCTGTGGAAGAGAGCGGAAAGGGCGGAATGAGGGGGAAACGAAAATAATGACGAAAATGAGACGGCAAAATGGCCGTTCGGTAAAATCGGACTATAATCAATCGCACATAACAGAACATGTTTTCAGCGCATTCGGAAATGTTTTCCGGGTGCGCTGAATGGTTTTTGGCGCAATATGAACGGAGGGCCAACACAAGATGAACGCACGCAAACTTGGTGCGGCGGCTGGGGTCATCGCTTTGATCGTAGGTCTGTTCACGGGATGCGGTTCGACGAACAGCGCTTCCAATGCGACGTCGGACGGCGATTCGAACAGCGGCACAACCGCGACATATTCCGTGGACGGTGCCAAAGATTCCATCCGCATCGCCTCCGGCTCCGAAAACAAGGAAGTGAGCGGGGCCATCGAACAGGCGGCCAAACAATCGAAAGTGTCAGTGACCGTCGACTACATGGGGTCGTTGGACGTTATGGACGCGCTGCGCAACAAAGGCCATCACGCGGGCAGGGATTACGATGCGGTCTGGCCGGCCAGCAGCATGTGGATCACCATGGGGGATATCAAGCACGTCGTCAAGGACCAGGTCTCCACGTCCACCACGCCGGTGGTGTTCGGCGTGAAGCAAAGCAAGGCTGAGGAACTCGGCTGGGCGAATACGGACGGTACAACGAAGCTGGTGTCCACGAAGGACATTATGGATGCGGTGAAGGCCAAGAAGCTGTCGTTCGCTATGACGTCCGCCACGCAATCGAATTCCGGAGCGTCGGCGTACATGGCGTTTCTGACGGCGCTGAACGGCGGTAAGTCGGCACTCACCAAAGACGATTTGAACGATGCTTCATTACGTAAGTCCGTGAAAACCGTACTGTCGGGCGTCAATCGTTCATCCGGCTCGTCCGACTGGCTGAAGGACATGGTCGTCAACGACCCGGATACGAACGATTCCATGGTGAACTACGAATCGCTCGTCATCCAGGCGGACAAGGCGTTGACGGCGAAGAACAAGGAGCCGCTGCTGGCCGTCTATCCGTCCGACGGCATCGCGATTTCCGATTCGCCGCTTGCTTACGTGGATCGCAGGCAGGACAAAGAGGATGCGTTCAAGCGATTCAGCAAGTCGATCACGTCGAAGGATTCCAAGAAACTGTTCGAACAGGCGGGTCGTAGAACCGGTTCGGACGGCACGCTGGCGTATGCCAAAGATGCGAAGGTGAAGGATTCGTTCCGTAAGGAATGGGGCGTCAAATCGGATTCATCGGTGCTGAAAACCATCACCATGCCATCCTCCGACATCATCGAACAGGCGCTCGACCAGTATCAGACCGTCCTGCGCAAGCCCGCTTACACCTTGTGGGTGGTGGATTATTCCGGATCGATGTCAGGCAAGGGCAAAAGCGGTGCCGTGGCCGGTTTGCAGGCGGCCCTCGACACCGATCAGGCACGCGCCTCGCATATCGAGCCGGGTGATGACGACGTCAACGTGTTCATCCCCTTCAACAGCAGCGCGAAAGTGGCGCAGGTCGCGCAAGGCAAGCAAACCGCGACCTTGCTGGCCGCCAGCGAAAATCAGGTGGCAAATGGCAATGCGGACATCTACAATGCGCTGGAAGTCGCGTTGAAGAATCTGCCGTCCGACCGCGACGATTACACGGTGGCGATCGCGCTGCTGACCGACGGGCAGTCGGACACGGCGAAGCTTGACGAGTTCAAGCAGCAGTATGCGTCCGATGGCAAGGGCGTTCCGATTTTCTCCATCATGTTCGGCGACGCGGATTCGCAGCAGCTCGACGATTTGGCCAAGCTGTCCAACGGCAAGGTGTTCGACGGACGCAACGGCAATTTGAGCGGCATCTTCCGCGAAGTGAAGGGCTACAACTGATTTGACGGTGTGGTGCTGATTGGTGCCAATGCCGCGGAAGCGGCGCTTGCCTGTGTTTGCGTTATCGTGCGCGACGTGACGGATGCGGCGCGAGTTGCTGCGTAAGCTGCTGCGCGTGCTGTGAAGTGTCTCTTTTCCCTACACGGAACGACGTGTGAAACAGTGTGTGAAACGTCTGCGCTGTGCGATAGATAAAACGGTGTTCGTGCGAGCGTGACGGTAGAATGGTGTGCTGTGCCGCATAGGGCGGCCAGTCCAATTAGGCCTCTGATGAAAAGGGGGAACCATATGAAGGTTGCAAGTGGCAATGTCCTGTGGCAGCAGCGCAAGCGCAATTGGTGCCGTACGCCGTTCACGTTCACCGTGTACACACTTACCGACCGTGAGCTGAGCGTCAAAACCGGCATTCTGAACGAGAGTTTCAACTTGATCAAACTGTTCCGCATCGTGGATATCAGCGTAGAACGTACATTCCTGCAGCGCATCTTCGGCATGAGCACGATTGTGCTGGATACGCGCGATCAGTCGTCCGGCAATGGCGTAGTGGCATTGAAGAACGTGCTGAACGGATTCGAAGTTCGCAAGGTGCTGCAGGAAGCAGTGGATGCCTCCCGTAGGGAGAACGGCATGTCGGCGCGCGAATTCCTGGGCGGTCCGGGTGGTCCTGCTGGTCCGGGATTCGGCCCGGGTCCTGACGGCCCTGGCTTCGACGGCGGTTTCGATGGGCCCGACATGGGTGGCTACGCCGACGGTCGGTGAGTGACCTTCCGTAGTTTCGGCTACTTTCAGCTCGGACGGCTTGCGTATATATGCTGTACATACAACGTATATACACAAGCCGCTTTTATATGTTTCGATGTGTGGCTGGAGTGATTGCGGGGCTATCTCGCTTATGGATGGCGGATTTTCATGTGCGTCTGCTGGTATCTCGCTTATGGATGGCGGTGTACTGAAGTAAATCGCTTGTTTGGGGGTATGATTCATACCCCCAAACTTCGTTTTTGCTGTTGGAACCGCCATCCATAAGCGAGATGGCATGTGTCAGTGGTCCAAATCCGCCATCTATAAGCGAGATAGGTGTCAGAAGGTCGCGAATTACAGGGCGGACTTGCCGGTGAGGTGGCGGTAGAGTTCCGGATCGACCGGTTTGTCGAGCTTGAGTGTGGAAATGACCACCTTTGACTCGCTGCCATCCTCGCCGGGGTTCACCGACGCGTGCACATCGTCCAATGCGACCGCGCTGCCGACGAAGTAATAGGATTTCTCCTGTTCTTCGGCTTTGCGACGGATGAAAATCGGCGCAAAATGGCAATTCTGCCATGTCGGAGTACGTTCCGTTCCGTCCAGCAGCCACCGGAATTCGTTTGATTTTACTGTTTCGAATCGTTGTCTTCGGCAATGATTTTGCCGATACGGTGTGGGATTTCCGTAACGAGGGCATTGCCCATGCAGAAGGCACGATGTCCATCGGTCATTCCGTCGTTGGTCCAGCCTTTCGGGAAGCGCTGAAGCTGGTCCAACTCGTCGGGGACGAGTCTTCTTAGTCGCCCATTCTGCATGACTACATGCTTGGTGCGGCTTGCTCCACGGCCGCCTTCTCCAGTGAGAATCCCCCGGCCACCGAACATACTTTTGCTGATTCCCCCGGATACGGACCACGTGGGGGAGATGATTGCTTGTCCCTGGGGTGTCTTTCCGTTCCAATAGCCGTTCAGCTCGGCTGTCCATCCTTGGGGCAGATGCAGTTGGTGGCCTATGTAGAGCATCGGTACGAGGAATTCACCCAACGTACGCTGTGGGCCGTTGTAGATGGGCTTGACTCGGCGTGTAAGCACCTTACCGTTCTGCATTACGCCGGCTTCCTTGAATCGTGAGATTTTGTCTCCGATGCCGAATTCTTTCGTAGACCTATAAGGGTCTTTGCTGACGGAGAAACGCTCAGCTCCGAATCGCTCATCCGGTTCGATGGGGAAAGCTCGTGCTTCGACCCCCACATGGAAGAGCTGGTTTTCCAAATCCCATTTTGGAGCGTCATGTTCAGCGTAAATGTATACGCGTCGGCGACGTTGTGGCATGCCGTAATCGGCAGCATTCACCACGTGCCATTCCACAGAATAGCCCAAGCGATATAGGCAAGAGAGAATAATCGCGAAATCGCGGCCACGTTGTGCGGTAGGAGATTTCAGAAGTCGGTCGACGTTCTCAAGAAGTACATACTTCGGGTGGCGCATTTCAAGAATGGCGTTGATGCTCCACCAAAGCACGCCTTTTTTACCTTCAATGCCAGATGCAAGACTTGCGGGCTTCGCGACCGAATAATCTTGGCAGGGGAAGCCGCCAACGAGCATGTCGAATTCCGGCAATTCACGTTCGCCATTTTTGATTTGCTCGACAACGACTGCGATATCTTCATTGACGCAGCTTCCTTCGCCAAAGCGCTTTTCGTAGCAGCGCCATGCGAATTGTTTGGTGGGTCGCCCATCTGGCTCCCAATTATTGGCCCAGACGGTGTGGAAATTGCCGGCTGGCTTCATCTCGAAATCAGGATACTTGGGATTGCTGTAACCATCAAGTCCAAGTCGGAATCCGCCAACGCCGGCGAATAGTTCAACGACTTTGATTTCCTTGCTCATTACAGCTCTCGCGCTCCTTTAACTCTTGCGATCCGAACGATCGTTCGAGATACTACTGGCCAATATCTTATCTAATCATGAGGAATCGATCAAATTCAGTGTGTCGTGTTTATAAAAGGGGCTTACGGTGGTTAAATGCAAAAGAGTTGGGGCTGAATTGGAATGGCCTCGAAAGAGATGTGGGAGCTAGTTCGATGTTGAACGAAGAGCGTAGTTTTTCATCATTGGAAGAAGTCACGAAACTGTTGATTGCAGCTGAGGGGAAGACTTTTCGAGAACTTGACGAAACAGGTCGTGGCGATTCGGCGGGAAACAAGGGCTCGCTTGGCAATATCATTGAGGAATCCGTTCTGCATTATCCTGTCAACTCAGATGCTGAGGCTGATATCCTCGTTGGCGATACGCGTTATGAGCTTAAAGTGACCCCACTGAAGCATTCCGGCAAGGGCAAACGTACGAAGACAGTTGCCAAGGAGAGACTTGTCCTTGACATCATCAATTACGAGAATCTGCCTAAGGAAAATTTTGAAGATTCCCGGTTTTGGAATAAGTCGAAGAACATCATCATGGTGTACTACTACGATGACCGCGAAGACAAGAAAACCCAATCACGCTTGGACTGCAAGGTCTTGAAATCTGTTGTCTTGCATTATGACGAAAACGATTTGGCGACGATTCGAGATGATTGGGAGACGATTCACGAGAAAGTTGCCTCGGGGCATGCAGATCAGCTTTCGGAATCGGACACAAACTATCTTGCCGCGTGCACGAAGGGTGCGAATGCTTCCAGTATGAGAGATGCTCCCGCGCCAGCCGGCTCTGGTAAGGCGCGGATACGTGCGAAACAGCGTGCGTTCAGCTTCAAATCATCTTTCATGACGTCGATTGCCGAACGTGCTTTGGTAAGCCGCATTGAGGAATACAGTTTGCCGATTCCGTCGAACCAGACGCTTTCTGAATTCCTGTGGCAACAAATGAGCCCGTACATCGGGAGAAGTGTTGATGACATCGCTCTTCGATTGGGCATTTCGAAATCGGATTCGAAAGCCAGCAAGAGCCGGCTCGTCATGAAAATGGTTGGTGCGGAAGGGCGTAGCGTCGATACGATTGAACAATTCCGCAAGGCCAATGTGACCAAGCTGAAGACTGTCGTATTGTATCCGGATGGGCTCCCGAAGGAAAACATGTCTTTTCGCCAGATTACAGAGGAAGAGTGGCAGGGACTAGCATCCTTTGATGCGAAATGGGAAGACTCGTTCCTGTACGAGTATTTCGAAGAGAACAAGTTCTTTATTGTCTCATTTAAATCTCCGGTACCGTATTCGCAACATGTGGCCGGTAACGACCGTCTTGTTGGAGGATTCCTTTGGAATATGCCGGAAAAGGATATCGAACAGTATGTCCGTCCGGTCTGGGAGCGGCTGCATGAATTGATGCTGAGCGGTGGATCGGTACATTACGGACGAGGAACCAATTTACTTCCTGGAGCGAGCTTCAACGGAGTCTGCCATTTAAGGCCGAAGGGGCAGAACAGCGATGACGTGGTGCGTCTGCCTAATGGCGAATCGATTACCAAGCAATGCTTCTGGCTCGATCGACATTATGTGGCCGAACTGATTCGTGAGAATCAAAAAGTGAACGGCAATGTGAAATGAAATTGGTGCAAGCAGGCGAAGCATTGTCTTGAAGACATTCATGCTAGTCATGATTCGAGTATTTGATGATATTCCTCTATCAAATTCTTGGCCATAGTATATTTGATTGAATATTTATGGCTTGCTTTGCGAAAGCAATAGGAAAAAAGTATTGGAAAAAGGGAAGGGCCTGCGATGATTTCGTTGAAGAAGCTCGCTGCTGATGGACTGATTAAATTGACCGACGCGAGACGTAAGTACACGATAGATGGAGTGCAGCGGCTTGAGGCCATATATCGTATTCCCCTTAAATACCTTTATTACAACAATCAAAATGGGCGAATTAGTACAGCTCTTCAAAAATACGTTAGTGGGCATCCAGAGGTGGTCTTGAACCCCGCCTTGGATGATGAAAATCCTGAGTATAACGATTTGTTTGAGAGTTTTATCTTTAAATCGAATGAACAGCGCATGAAGGCGACCCAGGAATCGATTTCAGATAGAGGTCAAGAGGAGCCTGGTGTCGTGCTGGATGACGGCCGTGTGATTGATGGCAATCGCCGGTTTACGGCATTGCGCCGAATTCAAAAGAGCAAAGGCATAGAACAATACTTTGAAGCTGCGATTCTTGATTTTGATATCACCAATTCTGTTGATAAAAAAACAATCAAGCAGCTTGAGCTTGATTTGCAGATGGGAAAAGAAGACCGACAGGACTATGATCCAATCGATCGAATTTTCGATGTGTATAACACCGTTTACGTCGAAAAAATAATGACTCCTCAGGAGTATGCGAAAAGTATCGGCAAAGAACGAGCAAGGGGAATAAACAACGATATTAAGGAAGCGAAGCTGATTTCTTCGTATCTTGAATTTATTGGTGCTCCGAGGGACGCTTATTACATTGCCAAAGAGCTTCGGCTTGACGGACCGATGAATGAGGTGAGAAGGGTTCTCGACAAAAATAAGCTACTTGACGATGGGGAAGTCAAGAGTGCGGTTTTCGCTTTGCTGTCGATGCATTATTCTGGGACGGATGCGAATGAGGGTGGAGATATCACACGTCTTATTCGTAAAGAGCTTCAATCCATGGTTTCCAAGAAGGATGATTGGGTTTGTCTTACGGAAGACAATGTTGACACGATATATGATGCTTTCCAGGATACACCTGTCTCTGATGCATCTCAGATTTCGCAGATTCTGAATTCGAGCGAAGGGATTAAGGCTGCGTCGAATGATTTTATGCGGTCTAGTCGACGTTTGGGAAAGATGAACGAGTACAGAGGCGAGCTTCAAAAAGTAGTCGAAACTGTAAGTGCGTGTGTGGAATCGCTTGAAAGCATTGATACTGCTACTTTGGAAAGCCTTACGGTGGAGCAATCCAAGGACGTGGCTGCGGATTTGGAGAAAATCGGAATGATTGTTCGTAAGGATTATGATGTTTTATCTCAGACGGGTAATCTGCTATGAGCTTCTTGTCTCTGAAAATTGATACGCAGTATCAGACAACGGATCAACAGGTGGTTGACTCTTTTCTGATTCCAATGTTGTCTGAGGCGAAACGATATTGCAGGGTATCGGCATATTTTTCTCTTAAAGGGATTCAGCTACTTGCCGCCGGGCTGGAGCAATTGGCTTGTAATGATGGTCGTTATCAGCTGTTGCTATCCAGTCACATCAGCGAGACCGATTTTGATGAAATAAAACAAGGATATGAGTGGCGTAATCGTCTTAGGGAAAAACTGCAATGTCAGGATGCCGATGATATTGATCAAAAGCATTTAGGGTTGTTGGCAAAACTGATTGCAGAAGAAAAAGCGGATGTGAAAATTGCCTTTTTGAAGGAGGGCAAAGGAATCTTCCACGACAAATTCGGGTTACTGGAGGATTCGGAAGGAAATAAAGTTCTTTTTTCGGGATCCGCGAATGAATCGACAGGCGGACTCAGTTCGAATTATGAGTCGATTATTGTGGATGTAAGTTGGGATGAGAGCAGTCGTGTCAGGCAGCGTCTGCAAGCGGAGGTTAATCGGTTTGATCGGCTATGGTCTTCTCGCGAAGATGGGGTGATTACCGAAGACGTGAGTGATTTGGTATATGAACAACTCGCTCAATATCAGGGAATGGAGGATTGTCCCGGCATGGTTGATCAGAAGGAAGATTCGCAGTTGCCTGAAGGTTTTGAGGGATGGGCTTTTATCTATAAGGACGGAGACGTCTGGTTCATTGATACCACAGAAGAGCAGAGATCCGAACGAGACAGACATTTGAGAATAGGAGGAGATTGGGGAGGGAAATATTTTAAAGAGCATTCGCATCAAATGCTTGATGATCTTCCCTATGCTGTGGTTGAACAATGTCTAGAGAAAACTCGGAAAAGAGCGGAAGGCAAAGTTGCCTTCTGGATTGATCCGCGCATAGAACAAGATTTGAAACAGCAACGATATTCAATTGAACAGTATCGATACATGGGCGTTGCTCTTAAGGAAAATGTTAATCGATTCGAAGATGAGTTCGCACTTTTCCGTAATGTTATTTCAGAATCAGTAAGTCGTCCATTGAAGACTTTGCATTTGCAGTCGGCTTTCTATATGTACAAGATGGCACGAGCAGCTAATTTTTCGGTTCCCGGCGCCGGTAAAACGGCAATGGTCTTGGGCGTATTCGCTTATCTCAATAGCGGTAAGGCTAAGTTTGGTGAATTCGTTAGCAGGATTTTGGTGGTTTCTCCAATCAACGCCTTCGAATCCTGGAAAAGCGAATTTCAAAAGACCTTTGGTCCTAAGAAAAAGCTGCGAGTCGTTGATGTTCAGGATGGAAATTTTGACGGCGATTTACGTAGACGATGGGCGGTTTCGAATTTGGTCCTTGTCAATTATGAATCCCTCCCGAAATACCATGACCAGCTTATCGATTTGATTGATGGGCAAACAATGATTGTTTTTGACGAGGTCCATAGGATTAAAGGCGTTAATGCAACTAGAGCAACTGCCGCCATGGATTTGTGCGATAAAGCATTTTTCCGATATGTATTGACAGGTACGCCTATCCCTAATTCGTATTGTGATATCTATAACTTCTTGCATCTTTTGTACAAAAAAGAATATCCGGTTTTCTTTGGCTGGGACGTTCCGGAATTATCGAAAGCAAATCAGTATTTAGTCGATCGGATTAATGAAAAGCTGTACCCATTCTTCTGGAGAACGAATAAGGGCCAACTTGGGGTACCGCCCGCTGACCCTGATGACATTATTGAAGCTCCCGCTTCATCTGGACAACTTGAGTTGGCGCTCGCGATTTGGACGCAGGAAAAATCCAGTTTGGCAAAGTTGATTAGGCTCATGCAAGCGTCAACAAATCCTTCTTTACTGAAAGAGAAGATTGATTTCCGAACTCTGGGTTTGGAATCCAATGGAGAGTATTCTGAAGAAATAGATGAGAAGACCTTCAATCGGGCATTAATGCATGAAGAAACGGCCGTCACTCCGATTCTTTCGAATAAGTGTTATGAAGATTTTGATTTGGATAATATGAAATCGCCGAAGTTCGAAGAAGGACTGAAGCTGATTCGAGATCTTGTAAATCAGGGTAAGAAGGTTATTGTTTGGGGGTTGTTCGTCAATACTTTGCAAAAGATTTCCTCGCGTCTCGATGATTCCGATATAGATAATCGTTTGATTTATGGCGAGACTCCAGTGGATGTCCGTAAAGATTTTATTGCTGATTTCCGTAACCCGAATGGGCCTGCGGTGCTTGTATCCAATCCTCAGACGTTGGGCGAATCGGTTTCGTTGCAAGATGTTGTGCATGATGCCGTTTATTTTGAATTTAATTTCAATCTGACGTATATGTTGCAGTCGAGAGATCGCATCCATCGTTTGGGTTTACCGGATGGTCAATATACGCGCTATCACATCATGGAAACCATTAATGATCCGACGGAATATGGTTTTATCGATAGCCGGGTATACAAACGTTTGAAATACAAAGAACGAAGGATGCGTGAAGCCATCGATGGTGATGTCCTGAAGCCTGAGGTGACAGATGATTTGCTTGCGGACGTTCGATCTATTATCGAAAATGAGCGACGTAGCATAGCGAAAGCCCATGCAAAGACGGTTAATGTCGAAATCGAATGAAAGATTGGAATCCAAAGGTTTCCGGGCTTATGGTTCTCGGTAGGAACGGGTGTTTGGCGGACTTTGCCATGCAAGGGCAGTGTCCGTCAAACGCTTATAGTCTGTCTTTTATTTGGCTATAGAGATAAGCTCCGTTAATCCACCAAGCCTGCTTGGTCATATATTCTTCCGAATAGCGTTCATGGTTGGCGGGTCTATTTATCCAGTGTGCTTTTGCGGGCAGTTTACGGGAATTCTGCGCATTGGGTGCCGGCTTGCTGTACTGCGATTTGTGCGCATCCGGGCGCATGTGAATCACGCGATGCGCAGAGGCTTTAACGAAGTTGTTGTAAACTCGAGATAACGCCCGAATTCTTGCGCACTTTCGGATTCCGGCCCTGACGTAAGAGGGCATGGCCCGCGTCCTGTGTACGATTTTCATTCGCCAAAACAAAAAACCGCGATTGGAAGCCAGGAGACGGAACCATGCCCGAGAACATCATACAGATCGACCAGAACCTGCTCGAGACCAGGCTCGACCGGCTGATCACCGAGAAGATGACGCAGATCCTCAACGCGATGCTCGACGCCGAGGCCGACGAGATCACCGGGGCCGCCAGATACGAGCGCAGCGGGGGACGGAAGGCGTACAGGGCCGGCCACTACGAACGCAAGCTCACCGCCAAG
>ENA-OPCC01000770-OPCC01000770.1-human-gut-metagenome-genome-assembly--contig:-NODE-770-length-15476-cov-5.418261_pt1 | contig 15476 bp, 8 predicted proteins | sample MGYA00241558_ERZ501467 | MGnify/ENA primary metagenome ERZ501467 (study PRJEB25962, sample SAMEA2042620) | human gut metagenome | biome: human gut; feature: human-associated habitat; material: faeces...
TTCTTTTTCCCTACATTTTCCCCACTTTAATTATTTCAAATGCGGGTCTGGGTACGAAATAAAGAAGCGGGGAAAGTTTTAATGCTTTTCCCGCTTTCTTTTTATACTTATCTTTTATGCCCTTTGCTCATGGGAACAGATATCTGGCAAGAGATAGAAGTACTGAATCAAGAATTTGTGAGGCTTGGTATCAGTCAGTCGGTAGACTATGAAAAGTACTACCTCTATTCGCTTATTACCCATTCTACTGCTATTGAGGGCTCTACACTTACCGAATTGGATACCCAGTTGCTTTTTGATGAGGGGGTAACAGCCAAAGGAAAGCCGTTGGTCTATCATCTGATGAATGAGGATTTGAAGAAGGCATACGAACTCGCCAAAGAAGAAAGTGCACAAAATGCGGAAATTACGCCTGTTTTCTTACAAAAATTGAATGCTGCTCTAATGCGTACTACTGGGAGTGTATATAATGTAATGGGCGGTTCTTTTGATTCTTCTAAAGGTGAATTTCGTTTGTGCGGCGTTACTGCTGGGGTGGGCGGGTGTTCTTATATGAGCTATCCTAAAGTTCCCGCTAAAGTAGAAGAACTTTGTTCTATATTGAGAGAAAAGCAAAAGAATATGGAAACATTTCGGGAACGATATGAATTGAGTTTCAATGCTCATCTCAATTTGGTAACCGTTCATCCGTGGGTAGATGGCAATGGGAGAACGGCTCGTTTGTTGATGAACTATATCCAGTTCTGCCATCATCTTTTTCCGACGAAAATCTTTAAAGAAGATAGGGGCGACTATATTCTTTCTTTGCGGCAGTCGCAAGAAGATGAGAACAGTCAGCCTTTCTTGGACTTTATGGCAGCGCAGCTGAAAAAATCATTTGCGTCAGAGATTGAGAAATACAATACTGGACGTAAAAAAGGTTTTAATCTCATGTTTTGAAAAGCGACGATTCCTTCCTGATAAGCTCATATAGGCATTAGCTGATTGTGCTGTATCATCCTTTTGTATTGGGTTATTCTCAAAATATTCTCTTCTCGGCATTAAATACAAAATAATGGGTGTAAAATGCAAATTTATTTCGTAGATACTGTTTTCGCATTTATTTTTTTCTAAATTTGCAGTAGCTGGAATCTTATCTAACTATTTAATTATTAAATGTTTGCCAATTATGACAAAACATGTTCCTCTTTTTTTACCTCTCGGAAGTATTCGGTTACTGACGATATTCTTCTCTTTTTGTATAATCTTTGTTCATCCGGCATTGGCTGACAAAATGGCTGAAAGCCCCGAACTTTTCGATACTGCTTTCACCTTGCAGGAAAGGCTTGATATTCCCGACGGGTTTGTTCAAAGAGAGATGGTCTATATTTCCATTCTTTTAGGTACATTGGTGCTGTGCCTCTTCTTTTTCTTCATGCAGAGGCGGATGAAGAAATTGAGGGAAAGGGACCGGGAGAGGTATCTGCAACTGTTGGAAGGCATTCTTGATAATCTTCCCATTGCGGCAAAAGTGAAGGATGTGAATGATGGGATGCGCTATACTTTTTGGAATAAAAAGGCAGAGGAACTCTTTGAATGTTCGGCCAGAGAGGCTATAGGCAAGACGGATTTTGAAACAATGCCAGAGGCTGCGGCTTTAATTAGGAAGGAGGATGAAGAGTTGGTCAAGACGGGGATTCCACAAGAAGGTATACGACGTTTTTTTACCAAGAAGAACGAGGAGCGGTTTACCTTCCAGAACAATAATTTTATAAAGCTTTCTGATGGTCGCAAGTGGATTGTTTATACTGCTTGGGACATTACTGATTTGAAAATCATGGAGCGCAAGCTACGTCTGGCCAAAGAGGAGGCTGAGGAGTCCAACCGGATAAAATCGGCTTTCCTGGCCAATATGAGTCATGAGATACGTACTCCGCTCAATGCAATAGTTGGTTTTTCGAGTATTTTGGCCACGGAAGTGTCTGAGGAAGAACGGGTGGAGTATCTCGATATTATAGAGCGGAATAATGAACTGCTGTTGCAGCTCATCAATGACATTCTGGATTTGTCGAAGATAGAAGCCGGTACATTGGAGTATGTCTATGCTAACGTGGATATCAATAAAATGGTGTCCGAGATAGAGCAGGCTACAAGTATCAGGCTGACCAATAAAGACGTGCGTCTGGTCACGGTTACGCCATTGCCCGGTTTGCTGCTGTATACCGATCAGCGCAGAATTACTCAGGTATTCAATAACTTCATCAGTAATGCGCTGAAGTTTACTGCTGCCGGTAGCATTACCATTGGTTACGGAATGCCCGAAAATAGCTATATCCGTTTTTATGTCACCGATACCGGGACGGGGATATCATCTGAGAATGCGCAGGGGATTTTTAACCGCTTTGTGAAGCTGGATTCCTTTAAGCAAGGTACCGGACTGGGACTGGCCATTTCGCAAAACATTGTGAAGGAACTGAAAGGAGAGATAGGGGTGGAGTCACAGTTGAGCAAGGGCTCCACTTTCTGGTTCACGTTGCCTTTTTATAAGATGGACGCGCACCGTTCTATCTTTCCTTGATGCTGCAAGCTCAATCCAATGAAGGGACATCGATTGTCTGGCTTTCCTCGTTCCAGTTGTCAAGGGTGAATTCTCCGGATGATTCTTCGGAAAAGATGTCTCCCAGAGTGAGGGTCAGGGTCAGTTTGGAGTTTGCTTCCAAAGGTCCGTTCAATGTTTGCTTGAAACTTTTCACGTTTCCATTTTTCAGTATGATGCTCATCTGGAATTCCGGTTTCCCGAAAGAAGGGAAGAGCATGACGGTGGCGTTGCTCATTTGTGTACCGTCGACGGAACGGACCAGAGGGAAGGCTACTGTGCGTGGGCTTCCTTGAGGAGCGGCGGTGTAGAAATTCAGTTCTCCAGCAATATTGGTGATGCGCACCACCATGCTGTCGATGCTCGAACTGAGGATGCCGTTGTTCTTGTCCTTGATGATTACTTTCAGTCCGGTCACTACCCGTTTGAGGGATGCTTTCAGGTCCTCACTTCCAATGTTGGCAGGCTGGACGGCGTGTACCAGGTCGAATACCGGATAATAGGTTGTGTCCGCTTCCATTTTGAATAGGGAGAAGTGTTGCCGGGACATGTCTTCGCCTAAGATGTAGACCGGGTCCCTCATGAGAGGATGTGCATAAATCGGCTCCTCGTATTTAGGGGTTCCCCAATAAATCATGTTATAGAGACCTGCGGGTAAGGATAACTCTCGATTGACGCCATCGTTATAGAAAGCTCCGTCTTTAACTTGGTAGTAACCGTAAAAAGGTGTCAGCTTCCGGTTTATGTAGTTTCCATAATAAATAGAGGTGCCCGCCTTGCAGGGCATGATGGTCAGTATGCCGGTCAGCGGGCTTTGTCCGCTTTCTGTGGACACGTCCATCAAAAGTCGTGGTGATACCAACTCACTGCTTTTTTCTATCTGGGGCGGATTGTCATCGGCGCAGCTTGCCACGATTGCGGCAAGTACTGCAAATACTACTAATTTTTTCATTATCTGTTAAGCTTTAGGTTGTTCTTCCTTGAGAACGTTTTTAGAAAGAAATGGTTCTTTGTACTCCGGAGAAAGTATATTGGGGATGGAAAAGTGAGGTGAAACCAATTCCGGTATTGAGGGGAATGGGAAGAATAGCCCCTCTTCAAAAGGCTTAGAGAAGGGACGGAAAACAAATTATACCTTTTTTAGTAACATTTTAGAAGCCTTGATTAACGAAATCATATACTCTTCGTAACAATTTCTCGACATTCTTTTCTTGTTCCTCCATACATTTGCATCCGAGTTCTTTGGTATTAATTGAAGAACACAATGAATCTTTGATATTAACCATTAAATAATGTACAATGAGAAAAACATTCTTGGAAAAGTGCATAAATCTGCGTTTATGCCGTGTTGCATTGGTACTTTTGTTTCTTGTACCTGCAATCAGTAGCCTGCAGGCTAATCCTTCTCAAAACAAGACCATTTCGGGTGTTGTGACATCGGCTACGGATAGTGAGCCGTTGATAGGTGTCAGCGTGCAGGTGAGAGAAACCGCTACGGGTGGAATTACCGACATTGATGGCCGGTATTCGGTAAGTGCCCAACAAGGACAGACACTGGTGTTTTCTTACATCGGTTATCAATCACAGGAAATCAAGGTAGGTACTTCTTCCGTCATCAATGTGGTGCTGAAGGAGGACACGGAAATGTTGGATGAAGTGGTTGTAGTGGGCTATGGTGTCCAGAAGAAGAAATTGGTGACGGGTGCCACTGTTCAGGTGAAGGGTGACGAAATAGCCAAGATGAATACAACCAATCCCTTGCAGGCTATGCAGGGACAGACACCGGGTGTAAGTATTGCTTCGACTTCCGGTCAACCGGGTGCTGACATGAAAGTGAGTATCCGTGGTCTTGGTACCGTGGGAAATAGTGCTCCTCTTTATCTGATTGATGGTGTGGGTGGTGATATTTCTACTTTGAATCCTGCCGATATTGAAAGTATAGATGTACTGAAAGATGCGGCTAGTGCGGCTATCTACGGTTCGGCCGGTGCTAATGGTGTAGTGCTTATTACTACCAAGCAAGGGCGCGAAGGTAAAGCGCAGATTAGTTTCGATGCTTATTATGGAATACAGAATGTAGCTCGTAAGGCCAATATGCTGAATGCAAAAGAGTATATGGCCATTATGGATGAGCAGGCTTTGAATAGCGGACTTTCGGCTTACGATTGGAGCCAATACCAGTCTATTTACGATGCCAATGGCAATGTGTATGATACGGATTGGGTAGATACTATGTTCAAAGATAATGCCACAACGGAGAGCTATACGCTGGGTGTCACTGGTGGAAGCGCAACTTCCACTTATGCCCTTTCGTTAGGATATATGAGTCAGGAAGGTATTGTCGGCGGTTCGGATGTGTCTAACTATTCGCGTTACAATTTCCGTGTGAACAGCGAGCACAAACTTTTCAAGGATATTTTGAAAGTGGGCGAGCAGGTGAGTTTTGTATATAAGATGAATAACGGTATCAGTGTAGGCAACCAATATAATAATACCTTACGCGGTGCATTCGGAACATCGCCTATCGCTCCTGTCTATAGCGATAATAATCTTTATGATTCGCCTTACAATGACACCAGTACCAGTGACTGGAATAAAGGTGATGGAAACCCTTATGGTTTAATGATGACCGACAGCAACAATGAGAACAAAACGGCTACTTTTTCCGGTAATGTTTATGCTGAATTGCAGCCTGTCAAGAATTTGAAGATAAAGTCTGTATTCGGTGTGGTTTATGGTTCCAGCGAATACCGTAGTTTCAAGCCTCTCTACAAGTTCAGCCAATATATATATAATGAAGAACGTACTACCGTATCTCAAAATGCCAATCACTCTTTGGGTATGACATGGACCAATACGGCTTCTTATGACTGGACTATGGGAGAACATTCGTTCAACGCCTTGCTGGGTATGGAAGCCTATCGTTACGAGGGCACTTATATCGAAGCTAAAAATGGTATGTTGAAAGAAGGTTTTGATGATTGGGAGCATGCTTTTGTGGGCAACGGAACGGCCTCCGATTCGACCAACGGCTTGGGTGCCAGTGGCAATCCGCATACCGAGAGCCGCAAGGTGTCCTATTTCGGCCGATTGGGTTGGAACTGGAAAGAAACTTATATGGTCAATGCTACTTTGCGTGCAGACGGTTCGAGCAACTTTGCCAAAGGCAACCGTTTTGGTTACTTCCCTTCGGTATCGGCAGGATGGACCATTACTAACGAAAAATTCATGGAAAGTACGCAAAACTGGCTCGACTTCCTGAAAATACGTGCCAGCTGGGGACAAGTGGGTAATGCCAACATTGACGCATTCCAATATCTGGCTCCTATCAAGAGTACCAATACACACTATCTTTTCGGCAGCGGTTACGGCGACTCGGATGCTGCGGCACAGCTCGGAACCAACTGGGGAGCTTACCCTAGTCGTCTGGCTAATGCTGACATCAAGTGGGAGACTTCACAGCAGACCAATATCGGTCTTGATGCCCGATTCCTCAACAGTCGCCTGGGTGTTAATTTCGATTTCTACATTAAAGATACTAAAGACTGGCTCGTGGTGGCTCCTATTCTTGCTACTGCCGGAGCAGGTGCTCCTTATATTAATGGCGGTGGAGTGAAAAACACCGGTGTGGAACTCAATCTTACTTGGAATGACCAAATAGGCAAAGACTTTAGTTACAATATCGGTATCAACGGTGCCTACAATAAGAATAAGGTCGGAGAGATTCCTAACGACGATGGTATCATTCATGGCTCTACCAACCAGTTGTATGACAATACTCCTGAATTCTATCGTGCCGAGAATGGTAAGCCTATCGGTTATTTCTATGGTTTCAAGACAGCAGGCATATTCCAAAACAATCAAGAAATAGAGGATTGGATTAAGGCTGGTAACGGTGTGCTGCAAGCTGACGTACAACCAGGTGACGTGAAGTTTGTGGACATCAACCATGACGGACGGGTGAACGAGCTTGACAAGACCGATCTTGGTAACGGTATTCCTGATTTCACTATGGGCTTCAATCTCGGTTTCAACTGGAAAGGACTTGATTTCTCTGTAGTGGCCAACGGTGCTTTCGGACAGCAGATTGTCCAGAGCTATCGTAACCATACCTCCAAGCAAGCCAATTATACTACTGCAATTTTAGGACGTTGGACAGGAGAGGGAACCAGCAATCGCATACCTCGTGTCACAGACCAGAATCTCAACTGGCAGTTCTCAGACCTCTATGTGCAGGATGGTGATTACCTGCGAATCAGTAACATTACTTTGGGCTACGACTTTGCCAAGCTACTGAGATGTAAGGTCATCAGCCAGTGCCGTATCTATGCTCAGGTACAGAATGCGTTCACATTTACCAAATATGACGGCATGGATCCGGAAATAGGTTATGGTCCCGAAGGAGATAACGGACAAGGTTGGGTGTCGGGCGTTGATTTAGGTTATTACCCCCGTCCCCGTACCGTATTGTTTGGTGTTAACTTGAAATTTTAAAATATAGACTGATATGAAGAAAAACAAAAATATATTTATGGCAAGTGTCCTGCTCCTGAGTTTGGGACTGGCTTCGTGTACCGACAGTTTTCTCGATGTTACGTCGAAGACTGAATCTTCAACCGGTACATTCTATAAGACTGAAAAAGATGCTTATCGTGCTCTGATAGGTTGTTATGATGGTTGGCGCCAGACTTCATCAGCCATGATGGTAGGGTTTTATATAGCTTCCGAGGTGATGAGTGCCGAGTGTTTTGGCGCTACCGGAAATGCCGATGGACGTGGCTATCAGGCCATTGACCGTTTTGACATCTCCCAATCGCCGGCTGACCTCAACCTATACGAAGGTGACTGGAAAAATTATTATGCGGGCGTCTATCGTTGCAACGAGCTGATAGCTCATGAAGAGCAGATTGTATGGAATGAATCGGATAGCAAACGTGGTATCTATATGGGCGAATGTCGTACGTTGCGTGCATTGCTTTATCTGGATATGGTTCGTTTATGGGGGAATATCCCACTCTTTCTGGAACCGGTAAACGAAAATCGCGCTCCTTCACCTGCCAAAGAGGTGTTCAGTGCCATATTTACTGACTTAAAATATGCTATCGAGAATATTCCCGGTGACGCTTATCCCAAGGCCGACTATACCAAGAACGACGGACATATTACAAAATATGCCGCCGAGGCTTTGCTGGCACGTGCCTATCTTTTCTATACCGGATATTACGGTGAAGAACCTGTAGAGGTGACTCGTGCCGAAGCTTTGGCTGCTGTAGAAGACGTAATCGCTTCAGGAGAATATGGTTTGGTACCGCAATTCAAGAATTTATGGCCGGCTTCTTCTGCAAAAGTGGCCGAAAAAGGAGACTATGAAACTTTGAAGGGTACATATGCCGGTGATGGAAACAAGGAAACCATTCTTGCGTTGAAATTTACCGCTACTCAGGATTATAACGGGAATAATGACTCCAACCGTTGGCAGGTGATGTTGGGTATGCGCCAGCTTAATGCTGCTCCCTATTGCAAGGGATGGGGCGCATTGACGGTAAATCCTGATTTTGTGGAAGCGTTTCCCACTGGTGACCTCCGCCGTTCGGCTTCTATCATTGATTTGGTAGGGGAAGGAATCACCGGTTCGGCCGACTTTACCACCAGTTTTAATGACTGGCGTGAATATACCGGCTATGCTGTGAAGAAGTATGCTCCCCTTTGCTATGCCGATGGAAGCCATGCCGGTAAGCAGGATGGTAGCGGTGACTTCCAGACACAGAACCGCCAAGACTACGTTATTATCCGTTATGCCGACGTATTGTTGATGGCCGCAGAACTGGGTAGCCCCAATGCGCAAACTTATTTCGACCAAGTGCGTAAGCGTGCTTATCAGGTTGATGACAACGGAACAGTATCGGCCAACTATCAAGCTAAGAGTGTGTCTCAACAAGCTATTATGGAAGAACGTCGTCTTGAATTTGCTTTTGAAAGCATTAATTATTGGGATCTCCTGCGTCAAGGTATAGACGTGGCAGCCGAGAAGCTCGCCTTGAATGGTGTCAAGGTGAAGAGTGGAGGCGCTGATGATGCAATAACCATACGGGTCGACCGTGTGAAAGCCACCAAAGGCTTGAGCCAGATTCCTTATAATCAAATTAACCTTTCACAGAGTGTACTTGTGCAGAATCCCGGATGGTGAGTACCATTAATAGAGTAAATAAAAAATAAAAACAATAAGATATGAGACTTAAATCATTCTTTTCCATATTGGCAGGAGCGGCTTTGATATTTTCCGCTTGCTCGCCCGAAGAGTACGAGATGGGGGCAAAAACCTATGTTTCCGATGATTTGGTGGAAGGTATCGCCTATACGGTGACCCCTGATGCCAATGATCCTAATACGATTCATCTGACTTCGCTCATCAAGGGAGCCACTCCCTTGTGGGTCACTCCAAGCGGTCCTTCTCAAAGGACCACTCTTGACTTGGCACTTCCTTTTGCCGGAGAATATAGCGTGACTTTCGGCGCTTCCACACCGGCAGGTCCGGTATATGGCGAACCATATACCTTCAAGGTAGAGACCAATAACTTTGCCATGCTCGAAGACCCTATCTGGGCTAACCTTGCTGGTGGAGTGGGCAAGAGCCGTAAGTGGGTTCCCATTGACAAGAACTTTGGTATTGGCCGTTGTTCGGGACCGGTGATGTACATGAGCCACACTGATGTGAAAAATGATGGAAGCAATATTACCGACCTTATGATTGGTAGCGCCAATTGGGCTCCCAACTGGGATCCGGGTATCCAATCGTGGCTCATTCCGGCAGACGACCCCTATTTCCAGTCGTACATCACTTTCGGCCTGGATGCTGTGAAAGGCTGTACGGTGGAACTTCATCGGGTGGCTGCTTCGGGCACGACGGATGCCACCGGAACTTTCAACTTGAATGTGTCTGACCCGAAACGCCCTGTCATATCTTTCTATGGCGGTACCTATTCATTGCATAACGAGGGTTTTGATGATGTCTGTTCCAACTATACCAACGACATCAAGATTATAGAATGTACTCCTTATCTGCTGCAGGTAGCTACGATGCGTACCAATAGCGAAGGTCCGTGGTGGCTGGTGTGGAACTTCATTTCCGAAGAGGCTTATAATGACCCCAGTATCATACCGACTGAAGATCCGGGTTTGCTTCAGCCTGCCGAAGTACAACAGCCTGCCATTGAAGATTTGGCAACCAAACTGTTCACTACTGAAATCAACGGTGTCACCTATGTGGGCAATGAGGCACGCTTCCTCATCAATGATGAAGAACCTTATGACTGGACATGGTGGAATGGTGGCTCTGCTGCTTGGGAAAGCGTAGTGAAGGGACAGTACGGTTCTTCATGGGCACCTGTGGCCGATGCTTCCATTGCCGACTATGAGCTGGTATTGAGCAGCACGGCCGATGGCTACAAATGGGATGACGGTACCAATGCCGGTAAGCTTGCCATTGAAGACGGCAAATTGAAATTTATGGATGCCGACGGCAATCCGGTTGAGATAACCGTCCTCACCGCTACCGGTGATAAGCGCACGGTGGAAGTGAAGGGAAGCGAGTTTACCGTAATGGCTTGCGATGTCACCAGCTCTTTCCAGATGGGTGTGCCTGCAACGACCAATGACAAGGGAGCCGTGGATTCTTATCTTTGTGCCAACCTCAACTACAAACCTATCGCTACCGGACCTACCGGGCCTACTGAAATCAAGGTAGACAACAGCAAGGTACAAATTCTTTTCGGTGACGGAAATCCCGATCGTTTGCGCTTGCAGTTCTACAATCCTTGGGGCGGTGGTGACGCGGGATGGCCGATCGACATCACGAAGGTGAAGTTGAAAAAGAACCAGACGCTGAAGATACAGTACAAAGTGCTGAGTGGAATCACTTGGAACGAGGGCGCGACTCCTAAGACCGTGATTATGGACAATAACATCGGAAATGCTTGGGAAGATGACTGCTACAACCTGGCTCATGCCGTGGCCTTTGATACTGCCGAAGGAGCTGTACAGACTGTGTCCGTGACCAATACCACCGGTGCCACTGTGACTTACGAAGGAAGCAGTTGTATCTGTATCGGTATCCAGAATAAGGGACTTGCTACTGTGGCTGCCACCGAAGACGGACAGCCGGATGTGAAGGTTGAGATAATTTCGATGACCATTGAATAACCACTTAAATGAATTTAGTATATATGAAGACAAAGATATATTTAGGAATACTTTCACTTGTACTGGGTCTTTCGCTGGCTTCGTGCAGTGAAGATGACGACTATACTATCCACACCACCCCGATTCTGAACGAATCGTCGGTGGTGACGGGGTCGTCCGATGTGACCGCCACTACCGCTACACTCCATGCCACGCTCTCCGGGTTGGATGGCATGGATGCCGGAAGCTATAAGACCGGCTTCTTCTATGGTTTTGCGCAAGACAACCTGCCCGAGGACGTGCAGGCTGCTTATGACGGCAGCGCCTTCAGTGCTCAGTTGAACGGGTTGAACAATAACTCTACGCTCTATTATCAGGCTTATGTATGCTTGCAGGGTAAGGTGTATTACAAAGGTGAGGTGAAAAGCTTGCTCACCACCGATGCCAAGGTGGCTACTGCCGATGCCGCATCTGTCGACTTCGCCTCGGCTGTATTGGGTGGGACATTGACCGATGCTACGGCCGATGCTACTTGTGGTGTTGTTATCTCTACTTCATCCGATGTAGAAGCGGTTCGTGCAGGCCTTATAGTGAAGAGTGAGGAACTTAAGGACAGCTATTCATTCGTCCATGAAGGGTTGGTGCCCGAAACGCAATACTATTATGCGGCTTACCTCAATCTGGGTAGCGGCATTGTGTATGGTGAGGTGAAGAGCTTCACTACTCCTGCCTATGACTTCGATCTCGACAATGACCTTGTCGACCTGGGACTCTCCGTGAAGTGGGCTCGCTTCAATGTGGGTGCCAAGAGCGAGACTGGACTGGGTGGCCTTTTCGGATTCGGTGACCTGACCGGATGCAACAATAGCATCGACCCTGCCGACTATGCTTCGGCCGATACTTATAAAACGGCTTCCGACTTGGCTTTCCGTGCATTTCAAGGGCGTGCCACACTGCCTACTGCCGATGATTTCGAGGAACTCTTCACGTTGTGCCAGAAAGAGTGGACTGAGCAGAATGGAGTGACAGGTTTCAAGTTCACCGGTCCTAATGGTAATTCCATCTTCCTGCCTGCAGCCGGTACGCGTGTGGCAAACGATGTGACAGCGCTGGGTACTGAAGGATATTACCTCACCGGTACTGTCAACTCTTCCAATACAGAATTTGCGGTAGGTTACCAGTTTGCAGCTTCTGTCAATCACCGTATCACTGCCGCAGTTTATCAAGGTATGGCTGTACGCGCTGTTTCCACAGCCAAGAACGTACCGTTCAACAAGGCTCTGCTCTATCAGAAGTGGTATCTTGACAATGGCCAGGACGGTAAGCAGCACGTGTTTGAAGGACCTTTCACGCAGTGGGGTGTTACGGACAACTGGAGCACAGTTTCCAACGGACAACCCAACATTGAACAGCAGATTCATTGGGAGATGGGTACAGATAATGGCTGGATAGGTTATACCTACGGAAAGGACTACGGCTATATGGAACTCAAGGAAGACGGTACGGTGAACATTCATCGCATTGCCGAAGACGGCACCGTGACCGATGAAACCGGTAAGTTTACGATTGACGAGGCGAATAAAGTGATTGACATCGACATAGATGTGCTTTGTGCCAATACTTGGATTGGCACGAAGAGTGGTAAGCTGAACATTCTGTCGTTGACTGCCGACGGCTTGCAGATTGCCCTGCCCGATGGCGACTATGGCTATTCGTTGAACTATTACAGCCAGGCCAAGGCCGATGCCGATGCGCAGGTTCCTGTATTGCTCAATATCGCCGATTCATCATGGGCAGGAAGTTGGGATGCACTGCTTGTAGCCATTTCACCCGAAGACTTGGCTGGACAGCACACGTTTGTTTTCGAGGGAGCTTGTACCGATGCCATGGTGTTTACGCTTGACTTTGCCGGTATGGCGAAGCGCTATCCCAATTCGTTTGTACGCATTGACGAGATTAAGCTGGACGGTACTTCCATTCGGTTTGATGCCAACCGCTTCTATTATGGCGACATTGAAGGAAACGGTAAGTACCGTGTTCAGTTGTTCAATGCTTATGGGGCTGGTTCTGTAGGCAATGCAGTTCCCCTCAGTCCGTTCAGCAATGTAGAAAATCAAGGTACCGAGCCTGCCATCCATTTCAAGGAGAAGCTTGAGATTGTCTGCACCGTCATTACCGACGGTACCGGTGCAGGTATTTATACGCCCAATCTGGTTACTGTCAATCCGGATTGGGGAAGTGCATGGGGATATAACGCAGGAGCTACGTTCGAGGTGAAATACGAGAACTTCCAGTACAGCCTTGTGGCTTCTCAATTCGACATTAAGTACGAATCTGCCGACTATGCGGCAGGTTCCATCATGACCTTCGTTGAAGTGGCTGACATCTACAAGTATTTCCCCGGTTTGCATGCCACGCTTGACAACCTCTATCTGGATGGCAAGGAAGTGACATTTGATGCATCCAAAGTGCTCGATGCCAATGAATCCCCGAAGTATCGTCTGGAACTTTGGAATTGCTATGGGGCAACAAAGGATAAAGGGTGCGCTTTCGGTACTCCTGATGGTGATGTTATCAAGGAACTTGGTTTCAGCAGTTCTATGGAAGTGAAGTTCACGTTCCACACTCTTTTCTCTGTTCCTGAATGGTAAGAGGGATAGACGGAAATATACTGGTTAGATAGGAAATCCGGGATGCAGGCCATCCCGGATTTTTTGTTTTGCCCTCACCGGTGTGCATCGTTCTGATATAGATTGAAGAACCATAGAGAGAATAAAATAAAGGAGGTGGTCCGTAAGGCGGCGCTTTGATAGCTCTTTGCCTTGTACTTTGTTCGGACGGGATGGGTACTTATTGCGATAAACATAGTGATTTTATGGTATCTCCACTAAAGTGGTCCGCCTTGTTCATAGTAGTGAACAAATCAGCCCACTTAGGTGAACAAACTTGTTCACCTAAGTGGGCCGTTCATGAATCTTTGTACTGAACCGGACAGACAAAAGGGCGGAAGCGGAGAAAAGCAGGGGCTTTCTCTAAGATTGGCTGCTATTTTCCTTCGTAATCAAAGTATTCAAAGTCTGCATATGCTTTTGAGGTTTGAGAACCGGAGATGGCATACAATCCCAGCATGATTCCCGTAAAGCCACCGGCAGTTTCTGTACTGATATAGCGCGTATTCATTCGGCCCAGTTCTTTGAAGTCCTTTCCGTTTGTGGCATACTCGAACGAATAGATTTCGTTGCTGCCTTTTACACGGAGTTGTACTTTCCCCTGGGGCAGAATAACTTCCTTTTCCGTATGGGTCAATTCATTCAATTGGTAGCGCAATACTACAGCTTGTTTCCCGTCTGCCAATTGCTTGACAAATAAATCGTAATGGGACGGTTCGAACATGTAGACCGTCAGGCCGGCTTCGTCGCCACTGGCGGCTTTTTTCAGTTGCATGGAAGTGGTGGCTGTGAAGTCGATATGTTCTTGCCGGCGGCCGGCAAAAGTAGGACTGCCTTTCCCGTTGTTCAGGTTTACGGGGGTTGCTTTCAGACGGAGGTTACCGGAAGCAAAGGTATAGTTTTCCGGATGATAGTTTCTGATATGAACCCATTCGGGACCTAATTTGCCGTTTTTGAAATCGGTGCGTGCAGGCTTGGGGGCAAGAGGATGTTGCGGTAGGGTTGGCACATCCATTTGCAGGGCTATTGTACCATCTCCGTTTACTACCGGCCAGGCATTCTTGTCCCAGCGCACGGGAGCAAGGAACGTTTCGCGTCCCAGCAGGTGATGGTTGCCGCTTTGCGGACGGAAAGCGAGACACACCATCCACCACGAACCGTCAGGGGCTTGTATCAGGTCGGCATGGCCGGTTCCTTGTATCGGGCTGTTTTGTGCATTCTTGTTGATGTGGGTCAGGATGGGATTGGCGGGGTTCTCTTCGTACGGGCCGTCTATATCGCGGCTACGGGCTATTGTCACTTTGTGCCCGTATTCCGTGCCGCCTTCGGAAATCAGCAGATAATACCATCCGTCTTTCTTGTAAATATGCGGAGCCTCAATCCATTTACTGCGTGTTTTTACACCATCCCAGATAATGTAACGAGGTCCCTTGAACTGGAAGGTTTCCGGATCAAGCTCGTTCAGATAGATACCATGATGTCCTTCATAAAGGCAGTCAGGACTGATGTAGTTGCCTACATACCACAGAGAACCGTCATCATCAAAGAAAAGACTGGAGTCGATGCCGTCTGCACCTTTTACAACAATCGGATTACTCCACGGGCCGGCAGGATTTTTTGCTGTAATAATATAATTGTCACGGTCTGCTTCACGTCCTGCAGATACGAAAGTGTTAATGATGTAATAAGTTCCGTTATGATAACGGATACTTGGTGCCCATAATCCTTCAGAAGTTTCGCAGTTTTTATAGTCAAGCTGCTCAGGTCTGTGGATTCCATGACCAACCTGTTCCCAGTGAACCAGATCCTTACTGTGGAAAATCGGCAGTCCCGGATAATAAACGAATGAAGAAGTAACCATATAATAATCATCTCCTACCCGGCAGATAGAAGGGTCAGGATAAAAACCGGGAAGAAGCGGATTGTGATATGTATTTTGAAGCATAAAAAGAACCTCCTTAAAAAAACTATAATCATTTTAACTATAGGGCAAAATTATAAGAAATAAAATAGAAATAAGTTCCTATCTGATGAAAAAAACAGCACAGTTTTTG
>ENA-OPCC01000786-OPCC01000786.1-human-gut-metagenome-genome-assembly--contig:-NODE-786-length-15282-cov-3.955671_pt1 | contig 15282 bp, 13 predicted proteins | sample MGYA00241558_ERZ501467 | MGnify/ENA primary metagenome ERZ501467 (study PRJEB25962, sample SAMEA2042620) | human gut metagenome | biome: human gut; feature: human-associated habitat; material: faeces...
CAGCTCCCGTGGCTGGGCGGCCAGACCATTCATCCGTATTCGGATTTCCTGCTCCACGATATGGGTTCGGAAATTATGGGTGTGGGATTGAACGACAACTATGTCAGCGGTCTGGCGCACGGCAACGAATGGCGTACCACCCCGTTGTGGGGCATCGGCTTGCAGGAGATTGTCAACGGACATACCTATTTCCTGCACGACGGTCGAGCCCGCAATCTGGTTGAGGCCATTATGTGGCACGGCGGCGAGGCGGAGGCTTCCAAGAATCTGTTTAAGAATATGAATAAGGAAGACCGTGACGCGCTGATTGCATTTATCAATTCACTATAATAACAAGTTACACAGTATTTAAATAAGAAACGATATAATCGTATGAAGAAATTAATATTATTGGCTTCGCTTGCCGCTATGCCGTTGATGGCAATGGCACAGCACGAAGAAGATACGGAGAATGGCGTGGTGTCGTTGGCCGGAAGGGAAGGCTTTACTATTTCCAGCAAGAAAGGCGACTTTGTTTTCAAACCCTATTTGCTGGTACAGACGAGCGCCAATCTGAACTGGTATGATGATGAAGGCTTGGACAAGGCCTACAATCAGGATAACTTCGCCAATTCCGGTTTCTCAGTGCCTTATGCGGTGTTGGGTTTTACGGGTAAGGCTTTCGGGAAGGTATCTTTCAACCTTTCCATCAATGCGGCGGCCAGCGGCGGCGCTTTGTTGCAGCAGGCTTGGTTCGACGTGCAGTTCAAGAAGCAGCTGGCATTGCGTGTAGGTAAGTTCAAGACGCCTTTCTCGCATGCCTACCTGACTACGTTGGGCGAGACATTGCTGCCGCAGTTGCCTGTTTCGCTGACCTCTTCCGTCATCATGCCTTATTCGCTGAACGCCGTTACTCCGAACATGGCTACCGGCTTTGATCTGGGCGTGGAGCTGCACGGATTGGTAGGCGAGAAGTTCGGCTATGAGGTCGGCTTGTTCAACGGTACGGGAATCTCCGTGAATACGGCTTCAAAAACTATCAGTGACGACTGGCACATACCTTCTTTGCTTTATGCGGGCCGTCTGACTTATATGCCTAAGGGAGTGATGCCTTCCACGCAAGGCAACCCGAACCGCCTGAATGAAGACAAGATGCTTTTCGGCCTGTCCGGTTCTATCAATGTGGAGAGCGAGAATGAGAGTACGAACGATACGCGCGTCGGTTTGGAGTTTGCCATGTTGAAGAACAAGCTTTATCTGGCTGCCGAGGCGTACTATATGAATGTGGGATTCACCAAGCGGCAGAAGATTGACGAGACGTATCATTATTTGGGCGGTTATGTGCAGGGCGGTTATTTTGTGGCTCCCCGTGTTCAGGTGGCCGCGCGCTACGACTTCTTCAACCGTAACGGTACCGGTGACGACGGCTTCCTGAATATGCCGGCCGTGGGCATGAATTACTTCTTCAAGGGGTGCAACCTGAAGCTGCAGGCTATGTATCAGTATATAGCCCGTTGGGGACATGACACGCAGCTCGACCGCGATAATGATAACCTGGGTCTGGCTACGCATTCCGCTACCGTTTTGCTGCAATACACATTCTAACAGATTGAAGAAAGGATTTATCTATGAAGAACTATATTCTTTTCTTATCGCTGTTCATGTTCGTTTTCGCCTCTTGCGACGATGGCAGGCTCTATCAGGACAGGCTCATCGTGCCGGAAGAAGGGCGTGTGGTGAAGCTGCACGTGAATATGAGCGGAGTGGATACATGGCCGGACGGCTATACGGTGGTTCTTGCGGGTTTCAATGACGACAAGGAGTATTCGCTGATAGCAAAGTCCATCCCGAACAACGGGGATGTGGACATGGTAATGGCGGGTATAGGCGAAGACGTCACTTCCATCGAGCTTTGCGTGACGAACCGTATCCGTGAACGTGTCTATTCCTTTTACACACAGGACTTCTCGACAGTAGATGCCGATACCACCCGGGTGGATGCCGGAACAATCGATGCCGGCATGTTCAATGCCATTCAGCAGGGTATTTTTATTGGTAAGTCGTGTGTGGGTTGTCATGGAACCAGTACGACCGCGGCCGCCGATTTGGATTTGAAAGAGGGTGTCAGTTATAACGACCTGGTGAACCGTCCGTCCGTCATAATGCCCGAATGGATGCGTGTCAATCCGGGCAATTCCGGTGAAAGCATGTTGTATCAGATACTTTCTTCCCCTGTCAGCAAGGAGTGGGGACACGATCATTCGCAGGAAATAGAATCGTCTATAACGCTGGATATGCTTAAAGACTGGATAGACTCCGGCGCTAAAGAATAACTTCTATCAACAACAACGAAAAAAGATATTGTCATGAACAATAAACAACAAAAGCAAACAGAAAAGACCTCAACTGAAATCTTTAAATATAATGTGGAAAACGGTGTTTCGGAATATCATGTGATGATTCATGCGTGCTGTCCGGAAGATACATACGAGCAGCAGCTGAACGCGGTCGTGAATGCCTACTTCACCTTGCTCGAAGGGGAGCTTCATGGCGCCGTTGCCGTTTTCAAGCGTTATTTCCTGAGCGATGCCGCCAACCAGTCGGATATGCTGCTGGCGCTTACCACCGAGAGTTCGGACTGCGCGCTTTCCATCGTGGAGCAGCCGCCGTTGAACGGTACTAAAATAGCCTTGTGGGCATACCTGCAGTCCGGAGTACAGACAAGAGTGCTTCACAACGGGCTGTTTGAGGTGAAGCATGGCGCTTACCGCCATCTTTGGAGCGGCAATGCCTTCAATCGTGCGGCCAACTCCGAATATCAAACCCGCCTGTTGCTGAATGACTACGTGATGCAGCTTATGGAACAGGGATGCAGATTGGCGGACAACTGTATCCGTACCTGGTTCTTCGTGCAGAACGTAGACGTGAACTATGCCGGCGTGGTGAAGGCCCGCAACGAAGTGTTTGTTACGCAAAACCTGACGGAGAAGACGCATTACATATCGAGTACCGGTATCGGCGGCCGCCATGCCGATCCGAAAGTGTCGGTGCAGATGGACGCGTATGCGGTCGACGGGATAAAGCCCGGACAGGTTCATTTCCTGTATGCGCCTACGCATCTGAACCCCACTTATGAGTATGGCGTCAGTTTTGAGCGCGGCACGTATGTGGATTACGGCGACCGCCGGCAGGTCTTTATCTCCGGTACGGCAAGCATCAATAATAAAGGCGAGGTGGTGCATCCGGGAAACATCCGCAGGCAAACCGAACGTATGTGGGAAAATGTGGAGGCTCTCCTGAAGGAAGCCGGCTGCACATTCGCCGACCTGGGGCAGATGATTGTATACCTGCGCGATATGGCGGACTATGCCGTAGTGAAAGAGATGTACGACAAGCGTTTCCCCGCTACCCCCAAAGTGTTTGTCCACGCGCCGGTGTGCCGTCCGGGCTGGCTGATAGAAATGGAGTGCATGGGCGTGAAGAGGCTTGAGAATACAGAGTATGCCCCTTTCTAAAAGAGCGACCGATGTTTTGTAATTTGAAACGATTGTTTGTAAGTGTATATATCTGTCTCGTATGCTTGCTTGCCATAGCTACATTTCTGGAGCAGGCGTACGGGACGGATTTTATAGAAAAGCATATATATCATTCTTTTTGGTTTTGTTGTGTCTGGGGGATTCTGGCCGTTGCGGCTATGATGGCATCAGCCGGAAAGCGGTTGCGGAAATTTCTCCCTGCGTTGTTGTTGCATGGCTCCTTCCTCGTGATTTTGGCGGGAGCCATGATTACGTTTGCCGGCGGCCGGAAAGGATATGTACATCTTATTGCAGGGAACAAGGTAAGCAGCTTTGTGGAGCAGGAGAGCGGGCGGGAGATAGATTTGCCCTTTACATTGCTTTTGGACAGTTTTCGGGTGGAATACTATCCCGGTACGGAAGCTCCCGCGGACTATATCAGCCATATCCGCGTATTACGGCCGGGGCAGGGGGCGGACAGCTCCTCTTGCAGCCGCACCGTTTCCATGAACCGTATCTTGTCCGAACAGGGTTTCCGTTTCTATCAGTCGTCTTTCGACGAAGACAGGCAGGGCAGTTGGCTGACGGTGAACCATGACCCTTGGGGCATAGGAATTACCTATGCGGGATACATCCTGTTGGGCATCTCTATGATTGGGATGCTTTTCGGCCGCAGGGGGGAATTCCGCAGGTTGATGAACCATCCGTTGCTTAAAAAGGGAGGCGTGTTCTGCCTTCTGCTGTTGGCGGGAAGCATGCAGGTGCAGGGACGGACGCTTCCGGCCTTGAGCATCAGGCAGGCGTTGGCCGTGTCGCTGAAATTTTGCTGGTCAACCCCGGCTACATTGCCACTGCCCAGACCGCACCTCTGCGGGAGGTGCAGCCGGACGGCAGCCGCCACCCCTTCGACCAGTTCATCACTGCCAAGACCCCCGCAGGCCGCTGGGGTGAGCCGGACGACATGGTGGGCCCCTGCGTGTTCCTTGCAAGCCACGCTTCCGACTTTGTGAACGGCCAGATCCTGTACGCCGACGGCGGCATTCTGGCTTACATCGGCCGCCAGCCCAAGTAAAGCCATTTGGGCACTGCGTCTTCTTCAACCTTCCGACCAGACAGCTCTGTGCAGACCAAGATCTGCATGGGGCTGTCTTTTTACGAAGCGGCAAGCGGCCTTTCCTACAAAACTTTGCTTCATGTGAACTCATGTTAAAATGTTCCAATTTCATGTCGAATTGGTAACAGTTCCTGTTTCGTCGTTGAAAATGCACACAGGCGTCTTGATTTTTTGTCGAAATTCCCGTATAATCGTCTTCATCATCCATCACACCCTGTTGGTTGATCTGAATACGAAGTAAATTCAAAGGAGTATATTTCACATGAAACTCAAGAACATTGCGATCGTTGCTGCCGCTGCAGCACTGGCTGTTGGCATGACCGCCTGCGGTTCTTCTGCATCCTCCACCGCCGCTTCCTCTTCTGTGGCTTCTTCTGCTGCCGCTTCTTCCGAGGCTGCAAGCTCTGAGGCTGCTTCCAGCGAAGCTGCTGAGCCCACCACCGCTGAGTACACTGTGTACAACACCACCGGTTCTACCGTCACCGAGCTGTACCTGTACGATGCAGGCAGCGACGAGAAGGGCGACAATCTGGCCGGTGAGAACGGTCTGGCTGACGGCGAGAACATCGTCATCACCCGCGACGTGGAGGCTGACAAGCAGTCCGACGTGACCTACATTCTGGAGTTCACCACCGAGGACGGCCAGACCCAGAGCTTTGAGACCCTGCACTACGAGGTCGCTCCCATCTCCCTGCTGAGTGTGGATGCCGCTGCAGGTGCTACCCCCATCGCTTTTACTGCACCGGAAAAGTAAAAACTGTTTCATCCTTGCAAAACGGGAAAGTCTGCAGGACTTTCCCGTTTTATTTTTTTCCAAAAGAGGGCTGAGGCTGTCATTTTCCCTTGCAATCACGCCAAAAATTCGCTATCATAGAAGCAAATACGTTTCCTTGCGGCATAAAGGGAGTAAAGGAGTGGATTTTCTTATGGCAGAAAAAGAAGTGAAAGGCATCAAAAAGTTTTTTGAAGAATTCAAGGCCTTCGCCATGCGCGGCAACGTGCTGGATATGGCAGTCGGTGTTGTGATCGGCGGTGCGTTCACGGCCATCGTCAACTCGCTGGTGGGTGATATCATCAACCCCCTCATCGGCCTGTTCTTCAACGCAGATTTCTCGGAAGTGGGCATCCATGTGGGTGATGTGATGATCGGCATTGGTGCATTTATCACCGCCATCATCAACTTCCTGATCGTGGCCTTTGTGCTGTTTGTGGTCATCAAGACCATCAACGCCCTGCACAAGAAACCTGCTGAGCCGGAAGCTCCCGCAGAGCCCACCACCAAGGTGTGCCCCTACTGCCAGAGTGAGATCTCTATCAAGGCAGTGCGCTGCCCCCACTGCACCAGCAAGCTGGAGGGCTTCCCGGAGATCAACAATTAAATTTTGAATGGCCTCCGCTTTGCTCTGGCCATATTCAGCGGAATCATTTTCTAAATTACAAATCGGGAAAGTCTGCGGACTTTCCCGATTTGTTTTTTCACCCGCGGAGCCGCAAAGGCAAACAGCATAATCAACGCAAAACCTCCCTGCCCGGCCGCAGTCGCTGCGGTTCCAGAGCGGGGAGGTTTTACTTTATCCGGGAAAATGTGGAAAATCAGTCCGGTGAAGTTTTACTTGACCTTGGTCAGGTCTGCCAGCTTGTGGAAGATCTCGGTGTTGTCAAACACGCCGCCGAACTTCTCCGCACCCACGCCGTTGGCGTAGACGTTCACCATGGCACCGGTGTGGGCGTAGGTGGTGTGGTCCATGCCGGATTTATGGTTGATGGTGTGGCAGATGGCCATGCTGAAGGGGATGTAGGTGCCGTACAGCTCGTAGTCCTGCTGAGACATGTCCTTCTGGCTGGCAGAGCCGACCTTCAGGGTGCGCTCGTAGGCGGTGCGCAGGTTTTGCACCTCGTAGTCGGTCAGCAGCAGCTTGCCGGCGTTGGCGGCATCCGGGTCGCTGGGCAGGGTCAGGCCGAAGTTTGCCTTCACATCCTGCATGGCAGCTTCAAAGGGAGTCTTGTTGGCGATGTAGTTCTGCACATAGGTAGAATCAAACTTTGCGTAGGACATCTTCTGGTGGGTCAGGTTCGTCAGGAAGGTGTCGTAGTTGGTGGTCTTGTAGCCGATGGCCATGCCGCCGGTCTCGTGGTCGGCAGTGACGAGGATCAGGGTATCATTGGGGTGCTTCTGCTGGAACTCCACGGCAGCCTGCACGGCGTTGCTCATCTCCAGCACATCGTGGATGGAAGCAGCGGCATCGTTTGCATGGCAGGCCCAGTCGATCTTACCGGACTCGGTCATCAGGAAGAAACCCTTGGGGTTATCCAGCAGCTCGATGCCCTTTTTCACGTAGTCGGTCAGCTGCCACTCGCCTGCGGCGGCATCCATGGCGTAGTTCATGGCCTTGCCGTCGGCCAGATTTTCGGCAATGATCAGGGTCTTGCCTGCGCCTGCGGTCAGTGCAGCAGCACCCGCCTGCGTTGTGACCACATTGTATCCGGCCTGAGCAGCCACCTCGTGGTTGTTGGGGCCGGTGCCGTCGCCGTTCACCTTCTGGAACTCGCCGCCGGCAAAGTATTCAAAGCCGGAGTTTGCCAGCTCTACGCCGATCTGGTAGTAGTTCTTGCGGGTCTTCTGATGAGCGTAGAAGGCGGCGGGAGTGGCGTGGTCGATATTGACCGAGGAGATGACACCCACCTTGTAGCCCTTCTGGGCGTGCAGCTTTTCGGCAATGGTCTCATAGGGCACATCGCGGGTCCACGGGCACATATTGATGACGCCGCTCTCGGTCTTGTGGCCAGTGGCGATGGAGGTTGCGGTGGAAGCGGAGTCCGGGCAGAAAGAAGTGCTGTCGTAGGTAGTCACACTGCCCACGGTGGGGAAGCTGGTGAAGCTCAGGTCGGCCTCGGTCACAGCGCCGTTGTTGTCCACGGTGCCCTTGTAGAAGCGGGCAGACTGGATCTGGGCAGTGCCCATGCCGTCGCCGATGAACAGGAAGATGTACTTGGGTTTCTGGAACAGGCCCAGCAGGCAGTTCTCCTCGTCGGCTGCGGCATCCGCATCCGGCTGTGCTGCGTTTGCGGCAACGGGTGCAGCAGCCATCATGCCGGCGGCAGAAGCAGCTGCGCCAAACTTGAGAAAGCTGCGGCGGGAGATCTTGTTTTCTTTCATGACGTGATCCTCTCTTTTCATTCAATCAAACATTGCGGGCCTGCCTCAGGCCCCGTTTTTCTTCTTGTGGGAACGCTTTTATTGTAGCGCACCGCCTTGCGGGGAAAAACCATGCCGCCGCAAAGCTTTGGTAAAACCGGTGCGGCTGCATCCGTGCCAACGTAAAAAGCCGGAAAGGGATGTAAAATCCTGCTCAAGTGCCACCACTTTTTCCACAAACGTCTCTGCAAGGGTTGAAAGATGATGGCATTTCATTGTACAATAAGAGAGTAAGTGCTTTTTTACCTTTATATAAATTGAGAGGATTTTATATGGCAGAGATCAAAGTTCTGGCACTGGATCTGGATGGCACCCTGACCAACAGCCAGAAGGAAGTTACACCCCGCACCCGCGCCGCACTGGATGCCGCAATTGCAAAGGGTGTCACCATCGTGCTGGCATCCGGCCGTCCCACCGCGGGCGTGCTGCCGCTGGCAAAGGAACTGGGGCTGGATAAAAAGGGCGGCTGCATCCTTTCCTACAACGGCGGCAAGATCATCGACTGCCGCACCGGCGAGACTTTGTACCAGAAACAGCTGGATGCCCAGTACGTACCCGAGCTGTGCGCCTTTGCCGCCGCACAGAACGTGACCATTATCACCTATAATAAAGAGGGCGTTGTCACCGAGCACCCGGACGACAAGTGGGCACTGCGCGAGTGCTTTACCTGCAAACTGCCCATGACCGGCGTGGACGATCTGGCCAAGTATGTGGATTACCCCATCTGCAAAATGCTCATCACGCTGGACCCCGCCCGCCGGGACGAGGTGTGGGCCGCCGGCAAAAAGCAGTTTGACGGCCGCATCGACCTGTACCCCTCCAGCCCGTTCTTTATTGAAGCCGTGCCGCTGGGCGTTGCCAAGGACGGAAGCCTTGCCGCCCTTTTGGAGCACATGGGCCTTGGCCGCGAAAACCTGATGGCCTGCGGCGACGGCCTGAATGACCGCTCCATGATCGAGTACGCCGGTGTGGGCGTGGCCATGCAGAATGCCGAAGAGCCGGTAAAGGCCGTGGCCGACTATGTGACTGCCGCCGACAACGACCACGACGGTGTGGCCGAGGCTGTGGAGAAGTTTATTTTAAAGTAACGAGAGGAACACAAAACAATGCCACGCAATCTGGTTTTATTTGATCTGGAATGGAATATCGGCTACCAGCCGTATACCTTTAATTACCATGGCGTGCAGCAGACCTTCCGGGGCGAGATCGTGGAGATCGGTGCCGTGAAGATTGACGAGGATGCCAACGTGCTGGACACCTTTTCCATCCATCTGCGGCCCCGCATCTTCCGTAAGCTGCAGCACCACATTGCTAAAGTCACCGGCCTGACGCAGGCCGAGCTGGACAAGGGTGAGCCCATCGTGCAGGGCCTGCGCCGCTTTATGCAGTGGTGCGGCCCGGATGCCGAATTTGCCGAGTGGGGCATGGATGACGTACCGGTGCTCAAGCAGAACCTGTACCTGTGCAACATCGACGAATCAAAGCCCACCGTCTGGTACGACCTGCAGCAGGTGTTCCTGCGGGAGCATCCCCGCAAAGAGGGCGAGGGCATGACGCTGGAAAGCGTCGTCACCCGCTTAGGGCTGCCCATGGAGCGGCAGTTCCACGATGCCCTTTCCGACACGCTGTACACCGCCGATGTCTGCCGTCTGCTGGATCTGCGGGCCGGGCTTGCCGCCTACCCCACCGAGGACGAAGCCCTGCGGGCCAGCCTGTGCCCCACCCCCGGCGACTACCGGGATTTTGAGGTATTCCGCGGCTATGTAGAGCAGTACACCTGGCGCACCGACCCCAAAATTTACACCATGAGCTGCCCGGAGTGCGGCGCACCGCTTAAGCCCGATGATGTATGGTTGAAAAAGGGCAGCAACAGCTGGTACACCCTGAGCCAGTGCCCCCACTGCGCCGGCAGCAGCAATGCCGCAGGCAAGGGTGTGTTTCAGCGCTACAAGCTGGCCCGCCGCGACGGCCTGCACTGGAACTATGCCCGCTGCCTGCAGATCCCGGACGATGCTTCTCTTGCCCGGTGGGAAAAGCAGCGCACCGCCCAGTTGGAGCGCATGAAGGCCCGCGCAGAAAAGCAGGCTGCGGAGTAAAACAGTACCGGCAGCTTCGTAGTATCCCAAGGAGGCTGTGCACAGGGCAAAAAAATGTCGCTTTGTGTTCATGCTTGTGTCATACAATATGGATATACTACGGATAGAGGAACCTGCGGATGGGAAAGCGCAGGCGGAAGGGATGGATGTGCACAATGAACTTTTGGCTGCGCCAGCTGGGAACGCTGGAGTTCTGGGAAACTCTGCTGGACAGTTTTGGCAACCTTGGCCCCATTGCCCCCATCACGCTGGCCATGGTGGAGTCGTTTTTTCCGCCGCTGCCGCTCATTGCCATTGTGGCGCTGAATGTAGCGGCTCACGGCGGCATTCTGGGTTTTCTGTACAGCTGGGCCGGTGTGGCGCTGGGCGGCAGCATCATGTTCCTGCTGTGGCGGCGGGTGGTCAAGTGCTTCTTCTGGAAGTTTGCCTCCCGCTCGCCCAAGCTGGAAAAGGCTCAGCAGTGGGTGAACCGCTTTGACACTTCGTCGCTGTTCATGCTCACGCTGCTGCCCTTCGCGCCAAGCTCCTTTATGCATCTGGCCTTTGGCATCTCGGACTTTGACGAAAAGCGCTATCTCATTACCATGCTGCTGGGCAAGGGCGTGATGATTGCCATGATGGCCGTGTTTGGGCAGTCGCTGGTCAGTTCCATGAAGAACCCGTTGTATCTGGTGCTGGCCGTTCTGCTGTGGGGCGGGATGTACTGGGTGAGCAAACAGTTCTGCAAAAAACACAATCTGGAATAATAATTTAGAATGCCCTCCGCTTCGCTCTGGGCATATTTAGCGGAAAAATATTTTTATAATAGGGCAACAGCAGACAGCCTGCGGGCTGTCTGCTGTTGCATTTTCACAGTAATGGCCCAAAAGGTAAACTCCATCTGTTGCGCTTATTTCCTTCGGAAATGACCGCGTAACCGGAAAATATGCCGCTTGCAACTACGGCCCCTTCCGTGAAAAAGCAAACCAGCCAAGCCCGCAGGCTTGGCTGGTTTGCAATATAAAAAATAATATTTCATTATTTTATGCCCAGAGCAAAGCGGAGGGCATTTAAAATCGTTCCCTTCCCCTTGACATTCACTTTGACTGCTGTATAATATGTATGCTATCAAACAGTTTTATTTGAAACTGTTCAATGCCAAAACAACCATGAAGGACAAAACCATGATGTGTGACGAAACCAAAAACGAGTGCTGCAATCACGCCGATCCCCCTTGGGAAGGCCCACAGGTCATCCCGGCGCAGATCCGCCGGGTGGACAACCTGATCTTCCGCAAGATCAACCAGTTTGCCCGCGAAAATGACGTGGAGCAGGCCACCCCCATGCACGGGTGGATCATTGGGTATCTCTACCGCCACCGGGACACCCCCGTGTTCCAGCGGGACATTGAGCGAGAGTTTTCCATCACCCGCTCTACCGTGACCAACATCCTGCAATTGATGGAGCGCAAGGGCTATATTGAGCGGCGCAGCGTGCCGCAGGATGCCCGGCTCAAGCAGCTGGTGCTCACCGAAGAGGGCATCTGCTTCCACGAAAAGACGATGCTCTGCTTCCACCAGACCGACGACTATGTGGCCGGACTGCTGACGGAAGAGGAGAATGCCGAGCTGCTGCGGCTTTTAAACAAGCTGCGGGAAGCGCTGCAGTGATGCAGTTTGCTAAATTTTTGATTGTTAAATTAGTAATTATGAACATTTTTTGAAACGTCTTGACAATTAAAATGTTTTGTATAAAATTGTTCTGTACCAAACAAATAAAAAGTAACAGGAGGCAACTCAGATGATCAAAAAGTTAGTGTCGCATCTGGGCGAGTATAAACGCGCCGCAGTCCTGACACCGCTCTTTGCCGCTCTGGAAGCCGTAATGGATGTGCTTTTGCCCACCATCATGGCCTTTATCATCGATCAGGGCATTGAAAAGGGCGATATGAACGCCATCCTCAAGTACGGCCTGCTCACCTTTCTGGTGGCTGTGGTCGCGCTGGCGCTGGGCGTTCTGGCCGGCAAATACGCCGCCGAGGCATCCACCGGCTTTGCCGGCAATCTGCGCGATGCCATGTATGAGAACATCCAGCATTATTCTTTTTCCAACATTGATAAGTTCTCCACCGCAGGCCTTGTCACCCGTATGACCACCGACGTGACCAACGTACAGAACGCATTCCAGATGATCGAGCGCATGTGCGTGCGCGCCCCGGTGCATCTGGTGTTCGCCCTGTTCATGGCCGTGATGATCGGCGGCCCGCTGTCGCTGATCTTCGTGGTGGCTGTGGTCTTTCTGGTGGCGGTGCTGGCAGGCATCATGGTGCCCACCTTCCACATCTTTGACCGGGTGTTCAAAAACTACGATGCCCTGAACGCTTCCGTGCAGGAAAATGTCTCCGCCATCCGCGTAGTGAAGAGCTTCGTGCGCGAGGGCTTTGAGAACGAGAAGTACACCAAAGCCTGCCAGAGCCTGTACGACCAGTTTGTGAACGCTGAGAGCCGCCTGAGCTTCAATAACCCTGCCATGCTCACCGCCGTTTACGGCTGCAACATCGCCCTGAGCTGGCTGGGTGCCAAGTACGTTCTGCATGGTGCCATCACCACCGGCCAGCTGAACGCTCTGTTCGGCTACATCATGAACATCCTCATGGCCCTGATGATGCTGAGCATGGCCTTTGTCATGATCTCCATGTCTGCCGCTTCCGCAAAGCGTATTGTGGAAGTGCTGGACGAGACCACCGACCTGCCCCCCGCAAAGCAGCCGGTGCAGCAGGTGAAGGACGGCGGCATCGAGTTCGAGCATGTCACCTTCAAGTATAAGCACGGCAGCGGCCAGCCGGTGCTGAATGATATCACCTTCCGCATCAAGCCCGGCGAGACATTAGGTATCATCGGCGGCACTGGCAGCGCAAAATCCAGCCTTGTGCAGCTGATCCCCCGCCTGTATGATGCCGAGACCGGCACCGTGAAGGTGGGCGGCGTGGATGTGCGCGACTACAACCTCGACGTGCTGCGCCGCGAGGTGTCCATGGTGCTGCAGAAGAACGTGCTGTTCAGCGGTACCATTCTCGATAACCTGCGCTGGGGCGACGAGAATGCCAGCGAGGAAGAGTGCATCCGTGTGGCAAAGCTTGCCTGCGCCGATGAGTTCATCGAGCGCTTCCCGGACAAATACAATACATGGATCGAGCAGGGCGGCTCCAACGTGTCCGGCGGCCAGAAGCAGCGCCTGACCATCGCCCGCGCCCTGCTGCGCAAGCCCAAGGTTCTGATTTTGGACGACTCCACCAGCGCCGTGGATACCGCTACCGATGCCAAGATCCGCAAGGCGTTCCGCGAAGAAATTCCCGGCACCACCAAGATCATCATTGCACAGCGCATTTCCTCGGTGCAGGATGCCGACCGCATCCTTGTGCTGGATAACGGTAAAATCGATGGTCTGGGCACCCACGAAGAGCTGCTCAAGACCAACGCCATCTATCAGGAAGTTTACAACAGCCAGACCCAGGGCGGCGGCGACTTTGACAAACAGGGAGGTGAACAGTAATGGCTCAGGCAAAAGAAGTTCGCGGCCCCGGCCCCCGCATGGGCGGCCCTCGGCCCAAAGTGGAAAATCCGGGCAAGCTGCTGGGGCGCATCATGGGCGAAGTGTTCCAGCACTATCTGCCCCATTGCATCCTTGTGCTTGTCTGCATCGTGGTCAGCGCGCTGGCAAACGTTCAGGCAAGCCTGTTTCTGCAGACTTTGATGGACGATTACATCGTGCCCATGACCCAGCAGCAGGACCCCGATTTTGCCCCGCTGGCAGCAGCTCTGCTGCGGGTAGGCATCATCTACGTTATCGGCATTCTGGCCGCATGGCTCAACGCCCGCATCATGGTCAATGTGACGCAGGGCACCCTGCGCAACCTGCGCACCCAGCTGTTCACCCATATGGAGAGCCTGCCCATCAGGTATTTTGACCAGCATCCCCATGGCGACATCATGTCCGTGTACACCAACGACGTGGATACCCTGCGCCAGATGCTCAGCCAGAGCATCCCGCAGCTGGTGTCCAGCGCCATTACCATTGTTTCGGTGTTCTTCAGCATGTGCATGCTCAGCTGGCAGCTGACGATCGTTACCATGCTGATGGTGGCGCTGATGATGTTCTGCTCCAAAAAGATCACCCAGCAGTCCGGCAAATACTTCATCCAGCAGCAGCGCGACCTTGGCAAGGTGAACGGCTATATCGAAGAGATGATGGAGGGCCAGAAGGTCGTCAAGGTGTTCACCCACGAACAGAAGGCTCTGGCCGGCTTCCGCGAGCTGAACGACCAGCTGAAGGAAAGCGCCAAGCAGGCCAACAGCTTCGCCAACATCATGATGCCCGTCAACGCTCAGCTGGGCAATATCAGCTACGCCATCTGCGCTCTGGTGGGTGCAGCCATGGCTGTAGGCGGTGTAGGCAGCATGACCTTGGGCACCGTTGTGGCGTTTCTCTCGTTGAATAAGAGCTTCAACATGCCCATCAGTCAGGTGTCCATGCAGGCCAACAGCATCATCATGGCACTGGCCGGTGCAGAGCGCATCTTCAAGATGATGGATGAGCCCAGCGAGACCGATGAGGGCTATGTCACCCTCATCAACGCCAAGTACGACAAGGACGACAACCTCGTGGAGGCCAACGAGCGCACCGGCATCTGGGCCTGGAAGCACCCCCACCACGACGGCACCACCACCTACCACAAGCTGGAAGGCGACATCACCTTTACGGACGTCGATTTCGGCTATGTGCCGGGCAAGACCGTCCTGCACAACATCAACCTCTATGGCCGTCCGGGCCAGAAGATCGCCTTCGTCGGTTCCACCGGCGCAGGCAAAACCACCATCACCAACCTCATCAACCGCTTCTATGATATCCAGAAGGGCACCATTGAGTATGACGGCATTGATGTGACCCATATTCATAAAGACGACCTGCGCGCATCCTTAGGCATTGTTCTGCAGGATACCCACCTGTTTACCGGTACGGTTATGGATAATATCCGCTATGGTAAACTGGATGCAACAGATGAAGAAGTTATAGAAGCTGCAAAAGCGGCACATGTTCATCACTTTATACAAACACTTCCAAATGGATATGATATGATATTGAATGAAGAATCAAACAATGTATCTCAAGGGCAGAAACAATTATTAACAATAGCTAGAGTTATTTTAGCAATCCGGAAGCTTTCAGCTCCTCATGACCATTATACTTCTTTATCCAGTTCCTGAGTTGAGCAGTTGAATGAATTTTAAATTTTTTACAGATACTCATAAGAGAACCTTCTCCATGCAAATATGCTGCAACCGCTTGTTCTTTTTCTTCTTTAGTATAATGCTTATTTTGATTTGTAGAAAATGCATCCACACC
>ENA-OPCC01000787-OPCC01000787.1-human-gut-metagenome-genome-assembly--contig:-NODE-787-length-15267-cov-2.466342_pt1 | contig 15267 bp, 12 predicted proteins | sample MGYA00241558_ERZ501467 | MGnify/ENA primary metagenome ERZ501467 (study PRJEB25962, sample SAMEA2042620) | human gut metagenome | biome: human gut; feature: human-associated habitat; material: faeces...
GATTATGAGGAAACCAGCCAGAAACTCAAGGAGCGCTATGACGGATACCATTTTACCGCCAAGTCTGCGGGAATATACAATCCCTTTAGCCTATTGAATACCTTCGCCAAGATGGAGTTCGGAGATTATTGGTTCGAGACCGGTACGCCCTCTTACCTCGTTGAATTACTCAAGCATACCCATTACGACCTTTACGAGATGGCGAACACGGAGACTGATGCGGATGTGTTGAACAGTATCGATGCTGCCTCGAAAAATCCCGTTCCCGTAATCTACCAGAGTGGTTACTTGACGATCAAGGATTACGATCCTCGTTTTGGTATTTATAAGCTGGGGTTTCCCAATTTGGAGGTAGAGGAAGGCTTCGTAAAATATCTCCTTCCTTTCTATTCAAGTGTAAGCGCCTCTAAGACACCTTTTGAGATCGGTCGTTTTGTTCAAGAGGTGGAAACCGGTGATTACGATGCGTTCTTCCGCCGTTTACAAAGCTTCTTCGCTGATACACCCTATGAGGTGATCGCCGGCCAGAAGCCGGAGCGTGATACGGAGTTGCATTACCGGAACGTGCTTTTTATCGTATTTAAGTTGGTTGGACTTTATACGCAGGTGGAATATCATACCTCACAAGGGCGTATTGATCTCGTTCTGAAGACCGATCGCTATATCTACGTGATGGAATTCAAGCTGAACGGCACCGCCGAGGAGGCGTTGCGCCAGATAGAGGAGAGACAGTATGCGCTTCCCTTTGCGAGTGATCCACGGCAAGTTTTTAAGATCGGCGTGAACTTCTCCTCTGTGACCCGTAACATCGAGCGATGGTTGGTGGAATAATAATCTATTAAGTATATGAACTGGAAACAAACGCTTTTCTGGTCTTTTTCGACAGCTGCTATTTTTTATTATTTCCTGCTTTTTGGCGTGTTTGTGTTTGTCGGTCAGGAGGAGATGCAATTGTTTATACCTGAGTGGTGGTATATCCGGGAGTTCCTTTTTCAGCCGGGAGGATTTTGCGCTGTCGCCGGGCAATGGATCATTCAATACTACCGGCAGCCTATGTCGGCGGTGGTTCTCCATACGGTTTTACTCGTTGGTTGCGGGTTTATGGTCTATAGGATCTTGCGTTGTTTTTCTGACAAGACCTACCTGCTGTTCCTTTCTTTATTGCCGGTCCTGTATCTGGTTAAGATGAGTATTCATGGGGAGTATTTGGTGGACGGGACGGTTGGCGTGGTTTTGATGCTTTTAGCTTTGTCGGTCTCGCTAAAGGTGCGGAGGGCGGGTTCTATTGCCGGATACGGAATTGCCTCTACACTTTTTTTATGTGGGCTGACCGGGCTTCTATCTGTCTGTTACGCTTTCTTATATACGCTGTTAGCCTTACTCCGCTACAAAACGTCGCGGCAAAGATTGGCCGCCGCTGCCTGCTTGATCCCAGCGCTTTTTATATATTTGTTTAGCGGATGGTTAGGGATTCCTGTACCTTTGTCTGATGGATGGATGCCGGAAGCCTATCTGGAGATACAGCGATTACCTCATTATTATATGTATCGTGTATGGACTTTCTTTACCCTTTCGATTGTCGGTGTTGCTTTATTCGCTCGCTTTGTTCCGGTGATTGGCGAGAAGAGTAAATGGATGGATCGGGTAGCCCTTGTTGTTTGTCTGATCACGGCGCTGGTATCCATACGGTTTTGCCTGCCGGAACCTTGGCATGCGCAACGCATGATGCTTGACGAGCTCTCTTTCTTAGCCCGGGAGAGGCAATGGGACGCTATTATTGATAAGTACCGGGGAAAGCAGATCTATAATTATGTTAGCTTAAACTATTTGAATATGTCGTTGGCCCATAAGGGAGAATTGGCCGACCGGATGTTTACTTTCGATCAGAAAGGAACGAAAAGCTTATGTGCCGATTGGAATCAGACCTTTTACATGGATCGTTTATTGAGCGATGTTCATTTTCTTGTTGGCGATGTCTCTTTGTCTGAAAGTTTTGCGATGGACGGATTTACGCAAGCCAAACGTAAAGGGAGTGCCCGCATGTTGCAACGTTTCGTGCAAGTTTGTCTGATTAGGGGTGAGGTGGCGCTGGCCAAGAAATATTTGGACTTGCTTGCCGCTATGCCATTCTATAAAGATTGGGCTTGCCGTTATGCTACCTATCTGGTACATCCGGAATTAATGGATAAAGATCCGGAGTTGAGTGACAAATATATGCTTGTTGAGAAAAGGGATCGACTGAGCTTGTCCGTACCTGTCGATTCCTTATGGAGTGGATACAATCTTCCGGATCATCGGATCGGTTGGGAATACCGGGGATGTTATTATTTGTTGGGTAAGAAGCTGGATGCATTTGGCCGGTTCTTGGAAGAGACACCTTTCATGAAGGGGGAACCGATACCCCGGCATTTCCAAGAAGCCGGATTGTTGTTGGCGGACAAAGACAGTATATCGCTTTCCTCCTATTCCATACAGCCGGAGATCGTAGATCGATACCGGGAATTCAAGCAGGTTTTGGGACGATCTGCCAACCAAGTGGATGTGTCCTCGATGTATCGACAATTTGGAGATACCTATTGGTATTATTACTATTTCAAGATCTTTAAAGGAGAAGAACAATGAAGCGATTATCTATCTGTTGGATTATAGGTTGTCTTTTGGGACTTGTGGCTTGTAGACCGGAAGTTCCTACGCAAGCGGAACAAGGAGAAACTGACGTGTTTCCGGATTACAGGGAAGTTACTGTACCGGTCAATATAGCCCCTCCCAATTTCAAGTTGGTTGATCAACAGCTACAGGGGATAATTCGGTTGAAAACTATGAACAGGGAGTTGATAATCGCAGCCGATCAGGGTGCTTTCAATCTACCGGACACGGATTGGAAGATCTTATCGCAGGACGCACAAGGAAAACAAATAGATGTGACGGTTTATTTTCGGGAACCTCAAAGTGATTGGAAACAAATGAGTTTCCCTATCTATGTGTCAAGAGATTCCGTTGACGCTTATTTGGTGTATCGCCGTATTTTTCCCGGATATCGGATGTGGAACGAGATGGGGATTTACCAACGATGTGTTGAAAACTATGTTGAAAAGTCTGTTCTTAATAACCAATCGACAAATAATAGTTGTATGAACTGCCATGCCTTTTGTGAGCGACAAGGGGAACGGATGCTTTTCCATCAACGAGGCTCTCATAATGGAACTTACCTCATTGATCATCGGCAGGTAAAGAAGGTAGCGTTGGAACGGGACGGCAAGCCAGCTTCGTTCGTTTATCCGTATTGGCATCCATCGGGCCGGTATGTTGCTTTTTCTACCAATGAGACCCATCAAGATTTCCATCTTTCCGATGAGAATCGGATTGAGGTATATGACGTGGAATCGGACGTGCTGATCTATGACACGGAGAAGGAGAGGGTATTCAGTTCGCCATTATTGGCTTCCATGGCGTGTTATGAGACTTTTCCCACTTTTACTCCGGATGGTAACTATCTGCTGTTCTGTTCGGCGGATTCTGTCTGTATGCCGGAAAATTATCGGGATGTCCGGTATAACCTGCTACGAGTCGCTTTTGATCCGGAAGACGGTTCGATTGGAACCCAAGTGGATACCTTATATAATGCGAGGGAAGCGGGCCGGAGTGTTAAGTTCCCGAGAGTCTCCCCGGATGGGAAGCGTCTACTTTATACGGTGTCCGATTATGGCAATTTCTCTATTTGGCATAAGGATGCGGATTTGCATATGCTGGATCTGTCTACCGGGGCAATCGATTCTTTGCCGGAAGTGAATAGCCCGGATGTAGAGAGCTATCATTCTTGGAGCGGCAATAGTCGTTGGTTTGTCTTTTCCAGCCGCCGGGACGATGGGCTTTTCACACGCCCGTATTTGGTACATGTGGATGAGCGGGGGCAGTGCGGTAAACCTTTCTTGTTACCGCAAGCGTCTCCGGATTATTATGAATGCTCCCTGTTCTCGTTTAATGTTCCGGAATTTATACATACTCCGGTTATAATCTCGAAGGAAAGGCTGGTCGAGGCTTCACGAAAAGAAGACACTACGACCATTAAACATATCGAGGGCATCTAATTTTTCACATCTTTGTGCCGAAGGTATTTATAAAAGTCGTACTTTTGCGCTAAAATCAAAACGATGCGAAAAGTTCATTTGATCTCCGTAACCGAACCTTTGGTTTTAGATCTAGCCCTAGCACTTCGAGAAAAAGGATATGAGGTAAGCGCTTCCGGTTGTGGTCTGACTGAAGAGATGATAGGAAGACTTCATAACGCGGGCTGTACCTGTTATGGGGATGGGTGGTTTCCGGAGAAATTAATAAAAGATATTCACTCGGTGGTTTTGGGTGCTAAAGTAAAGCAAGATAACCCGGAATTATTGCGTGCGAAGGAATTGGGGATGTTAATCCAATCTATTCCGGAATTTATATTTCAACGGACTCGGTCGAAAACTCGGGTTGTTGTGGCGGGTAGTCGTGGAAAGAAGACAATTATTTCCATGATGGTCTGTGCGTTGCGTCGGCAAAAGTTGGCGTTCGACTATGCGTTGACTAGCAAGGTGGACTCGCTTCCGAATCGGGTACATTTGAGTTATGAGGCACGTATCGCTTTGATCGAAGGAGATGAGCATATCACCTCTGCCTTGGACAAGCGTTTCCAATTGGAATTCTATCGTCCGCATATCGCCATCCTGACGAATTTATCTTGGTCTACCGAGACGGATCATGCGACTCCGGAGGCTTATTTATCCACTTATCAGTCTTTCTCCGTTTCTATTGAGCGGGAAGGGAAATTGATTTATTTTGGAGGTGATGATACTGTCAGTCAGTTGGCAGGGGACGTCCGGAGCGATATCACCGCTATCCCTTTTGAGGAACATCCGGTCGTGGAGAAAGACGGGCAGACTTTTTTGCATACTCGCTACGGAGACTATCCGGTACGGATTCCCAATCGCTATTTCTTGATCAATCTGAATGCTGCACGTTTGGCTTGCCGGCAGTTAGGCGTTAAAGACGCGGATTTTTATCAAGCGTTATCGGAATATAGTTTATCTTTGCCGATATGATAATAGCTAGACAAAAAAGAAAAGAGAATATCGCTGAATATCTGCTTTATATGTGGCAGGTTGAGGACTTGATCCGGGCGAATAAGTTCGATATGGATTCGATCAACCGCACGGTGATCGCCCATTACGACCAGCCCGAGGAGGTGAAGAAGGAAATCGCTCAATGGTACGAGGAATTGATCGAGATGATGCGTAGCGAAGGGGTGATGGAGAAAGGTCATATCCAATTGAACAAGAATGTGATTATTACTTTGACCGATTTGCATCTCCGTCTTTTGAAATCTCCGAAAGAGATGGTTTATAGCGCGGCTTATTATAAGACGCTTCCTTATATCGTACAGCTCCGGGCTAAATCGGGTGGAGAGGATCTGCCGGAGTTGGAAACTTGTTTCGCCGCCGTATATGGCTATCTGCTTTTGCGTATGCAAGGGAAAGAGGTGAGTGCGGAGACGTTAGAGGGCATTAAACAAATCAGTTCCTTCTTGGCGTTGCTCGCCGAGAAATATCGGGAAGATATGAAAGGGGAACTTAAACTAGAGGATTAATAATAGATATAGACATGAAGACAGTTTTGGTAACCGGAGCGAACGGTCAATTGGGAAGTTCTATCCACGCTCGTATCAGCCAGTATCCCGGCTATAATTTTCTTTTTACGGATATAGATACGTTGGATATTTGCGACAAGGAGGCCGTCCGGAAATATGTCTTGGAAAATGATGTTCAATATGTCATGAATTGCGCCGCTTATACGGCGGTGGATAAAGCGGAGGAGCATGAGGATTTGTGTATGCGCATCAACCGGGATGCGGTACGGAACTTAGGTGAGGCCGCTCATGCCGTAGGTGCGAAGGTGATTCATGTATCTACCGATTATGTGTTCGATGGAACGAGTTGCCGTCCTTATCTGGAAAGCGATGCGACTTGTCCTGTTTCCGTATATGGACGTACGAAACTGGCGGGAGAGCAGGCCTTGATGGAGGTGTGTCCGGATTCCGTGATTATCCGTACGGCTTGGTTGTATTCCGAGTATGGAAACAATTTTATGAAGACGGTATTGCGTTTGGGAAAGGAGCGGGATGAGTTGCGTTTCATATTCGACCAAGTGGGTACGCCTACTTATGCCGGAGATTTAGCGGTCGCTATGCTTACCGTGCTGGAACGTGCCGAGGCGGGTAAATTTATACCGGGTATCTATCATTTCTCGGACGAGGGGGTGTGTAGCTGGTATGATTTTACGGTAAAGATCTTGCAAATAGCAGGTATGAATAACCGGGTGATACCCATAGAGACCAAGGATTATCCGACACCGGCCAGCCGGCCGCATTATAGCGTATTGAATAAAGGTAAGATAAAAAGCTCGTACGGACTGACGATTCCCCATTGGGAGACTAGCTTGGCCTACTGCATGAATAACAAAGTGTAACTGATAACAATATATACATATAAAATAGAATGAGCCAGTATTCAGAAGAGATTGAAAGAAGAAGAACGTTTGCCATAATCAGCCACCCGGATGCCGGTAAGACTACGCTTACCGAGAAATTATTGTTATTTGGTGGCGCTATCCATGTAGCGGGAGCGGTGAAGTCTAATAAAATCAAGAAGACTGCCACGTCCGACTGGATGGAGATTGAGAAGCAACGCGGTATCTCCGTAGCTACCTCCGTAATGGCTTTTGATTATTCCGATCATAAGATTAATATCTTGGATACACCGGGCCACCAAGATTTCGCCGAGGATACGTTCCGTACCTTGACGGCGGTGGATAGCGTTATTATCGTAATCGATATCGCCAAGGGAGTAGAGGCGCAGACTCGTAAGTTGATGGAGGTTTGCCGTATGCGTAAGACTCCGGTGATCGTTTTTGTCAATAAGATGGACCATGATGGTAAAGATCCTTTTGATTTGCTGGATGAGATAGAAGAAGAATTACAGATAAAGGTACGCCCATTGAGCTGGCCGATCGATATGGGACAACGTTTCCGGGGCGTATACAATATTTTTGAGCAGAAACTGAACCTATATACCCCGAGTAAGCAATATGTGACGGAGAATGTGGAATTCAAGGATATCACTAGTCCGGATCTCGAGACTTATATTGATCCTACGCAAGCTGCGAAGCTTCGTGAGGATATAGAGTTGATAGAGGGGGTTTATCCCGAATTTGATGTGAATACGTATTTGGATGGGGATATCGCTCCGGTATTCTTTGGCTCCGCTCTGAATAACTTCGGTGTGAAAGAGCTATTGGATTGCTTTATTCGTATCGCTCCCTCGCCACGTCCGATCCATGCGGTAGAGCGTGTGGTAGACCCGAATGAGGATAATTTCACCGGCTTCATTTTCAAGATCCATGCGAATATGGACCCGAACCATCGCAGTTGTATCGCTTTTGTGAAGATTTGTTCCGGTCGTTTTGAGCGTAACGCGAACTATAAGCATGTACGTTTCGGTAAGATGATGCGTTTCAGTAGCCCGACGGCTTTCATGGCTCAGAAGAAAGAAGTGGTGGATGAGGCGTTCGCGGGTGATATTATCGGTTTGCCGGATACCGGGAACTTTAAGATAGGGGATACGTTGACTTCCGGAGAGGAATTGCATTTCAAGGGATTGCCAAGCTTCTCTCCCGAGATGTTCAAATATATAGAGAACGCCGATCCGATGAAGGCAAAGCAATTGAACAAAGGTATCGAGCAATTGATGGACGAGGGTGTAGCCCAGTTGTTTACCAATCAATTCAATGGCCGGAAGATTATCGGTACGGTGGGACAATTGCAGTTTGAGGTTATTCAATACCGCCTGTTGCATGAGTATGCCGCTCAATGTAAATGGGAGCCGATCAGCCTATATAAGGCTTGCTGGATCGAGAGTGATAACCAACTGGCATTGGAGAATTTCAAGAAACGTAAGGCGCAATATATGGCGTTGGATAAGGAAGGCCGTGATGTTTATTTAGCGGATTCCGGCTATGTATTGATGATGGCCCAACAGGATTTTCCGGATATTAAGTTCCATTTTACATCAGAGTTCTAATATGAAAAGTCGATTCTCCATCCTTTGCTTACTTGTTAATATCTTGTTGATAAGTTGTGAACAGGCTCCCCAATACTATGAGGTATCCGGAAGGCTTCATACACCTTATCATATTAAGTTTGAGCATACTAAACCATTGGATAAGGAGATTGACGAGCAGTTGAAATATTTCTACCACCTGTTTAATGCTTTTGATTCTACTTCGGTAATCAGTCAGGTAAACCAGAACCGTGACATACGGGTAGATACGCTCTTCCAAAAAGTCTTTAAGAAGGCACTGGAAGTGTCTACTGAGACAAATGGGGCCTACGACGTGACGTGCGCCCCGTTGATCAACCTTTGGGGGTTTGGCTTCAGCCGGAAGGATAGCGTAACCCCTGCCCATATCGACAGTGTCCGTCAGTTTATCGGTTTTCAGAAAGTTCGTTTAGAAGGGGATCGCATCGTGAAGGACGATCCTCGCTTAATGATGAACTTTTCTTCTTTGGCGGATGGAACGGTTTGCGATATGATAGCCCAAATGCTGGAGAAGAAAGGGGTCCGTAATTATTTGGTGGAGTTTGGTGGCGAGATGCGTGTGAAAGGCGTGAATCCCTCGGGCATGGATTGGCGCTTAGGGATCACGAAGCCTACGGATGACGCTGCTGGCATGAATCAAGAACTCGAGCAGATCGTTAGCTTCCCGAAACCGTTAGGAATGGCTACATCAGGCAATTATCGTAATTTTTATATAAAGGATGGACGTAAATACGCCCATACGATCGATCCCCGTGAAGGTTGCCCTGTACAGCGGGATATCCTTAGCGCTACGATTGTCGCCCCGGATGCCATGACCGCTGATGCGTATGCTACCGCATTTATGGTCTTAGGTTCGGAGGAGGCTAAATCCTTATGCGCTAAAGTGCCCGGCCTTGACTATTTTATTATTTGTTCCGATTCGATAGGAGACGGGTATCATCCGGAATACTCTGAGGGATTTCGCCGATACATGGTGACTGCCGATAAGTAATCAGTTAATTTATAATGTATTAAGATGTAGTTCTTAGAATAGGCATTGTAAGGTCTTTATGATGCCCATTCTAAGGATCATATAATGCCCATCGTAAGCACTCTATAATGGGCATTGTAAGAAAGGATATCTTATAAGATGGACCGGATCTCATCCAAGGAGCGGACTGTATAGGTTGGGATGAAGCCTACGGCAGGTAATCCTTCAGGATTCAACCATATCTGGTCGATCTTGGATTGGTAAGCCCCAATGATATCAGCTTCCCAGCTATCCCCGATCATTAAGCTCTCGGACCGGCGTGAGTTCGTGTTCTTTAAGGCGAAGTCGAAAATACCTTTATGGGGTTTTTGTATATTAGCGTCCTCGGACAGGATCATCCGTTCGAAATAAGGAGCCAAGCCTGCGTTGCTAAGTTTCTTGAATTGTACCTCACGGAATCCATTGGATAAAATAAATAACCGATAGGAAGGGCGAAGATATTCCAGTAATTCAATGGCTCCGGGCACTAATCGGGTTTTGGTGGTCGTGCGTTGCAAGAAATCATTATTTACCGATAAGACGGTTTTCTTATCTTCTATTCCTAACGGACGAAGTACATAGAGAAATCGATCCAAGATTAAGGTTTGCCGGTCTATTTCCCCTGAACGATACTTGGCCCATAAGTCTAGATTATGAGGCATATAAATATCAAAGAAAGCCTCGAAGGAGGCATAATACCGATTAAAGTGGTAATCGGTATATAGCTCTTCAAGGCATTCTTTATTGTTATGGTACGTATCCCAAAGGGTATCGTCCAAATCGATAAATATACTTTTATAAATCATTATCCAACTTCGATCACTAAATACTTGCCTAGGCTCCAGAAAGCCTTCTCGTCATTTATTTTCAAGGTCAAGTTTCCGTCTTCATCCTCTACGAACTCATAAGATCCTTCCGGATGATTGGATTTTAGTTTAGCCTTGCTTGCGAACAAAGGAATTTCTTTTACCTCACGGATATCGATAGAGATGAAATAATCCTTGTTGAAACCACTCTGCAATACTTTAGATTTAGAGAACAGGCCACCACCGGATAAGATCTTCTGTTCCTTCAATTCCTTGGAAGTACCGAAACAGTAGTAAGCCGTGTGAAGGGCTTTATCTTGAGCGTTCAATTTCTCGGATTGAGCGGCTGCGGTAGTAGCCAGACTTTCCACATCCTCATTCAAGGAACTTACCATCTCGTCCAATTCTTGGATACGTACGTTCTTCTTTGCCAAATCCTCTTGCAAAGCGACAATCATCGTTGCCTTTTGATCCAGCTCGGAGGAAAGACGATCGATCGTCTTTCGTAATGCGGAAGATTGAATACCGCTTTTCTTCAATTTCTCCTCCAACTGGCTGATTTGCTCCTTGTTCTTCTTCAAGGTCTCGCTGATCAATTGCATGTTCTGCTTGATTTGATCTCTGCGTGACTGATTTAGCTCACCGCCGGTTTGTTGTTGGATTGTCAAATAATTCTCGGCATCACGTATAGATTGAAAATCAGATTCAATATCATTTAGGGTGGAGAGCATATCATTAAGCTCATCCGTGTTCTTCGTATTCTCGATACGTAGAGAATCGTTCTCAGCCTTTAGTTTCTTGTAATCCGCTGAATTTTGGCCGCAAGAGGCCAGCATGGCTGTGCAGACACATACTAATAATACTTTCTTCATGTTCTTTTTGCTTGTTAAGTTAAACATCTTTTTCTGTCTCTTTGTCCTTTTTATCTTTTAAGCCTGCTAATACAATAACAATCTCACCCCTTGGTTCGTTCACGGTAAAATGCTGAATTACTTCTTCTAAGGAGCCTCGTACGGTTTCCTCGTGTAATTTGGAGATTTCCCGGGATACTGATACTTGGCGGTCCGTACCGAAAAACTCGGCGAATTGCGTCAAGGTCTTGAGCAGACGGAAAGGTGATTCATAAAAAATAATAGTCCGGTATTCCAAAGCCAATTCTTTTAGCCGGGTCTGCCTTCCTTTCTTTTGAGGGAGAAACCCCTCGAAACAGAACTTCTCATTGGGTAATCCGGACGCTACCAAGGCGGGCACGAAAGCCGTAGCTCCGGGCAGGCACTCTACGTCTACCCCTTGGCGAACACATTCCCTCACCAACATGAATCCCGGATCGGAGATGGCCGGCGTACCGGCATCGGAAACAAGGGCGATATTTTCGCCTCCCTTGATACGGGCCGCGATTTGCTCCACCGTCTTATGTTCATTGAACTTGTGGTGGGCATACATCTTTTTCTCGATGCCCAGATGCTTGAGCAGCACCGACGAGGTGCGCGTGTCTTCAGCCAGAATAAAATCGACTTCGGAAAGCACCCTGACGGCCCGAATCGTGATGTCGTCCAAATTTCCGATCGGCGTAGGAACGATATAGAGCTTAGCCATCGTCAGGAGAGTTTACGTTCCAGCAACTCCATCAGGAACCTCACTCCGTCGGACGAAGGGTTCCAATCGTAATTCTCGGAGATATAGATAATGCAGTCGTCCAGGTCGTCAAACTCGTTCAGACGGTCGATCGTCCGTTCGTACCGCTCGGTATCGCCGCCGAACAAGTCCCGCAGCAACAGGAATTTGTCGTTGATACCGATCGCCTGCTTCAGGTCGGTGATCCGCTCCTTGCGCACGATTTCGGAAGCCATGTCCTTCGGCGCGGCGATCGTGTCGGCCAGCGTATGCACGTCACCGCCCAACACCTCGCCCAGCACCGGCTCCGGTTCGGCGGCAAACGGGTATTTCGGGGCATCGGTTTTAGCCGAAGTCGTTTCGGCGACGACCGTCTTTTGCGAAGCGGCAACGGAAGCATCGGCATCCGCCGCATTATCCGCTTGCTCCGAAATCTCTGCAGCGACAGAGTCGGATTCCGATGTTTCGGACTGTGGCTCCGGCATTTGCGACGTTACGGACTTCTTCGGTTCATCCATTTTATCGAGGAGTGTTTCCGGCTGCGGAGCCACTGCATCGTCCTGCTCCTTTCCGGCGGTTGCCCGTTGCTGCGGCGCCGCTGCATGCCCCGGCTTCTGCCCGATTCCGACCGGAATCTTCGAAGCAGCGGCTTCCTGCGGCCCGTCCGTTTCGTAGAGGGACATGATGACCCGGCGCTTCTCCCTGTGACGGATCACCAGATCGTCCAGATCGAACAGACTGTCCGACACGACGACTTTCTGCTTCGATTCGGTATCGGCTTCAGAGGAGGGGGCAACCACCTGTCCGGCAGACGATCCGGCAAGCCCCTCCTGACCGATCCGAGCCGCAGCATCGCGCCCGGTTCCCGGCGCTTTGCCGGCCCGCCCTTCCATCGAAACGTCCTGCCGCGAAAAACCGGCCGCCGCCGACCGCGACACCTCGGCCGCAGGCTCCGATACAGGAACAGACTGCACAGCGGGTACAGATTCCGATACAGGCACGGGTTCAGGGGCAGTTCCGACGGCAGGCGCCGGATCCGGCTCGGGTACAGAAGCGGGAGCAACAACAGGCATCGGTTCCGACATAGGTTCTGTAACGGCAGATGCCGAAACCGGCTTCACGGAGGGCGCAGATTCCGGCACAGCAGCAGACACCCCGGCGGATTCACCCAAAGCTTCGGGCATCGCAGCCGGCTCCGGCAGGGAGTCGCGGACAGGCTCCGCCAGCAAATCGTCCAGGTCGATACTTATTTCGGACACCGGCGCAACTTCGGCGACGGACTGCTGCGCAGCGACGGACGCGGAAGCGGAGGAATCCCCTTCGTCGAAATTCGCAAACCGTATCGCTTCATACAATTTTTTGAGCTTGTCCAAAACCAAATCCCGCTCGATGCCGGGGACATCGTGCGAACCCGCCCAGCCATCGACCAGTTCGATCAAACGGGCAAGTTCTTCCTGTATCTTGTTCACCTCCATAACAAAATCGGTTTATCAGAGCCAAAGGTACGAAAAATATCGGATGCGGGAAACGGTTTGTCCGCAGATTGCCAAAAATTCACCGATGCAGCTCGACGATTATTTTCCGAATCGGAAAAACTATGTATATCTTTGCTTCGGATGCAAAACCGAACGAAAAACCTTCGAACGGACACCGCACCCGCTTTGCTGCATATACCCACACTAAAAAAATCATCCTGAAATGGATATTCTGGAACTGCGCCGCTATTGCCTCTCCCTGCCGCTGGCAGAAGAGTGTACCCCGTTCGACGAAACGACCCTGGTCTTCAAAATCGGGGGCAAAATGTTCTGTTACACCGATATGGTGGAATTCCGATGGATCGCTGTAAAGTGCGATCCGGATCGGGCCGTTCTGCTTCGCGAACGCTATCCGGAACTGGTCACTCCCGCTTTCCACAGCAACAAACGCCACTGGAACGGCATCCGTACGGATGGTGATCTGCCCGACGCCTTTATCCGCGAGCAACTCCGCCACTCCTATCTGCTCGTCGCGGCAGGCATCACCCCCAAAGCCTTGCGGCAGGAAATACGAAACCAGATCGAAAAAGCCGGGCTCCCCGAAGAGTAACCCGGCTTTCGCCTCTTTCCCGAATCAGCCCCGCATCTGCCGCCGCATCATCCGACGCCAGCGGAAATACCCGGCCAGCGACATCGTCAGGTAAATCGTGTAGAGCAATGCGGTGAGCGGGATCTCCTTGTAGAAATAGAGCCCGACCGTCACCAAATTGACTACAAACCATACAAACCACTGTTCCAGATACTTGCGCGAAAGCATCCACATTCCCACGATGCTCAGCGACGTGGTCAGGCTATCCCAGAACGGCACGGTGCTGTTGGTAAAGGTCACGAGCACCCAGTAGATGAACAGATGGATCGCCGCATACGCCGCCGCGATCATCGGCCAGCGGCGTGCGGGCGTACGGGAAATACCGCCGCCCTTTTCGGTTTTGGGAGCGTTGCGCCATACCAGCCACCCATAGACACTTGCCAGAAAATAATAGACGTTCATGCCGAAATCGGCATAAAGCCCCGTCTGGAAGTAGAGCGTACCGTGCACGACGGGCATCACCAGCCCCACGAGCCAGAGGTAGATGTTGGCCCGGTATTCGAGCCACAGATAGAGCAGCCCCAGCGTAAAGCCGACGATCTGCAGGATGAGTTTGAGTTCCATCGCCTAAAACCGCACCGTTACGTTGGCCAGCACGTTGAACATCGCCTGGGGAAAATAGAAGGCCGAATCTTCGCGCACACCTCCGCCAATCGACGAATAACCGTAGCCGTTGTTACAATACTCCGTATTGAAAAGATTGTTGATCTGCACGCCGAAACGCACGCTTCCGATCTTCGAGGCAGCCAATTCATACCCCAGGTTCAGGTTGGTGACACAGTAGTCGTCGAGCGACAGCGCATCGTTGCGGCCGTTGGTAAAGTATTGTTTGCCGACATACTGCGTATGCAGCAGGGCGCTGAACCCTTTGACATGGAAATCCAATAGCACTCCGGCGATGACCGACGGAGAGTAGGAAAGGGTCGAGGTCCCGAGATACAGCTCCTTTTCGCCCAGGTAGTTCCAGTCGGCGTCGTACTCCGAAACATATTCCGTATAGTTCTCGATCCGGTTCTGGCTCAGGGTCGCATTGGCTCCCAGCGAAAACCAGCGGGCGATGTTCAGCGAAGCCGAGAGTTCGATGCCCCGGCGGTAACTGTCTGGAATATTGCGGGACAGCTCCTGCCCCGTGTCCGAGAGTTCGCCCGTAGCGACCAGCTGATCCTTGTAGGACATATAGTAGAAGTTCACGCCCGCCTCGAAACGGTCGTTGTGGAAAAGATAGCCGAACTCCCAGTCGTACAGCCGCTCCGAGGTGGGATACTCCCCGTTCTTGGTATCGGTGAAGTTGCTGCGCGTAGGCTCCTTCTGCGCCACGGCGAACGACACATAGACCTTGTGATTCCGGGCGAAAGTGTAGTTCACGCCCGCTTTGGGGTTGAAAAAGTGATAGGTACGGTGAATATCCAACTCCTGAAGCGCCGAAGTGGTGCTGTTGAAATTGTCGTTGGTGCCCGTAATGTTATGCCGGATGAAACGGTACTGCAGGTCGGCATAGAGGTTCAGCCCCCGCGCAGCCTCCCAGTTGATCTTGGCGAAGACGTTGGCATCGTACTTGGTCGAGGCGTTACGATAATATTCGTGA